>Ga0209121_10004764_pt1 | contig 12533 bp, 12 predicted proteins | sample Cruoilmetagenom3_FD_187292 | JGI IMG/M metagenome (GOLD analysis project Ga0209121, IMG submission 187292) | Oil polluted marine microbial communities from Coal Oil Point, Santa Barbara, California, USA - Sample 3 (SPAdes) (version 2) | ecosystem: Environmental > Aquatic > Marine > Oil seeps ... | reverse complement strand
CTATTTTATTTGTTGATTCATCTGATTTAAATAGAGTAGGAGCTTCTTTTGTGGTTTCTTTTTGTTTTGGGTATTTTCCATCTCCATTTAGCAACCAATACAATTCTACATCCGAAAAATTCTTTAAAACTTTTAATACAAACTCTAAGCTAGGTTTATTTCTTCCAGATAATAAATGAGAAATACTAGAGCGCTGTACATTCAATATTTCAGCAAATTGAGTAGCCGAAATTTCATTAGTTTCCATAATAAGCTTTAATCTTTTTGAGAATTTATCTGAATCAATCATAGTTTACAAATGTAAATATACTTATTGTTTACAAAACTAAACAATTACAAATCAATAAGCAATAGTGTGGTGTAAAATATTTTAAATTAGCAATTTATATTTAAACTTCCACATCAGATATTCGTGTATAACAATCTAAAATAGAGGTATTTAAACATCTATTATAAACAACACTTATGGTGAAAATTACAATAAGATAGCCATTATATATTTACATTTAAATAAGTTTACAAATGTTTATAGAAAGGTAAATAACGCAGTTCACAAATGTGAATTGATCAATGTTTACATATGTAACAAAAAAGTTAATAGTGTTAATAATTTAAATTCTGTTTTTGTTTACTTTTTATAACTGTAAATTTGTTTTATGAAAGCAATAGAATTAGATGATCTTCAAAAATGGTATAAATTAAATTTTGAAAAAAATCTTTTTGGAAGACGTATTTTATTTTCAGACATAGAACCTTTAATACATAAATTACCAGCAATTTTTAAAAAGGAAATTATTGGTTATTCAGAATCGGGTATTCCTATTTATAAAATTTTAGTAGGAAAAGGAAAAACAAAAGTTTTACTGTGGTCTCAAATGCACGGAAACGAAAGTACTGGTACAAAAGCAATGTTTGATCTTTTCAATTATATAGATAATAATTCAAATGGTAAAACCATATTAGACAACTGCACATTGTGCTTTATTCCTTTATTAAACCCAGATGGTGCAATAAAGTTTACTCGAGAAAATTTAAAAGGTATAGACTTAAATAGAGATGCTGTAGATAGAAAAGCAGTTGAAAGTACTATTTTAAGAAGCGTTTTAGACGATTTTAATCCTAAATTTTGCTTTAATCTACATGACCAAAGAGCTATTTTTAATGTAGAAGGATTTTCAAACCCCGCTACAATATCTTTTTTAGCACCTTCTGAAGAAATAGAAAGGAGAATAACAAATGGACGAAAGGAAACCATGAGCGTTATTGTTGCTATGAATGATTTTCTTCAACAAATAATTCCTAATCAAATTGGAAGATATACCGATGAGTTTTATCCAACTGCTACTGGAGATAATTTTCAAAAATTAGGATACAATACCATATTAATTGAAGCTGGGCATTATAAAAATGATTATGACAGAGAAGATTCTCGTAAATTTAACTTTTATGCACTTGTAAAAGGGGTGGAGTTTATTGCATCAATTAATTCGTATGATGAATATAAAACCTATTTCGAAATCCCTAATAACGACAAGCTGTTTTTAGACATCATTTATAAGAACATACGCGTTATAGAGAATGGTAAATCTACAATTACAGATATAGGCATACAGCATAAATTTAAAATTATAAACGATAAATTAGAAATGTATAAATGTATTGAGAAAAAAGGAAATTTATCTAAATACCACACTTACAAGTTAATTGATGGAACGAATTTAGATTTTAATGAATTAAAATTATCAAATTCGTAATTTTTTTATGTAATATTCCGTTTTTTTTAATAAATTTGCAATGTATTCTTTTAATTTAATAAAAGCTTTTATGAAAAAATTTGTTTTAGATGAAATAGATCATCAAATATTAGACATCCTTATAGAAAATGCAAGAACACCATTTACCGACATAGCTAAAAAGTTAGTCGTATCGGCAGGAACAATTCACGTTCGTGTTAAAAAAATGGAAGATGAGGGAATTATAAAAGGTTCTACGTTAACCTTAGATTATGAAAAAATGGGATATTCTTTCATTTCACATGTTGGAATTTACTTGGCTAAAACTTCTAAAACAAAGCAAGTTATAACGGATTTGAAAAAAATTCCGAATATAACCATAGCTTATATTACAGCTGGTAAATACAATATATTTTGTAAAATACGAGCAAAAAATACAACGCATGCAAAAGAAATCATTTTTGAAATAGATGATATTGATGGAGTTTCTAGAACTGAAACAATGATTTCGCTAGAAGAAAGCATCAATGACAAAACAAGATTAATGCACTCTATTTTTAGAGAACTATAATAGCAAAAATATAAAGTTAAAAAAGCCTTATCGAATTTTCGATAAGGCTTTTTTAATTATCACTAAGTTTATTACATTTGAAAATAGATATGAACTACATTAAATGAGAGCATTAAACGATTCGATTGGGAACTTAGTTTTTGATAGAAAAGACTATTCCGACAAGAAATTGATTGCATTGTACAAATCAATCATGAAACCTAGGTTAATTGAAGAAAAGATGCTCATTTTACTGAGGCAAGGAAAAATTTCAAAATGGTTTTCTGGAATAGGTCAAGAAGCGATATCAGTTGGTGTTGCAAATGCCGTAAATGAAGACGAATATATTTTACCAATGCACAGAAATTTAGGGATTTTCACTACTAGAAACATTCCTTTGTTTAGATTATTTGCACAATGGCAAGGTAAAAAAAGTGGATTTACAAAAGGTAGAGATCGTTCTTTTCACTTTGGAACGCAAGAATTTAAACTTATTGGGATGATTTCTCATTTGGGTCCACAACTTGGAGTTGCAAACGGAATTGCCTTAGGAAATATATTAAAAAACAACAAACAAGTAACTACTGTTTTTTGTGGCGAAGGAGGAACAAGCGAAGGCGACTTTCACGAGGCTTTAAATGTAGCTGCTGTTTGGGATTTACCTGTCTTATTTTGTATTGAAAACAATGGTTACGGATTGTCAACGCCATCAAGTCAGCAATTTAAATGTGAAAACATTGCAGATAAAGGTATTGGTTATGGAATGGAAAGCCATATTATAGATGGAAACAATATTTTAGAAGTTTATACTAAAGTTCATAAAATAGCGAAGCAAATTAGAAAAAATCCACATCCAGTTTTATTAGAGTTTAAAACCTTTAGAATGCGTGGTCATGAAGAGGCTAGTGGAAACAAATATGTTCCTCAAGAATTATTAGAAAATTGGGCAAGAAAAGACCCTGTTGAAAAATATCACTCATTTTTAAAACGAGAAAACATTTTAACCGATGAATTGGATGTAATTATAAAACAAGACATTCTTCAAGAAATTAATGATAATTTAAAAATTGCATTTGCTGAAGAAGCCATTTCTTCTACAAAAGAAAACGAACTTTCTGAAGTCTATCATCATTTTAATTATATTGAAGATAAAGCATCGAAAGAAGAAACCAATATTCGATTGATTGACGCTATTTCAAACGGATTAAGGCAAAGTATGGAAAAACATGATAACTTAGTTATTATGGGGCAAGACATTGCAGAATATGGAGGCGTATTTAAAATTACCGATGGGTTCTTAGAACAATTTGGTAAAGAACGTGTGAGGAATACACCAATTTGTGAATCTACCATTATCGAAGCGGCTTATGGCTTATCTATAAATGGTTATAAGTCAGTAGTTGAACTTCAATTTTCTGATTTTGTAACTTCAGGATTTAATCCAATTATTAATTTATTAGCTAAATCGTATTATCGTTGGAATCAAAAAGCAGATGTTGTGTTAAGAATGCCTTGTGGAGCAGGCGTAGGTGCGGGTCCATTTCACAGCCAAACAAATGAAGCTTGGTTTACAAAAACACCAGGTTTAAAAGTTGTTTACCCAGCGTTTCCTTCTGATGCTAAAGGATTAATGGCGACCGCCATTGAAGATGAAAATCCAGTTTTATTTTTTGAACACAAAGCATTATACAGATCCGTTTATGAGAACGTACCTAATAATTATTACACCATTCCGTTTGGAAAAGCTTCACTTTTAAAAGAAGGGTTCGATTTAACAATTATCGCTTTTGGAGCCCCAGTTCATTGGGTGTTAGAAGCGTTTGAAAAACATCAATTCTCGGCAGATATTATAGATTTAAGAACATTACAACCATTAGATACTGAAACAATTTACAATTCTGTAAAAAAGACTGGAAAAGCGCTAATAGTGCAAGAAGACACTTTATTTGGTGGAATAGCCTCTGATATTTCAGCTTTAATTAATGAAAATTGTTTTGAATTTTTAGATGCACCAGTAAAACGAGTAGGTAGCATTGAATCTCCAATTCCTTTTGCTAAAGATTTGGAAACTATTTATTTACCAAAGAATGACTTAATAGAAGAAATAAATGATTTATTAAATTACTAAACTGATATAAATCATTTTTTTGATAAATCTTTCATTTTAACTTTAGCAATATGAAAAAAATTGCATTGTTAAAAGATAATACCTCATTTTATAAAGCTTGCTTTAATTCTATGCAAGTTGGGATAATTATTTTTGATAGTTTTGGTAATATTGTGATTATTAATAGACCATTGGCACTTATTCTAGAATATGAAAACAATGAAATTACAAACCATAAAGTAGATGATTTTTTTAGTGAAAATAAAATTCTATACAGATTCATTAGATATCCAGATTCAAAAAAATTTAAAGACGTAATAGAACTTACGGGAATCACAAAAAACAAAACTGAAGTTCCGTTAGAACTAAGCTTAGGAAAAGTAGAGTTTGATGGTCAATTGTATTTTAAAGCTTTTGTTCAAGATATTTCAAAAAGAAAAAAGAGAGAGCAACGAATTTTAAAACGAAATACAGAGCTTGAAGAAAAAATTAAGTTGCAAAATTTTGAATTAGAGCAAATTATAGAAAAAATTAGGAAATCATTACACAAAGAAACAGAAATTTTATCAACAATTGAAAGTCGATTGGGTAGAGTAGAAGCTTTGGAAGATAGGTTGCAAAATAATTTCTTATCGGTTCGTGACGCTCAGCAAAATACTTTAGCTAAAATAACGAACTTTAATAAATTTCTTTCAAATAAAAAAGTTTACAATTTTAAAAAAGGTGAAACTATTTTTTGCGAAGGCAATAGTAGCAATCATATTTTTTTTATAAAAAAAGGCTTGGTAAAAACATGCAAAACAAATTCATTTGGAAAAGAGTTTATAACTTCTTTTTATGCTGATAATCAATATTTTGGATATATTTCTTTTGTAAAGAACTTACCTCATTCACAATCAGCAGTAGCAGTTAATAACACACAAATTTACAAAATAGATAAAACAGAAGTTGATGCCATTGTAAATAATAACAAAGAGGTTATATACAGTTTTATTGATGTTTTGATAAGTAATTTTTTAGCTTCAAAAAAACAATTAATCGAACTCGCTTACAGTTCCGTGAGACGAAAAACGGCTTTTACACTTTTAAAATTAAACAATCACCAAGGAATTTCAGAAAACGAATATATTCATATTACTCGTTTAAATTTGGCAAATTGTTCAGGAATTGCTAAAGAAACACTTATACGTACATTACACGATTTTAATGAAGAGAATCTAATTCAAATATTCCCGAAAAAAATAAAGATTTTAGACAAATTAAGATTGTCTAAAATTCAATAATAAATGACTACAATCATTTTATTTAATGATGACTATCATTGGTGATTTTTAGCTTTACAATTACTTTAGTAAAAGCAAAATATAATTGCAAACGCCTTATAGATTTTAGTAAGAAGATAAATGCTAAGTAAGATTGGTGTTCCACGATTTTGTTTTAAAAAGTTGGAGGCTTTGTAAAATGAAGAACACTAAAAAAGTGATTAAATAGTATGTATCTTCTTTAACGGAATCCGAGAGGGTGCTTAGATCCCTCTCGGATTCTTAAAAATTGAAAATTATGAAAAAAATAGTTCCAAATAAACCCTGCAATGAATTAAAAATCGAACAGCTATATGCTGAAAGTAAAAACTGGATAGAAGAAATTGAGTTTATGAATGTTGAACAAGATTTTTTTAGAGAATTAATCATAGATCATACGCTCGAAATTTGTAACACATCAAATTACAATGAAGCAAAATTTTTGTTAAAAGGTATTGAGCACGAAAGAAAATTGGGTAAAACCTTAATTACAGATATAAAAGAGCATAGCGTAAATCTTGCGTTATTATTAGACAATATTTACTTAAAAAAAGAAAAACAATTTAGAAATAATCATGAGGCTTTAAAAATTGAAGTCATTAATTATATAGAAAATTTTAAATTTATTAAAAAAGAAGTATTTAAACTCATTTTACATGTGATGAAAAAAGAAAAACAACAAAGATTGCTAGCAATTAAGTAAAATAATAGTTTAAATACCTTATCGTTTTCAAATTTTGGTTCTTTAACATTTTGAATATTTAAATTTACTACAATTTAATCTATTGGCTGTTAACCTAACAGCAGATATTTGTTTGTTATTATGTAGTTAATTTAAGTAATAATTAGCTTAACGGGGAAACAGCTAATTTGTAAGTTCATATTCAAAATTAAAAATCAATCGTTAATTTGAATTAAAATTTGAAAACGATTTTTTATTCTTCAAAAGTCCAATTAAACTCATCAAATATTTTAATCCAGTCTAAAGGAAACGGTGCTTTTATACTAAAATATTTAGTAGTAAAGGGATGTCTAAATTGCAGTTGATAGGCGTGTAAAAACATATTATTACAATTAAAATTAGTTTCAAAATTACGATTATGAAATCGATCTCCATATTTATAATCGCCAACAATAGGGTGGCTAATTTTATTCATATGAATTCTAAGTTGGTGCATTCTACCAGTTTGAGGATTTAATTCAACTAAACTATATCTCGATTTTTCATAAGGATGTACCGCTATATCTAATTCTTTTTGATAAACTGGAATACAACTTGTAAAGGCGTCTTTGTAAACACCAGAATCAGGATTTTTAACAGGACTTTCAATTTTTACTTCGTCTTCAACAAAGCCACGAACAACAGCTAAGTATGATTTTTCAATTTCATTTGAATTAAATAGTGCTTGTAAAGTGGAAACTTGTTCTTTTTCTTTAGCTAACATTAACACGCCTGAAGTTTTGCGATCTAATCTGTGTACAGGATAGAAATGATTTCCTGTTTGATCCAATAATAATTGAAGTAATGTTTTCTCTTTTATATTTCTTGCGTAATATGAATTATGAATTAATACATTGTTTGGTTTATTCACAATAATAAAAAAAGCATCTTCATAAAGTATTTCAATTTGCATTCGACAAATATAAATAAACCGTTTTGTCGCAATTTATAATTTCATAAATTTTTATGAACCATATTACAATTTATGTAATGTATAATGTCTATATTTGAAGTTGAAAGCTAACCCACAATTTTTTTATTAATTAAACTTAAACAATATGAAAAGACTCATAGTTTTAACAGTAATGTTGGCAACAATATTGGCTTCTTGCGGTACTTCAAAAACGGTAAGAACTTCAAAAAAAGTAATGAAAGGGCAGTGGACTCTAAATGAAATATCGTACAATGAGTATGGAACTTTTAGAATCACATTTTTTGGAGATGCTACAAAAGATTGCTTAGAAGGTAGCGATTGGCAATTTATTCCAAATAATAATACAGGAACATATAGTATTGGAAATATAAATTGTATGACTGGTGTTCGCAATTTTAATTTTGCCATTCAAGAAATTGATGAAGCAACAGGTTTATACGATTTTCTTTTAAAACCAGTAGATGAAAAAGGAAAATCGGCATCAAATACAGGTTTTAGACTTAAATTAGTTCAATTATCCGATACCAATATGGTTTGGGAACAAGCAGCTTCTTTAGATGGTAAAACAATTACAATAACAATGAATTTCTCAAAAAAATAAGAATTATGAAAAAACTAATTAAAAAAAATATAGCAGTTATAATTTCTTTAGGAATATTAATCTCATTAGGTGCTTGTAGTGCCACTCAAAATGCAAACAACAAACAAAAAGGAGCCGTAATTGGTACTGCTGGTGGAGCAATTTTAGGAGCCATTCTTGGTAATAATGTAGGTAAAGGAGGTAAAGGTGAATTGGGTGCTGTTATTGGCGGTGTAGTAGGTGGTGGAGCTGGTGTGCTTATCGGAAATAAAATGGACGAGCAGGCGCAACAAATTGAAGAGGAAATACCTGGAGCTGAAGTTGAACGTATAGATGATGGAATTGTAGTTACTTTTGATGAAAACAGTGGTGTTTATTTCGATACTAACAAATACAATATCAACAGTGATTCGGATGTTTTGTTAACTAAATTGTCTAAAATTTTAGTTGAATATCCTGACACAAATGTATTGGTTGTTGGACATACAGATAGTACTGGAGCTGATGATTATAACATGATATTGTCTAAAAATAGAGCCAATGCAGTAACTAATTTCTTTACAAGTAAAGGAGTGCCTGTAGAACGATTTACAACAAATTGGTTTGGTGAAGAAAAACCAATTGCAGATAATGAAACTGTTGAAGGTAGAGCTAAAAACAGACGTGTAAATTTAGCCATTGTTCCAAATAAAAAAATGGTTGAAGACGCTAAAAAAGAAGCAGGAGAAAATTAAGATTCATTAATTTAAATATTAAAAAAAGGCTCAAATGGAAAAATTTGAGCCTTTTTACATTTAAATACATTTTATAATAGTAATATTGACTTTTGAATAAAACCAATATGTTAGCATTCAATCTAGAAATCATTCCAGAATTATCATTCTCCTATTATTTATTGGCTTTTTTAGCAACTTTAATGTTAGGCTTAAGCAAATCTGGTATCAAAGGAATTGGGGTTATTATCGTTACCATAATGGCACTTGTATTTGGTGGTAAAAATTCTACTGGAATATTGATTCCAATGATGATTTTTGCCGATATTTTTGCCGTCATTTATTACCATAGGCATACGCAATGGCATTTTTTAGGCAAGTTATTACCGTCAATGGTGGTGGGTGTTTTAATAGGAGTATGGGTTGGAAATGACATTCCTGAAGTGTTGTTCAAGCAATTAATGGCTAGTTTAATTTTATTAACTGTGGTTGTCATGATTGTTATGGACAGATTGAATAAAAAATTAATCCCAAATCACTGGCTATTTTCCGGTTCTATGGGCTTAGTTTCTGGATTTACGTCTATGATAGGAAACTTAGCAGGTTCATTTTCAAATATTTATTTTTTGGCTATGCGATTGCCAAAAAATGAATTTATTGGTACAGCAGCTTGGTTGTTTTTCATTATCAATGTTTTCAAATTACCGTTTCATGTTTTTGTTTGGAAAACCGTAAGTATAGATAGTTTAAAAATTAATTTATATTTATTTCCAGCCGTTATAATTGGATTTTTTCTTGGCGTATTTTTAGTGAAGAAAATTAAAAATGATAGCTATCGCCGTTTTATATTGGCCGTTACTGCTGCTGGAGCTTTATTAATATTGTTTAATTAAGAATCTAATTATGGAAGAACATTTTTTTCAATGTCCGTATTGTTGGGAAGAAGTTTCCATGTTGTTTGATACTTCTGTAAATAATCAAACCTATATTGAAGATTGTGAAATTTGTTGTAATCCCATAGAAATAAATCCAATTTTTAGAGGTTCTGAATTAATTGCATTAAATATTACGAATATAGAACAGTAGAGTTCCAAAACTATCTAAAATTCAAGAAATACGTCATTCTGAACTTGTTTTAGAATCTCATCATGACTAATGGTCAATGATAAATAGAACCTGAATTCTTTGATTCACGAATTCCTTATAATAAATTAAGAAATGCATGAGTAAACAAATTCAGGTTGACGGAAATTTTATTAAGCTATATTTCTACTTTCTTTGCGTTCAAATACCTTAAAATTAGGATTGATAAAAAGCTGCAAATTAAAAATCCGATAAATAGAGGTAAAGCGGTATTTTCAACATATTTACCAATTAATGCGCTTATGGGTACAGCCATTATTGTTGAAATAAAACCTGTTATTGCTGCTCCAATTCCTGCTATATGACCAATAGGATTCATTGCCAAGGCTCGTAAATTTCCAAAAAGAAAACCTATTGCAAAAAACTGAAAAGCGAAGAAAGCTAATAAAATTTCAATACTAGGATTTTCGCTATTAAAAAACAGCAAAATATAAAGTAAGGAGATTCCAAAAAATGAATACAAAGCAACAGTAGCCATTTTTTTCATCCCAAATTTTAATACCAATGAACTATTTGATAGGCTAGCAGCACCCATTGAAATGGCCAAACCAGCGAATATATAAGGAAATTGATCTGCTAAATTGTATTGTTTTTCAAAAATTTGCTGAGAAGTACTCAAATAAACCATAAATGAACCTGTAATAAATCCAGAAATAACGGTATAACCAATCGTTTGTTTGTGTTTAAACAATTCTTTTGTGCCATCGATAGCCATCGATTTTGTAAACTTTATACGATATTCTGGATGTAAGGTCTCTGGTTGACGAAACCAAAACCAGATGGAAACAGCAACAACTACAATTAATTGAAAATAAAAAATAGCTTTCCAATTGTAAATTTCAAGCACCAATTTTCCTAAAGCAGGAGCAATAATTGGGACTAATAAAAATACTACTGTTATAAATGACATAATTCTAGCCATATAATCTCCACTAAACGTGTCTCTTACAATGGCTATGCTAATGGTTCTTGGTGCTGAAAGTCCAATTCCTTGAAGAATTCTACCAATAACCATAACCTCAATAGATTCCGCGTTTACACATATTAAACTAGCAATAATAAAGATGATAAAACCGATATAAACAATTGGTTTTCGGCCTAATGAATCTGAAATTGGGCCAAAGAATAACGGACCAATGCCAAGCCCTAAGAAAATCATAATAATTAAGAGTTGATTTTCGCTATTAGACTCAGTACCAATTGAATGCCCAATAATATCTAAGGCTGGGAGCAAAGCATCAATCGCTAACGCTACCACCGACATTAAGGATGCCATTAAAGCAATAAATTCGAATTGGGAAGGTTTCTTTTTTAGCATTGTGCAAATGTACTTTAAATGTAGTTTTATTTACATTATTTTAATAGTAAAAAACTATGTTACCATCAAAATTTGTAATTTGAGCATTTTAAAAATGAGATATGAATTTACAATTATTGAAAGAAAATATAGAAGAAATTGACATCTATATCTTAGATCAAATTTTAAAAGGAAACTATCAACAAAATGAGACAATTTTAGATGCTGGTTGTGGAAGCGGTAGAAATTTAAAATGGTTTTACAACGCAGGTTATACAATTTATGGAATTGATAAAAATTTCGATGATATTGAATATTGTAAAAAAGTGTATGCTAATCAGGAAACTCATTTTAAACAGGCAAGTTTAGAAAATATTCCTTTTGCAGAGAATTCTTTCGATCACGTACTATGCAATGCTGTATTGCATTTTGCTGAAGATTTAAGCCAATATTTAAGAATGTTTCAAGAATTACTACGAATATTAAAACCTCAGGGAACATTATTTATTAGAACGGCTTCAATTTTTGGACTAGAAAACGAAGTTGAACATATTTTCAAAGGTGTTTATAATTTACCTGATGGATCTCAACGGTTTTTATTAACCAAAGAAATTCTTGAAGATATTATGAATACCAATAGTATTCAATTATTAGAAGATGTGAAAACAACCATTGTAAAAGACAAACGATGTATGACAACTTTAGTGTTAAAAAAGGAGTAAAGTTACTATTACAAGATTAGTGTTTTGAAATACTTTATTTAACATAATATAAATTATAGTACAAATGTATTGTTTTGTATTTAAAGTGGTTTATCCATTTGTAAGTTATAATTGCATATTATGTTAAATATCCCAGAAGCATTCTATTTCCTTACGATATTCTGTACTTGGGTTTAGAATATTTCAAATATGCGATTCTAAAGAAAGTTCTCGTTTATTAATTTGTATTATAATTTGCCATTATGTTAAATTGCCGCTACCAAACGCTTTATTGTTTTGTAAACACAAATGCGATAGCATTCACGAATTCCTTTGAAAAACAAATAAAAAATACACGAGTAATTTGCAGCCGCTTGCCAACGCCAAAAAAAGCAATCCTTTTAGTTTCATATTTATGTTTTGAATAAAATTGAATATTCTCGTTCTAAAAGTTTTCAGAATGTTCTCGTTGTATTGGCGCAACAGTTTAAAATTACTGTGCCAGATAATTTCTAAACACTTGCTTAAATTCCGTTTCCAAACAAGCTTTATTTCATTATGCTTATCTTTTTTTCTTGATAAAAAAAGAAACAAAAAAATCAAGGCTGCATAAAACTTTGGAAACAATAACGGCTTACTCGCTATATTTTAGGAAACATTTGAATTCTTTAGTTTATTTCAAACTAGCCGTAAAATTCTAATTATCAACAATGTAAATTACTAAACCCCTAAAATATATACGCTCACTCGCCT
>Ga0209121_10004763_pt1 | contig 12533 bp, 8 predicted proteins | sample Cruoilmetagenom3_FD_187292 | JGI IMG/M metagenome (GOLD analysis project Ga0209121, IMG submission 187292) | Oil polluted marine microbial communities from Coal Oil Point, Santa Barbara, California, USA - Sample 3 (SPAdes) (version 2) | ecosystem: Environmental > Aquatic > Marine > Oil seeps ... | reverse complement strand
ACGACAGCCATGCAGCACCTGTGCAGGCTCCCCGAAGGGTCGTTCCGCTTTCGCTTCACTACTACCAGCATGTCAAACCCAGGTAAGGTTCTTCGTGTTACATCGAATTAAACCACACGCTCCGCTGCTTGTGCGGGCCCCCGTCAATTCGTTTGAGTTTTAGCCTTGCGGCCGTAGTCCCCAGGCGGGATGCTTAACGCGTTAGCTTCGGCACAGAGGGAATCTATACCCCCTACACCCAGCATCCATCGTTTACGGCTAGGACTACCGGGGTTTCTAATCCCGTTTGCTCCCCTAGCTTTCGCCTTCAGCGTCAGGAACAGCCCAGGAGGCCGCCTTCGCCACTGGTGTTCCTCCCGATATCTACGCATTTCACCGCTACACCGGGAATTCCACCTCCCTCTGCTGCCCTCAAGTTCCGCAGTATTGAACGGCCTCCCCGAGTTAAGCCCGGGGCTTTCACGTCCAACTTACGGAACCGCCTCAACGCTCTTTACGCCCAGTAAATCCGGATAACGCTTGCGCCCTACGTTTTACCGCGGCTGCTGGCACGTAGTTAGCCGGCGCTTATTCCTGGGATACCGTCCTTCCTCTTCTCCCAGAAAAGGGCTTTACAACCCGAAGGCCTTCCTCGCCCACGCGGCGTCGCTGCATCTGGCTTTCGCCCATTGTGCAATATTCCCGACTGCTGCCTCCCGTAGGAGTCTGGCCCGTATCTCAGTGCCAATGTGGGGGATCGCGCTCTCACGCCCCCTACCCGTCTTCGCCTTGGTAGGCCGTTACCCTACCAACTAGCTGATAGGCCGCAGGCCCATCCCGAAGCGCCGGAGCTTTACTCGACGAACCGAATCGCCGAGCACATCGGGTATTAGCCACCGTTTCCAGTGGTTATCCCCGTCTTCGGGGCAGGTCGCCTACGTGTTACTCACCCGTTCGCCGCTCTCACCCCCAGACGAATCCAGAGGATCCCGCTCGACTTGCATGTATTAGGCACGCCGCCAGCGTTCATCCTGAGCCACGATCAAACTCTCCGTATATTCTACCGTGGCTTACCACCACGGTTCGTTGACGTTGGCCCGAGTTCCGCTTACCTTCCTACCACTATTCAGTTGTTAAGGTCCCCACACACGGCCTAAATATAGCACACTCATCAATCTTTGTCAAGAGACAACAAGACCGATGCTCCCTGTTTCGGCATCGGTCAGGCAACTTCCCGCAAGTCATCTCCCGAGAGTCTTGCCTCTATCTAATCCGGTTGTCAGATCTTCTCACCCCTATCTGGCGAGCGAGACCTCTCTATCTGGCTATAATTATAACAGAATTGTACCGCCTTGTCAAGTGCGAATCTTCGAAAGAACCTACTGGAATCCGTCGAATTCGCACAAAATAGGCGTGCTTGACGAGAGGCAGCACGTCGCCAGATTGACATCTCCCCTCAACGTGAGATAATATTCTCACTGTCAGGAGAAACAGGCCATGGATCTCATAGACGTAGATTCCACTCTCGCGCAGGTGCGGGAGGCATTGGCCAAGGGGAACTGGAACCGGGCGGTGGCGTTGGTGGAAGCCCTCCGACCGCCCGACCAGGCCGACCTCTTCGGTGATCTGCCTCCCGCCGAGCAGGATCAACTTCTGCCACGCCTCGACCTGGAAGACTCCGCTGACATCCTGGAGGAGTTGGAGGAAGAAGAGGCGGCCGAGATCGCCGCACGTCTGGAGGCGGAGGAACTGGCCCGCATTCTGGACGAGATGGAGCCGGACGAGGCAGCCGATCTCCTGGGCGACATCACGCCGGAGCGAGCGACCGAGGCCCTGGCCGTGATGGAGGAATCCGAAGAAGTCCGCCCGCTGCTGATCCATCGCGACGAGAGCGCCGGCGGCCTGATGACCTCCGCCAAGATCATGCTCCACAAGGAGATGACGGCTGAGGGGGCCATCGCATATCTGCGAGCGGTCGCGCCGGAAACGGAGGACGTCTACTACCTCTTCGTCGTTGACGAGGATGTCCGGCTTGTGGGTGTAGTCTCCTTGCGGCAGTTGGTCATCGTCCCTCCCTGGACTCGCGTCGAAGAGGTTATGGACTCCGACGTTATCCACGTGCGGGCCGACGCCGACCAGGAGGATGCTGCCCGCCTGATGGCTCGCTACGACCTGCTGGCCCTGCCCGTAGTGGATGAGGTAGGGCACCTACTGGGCCTCATCACCCACGACGACCTGGTAGAGGTATTGGAGGAAGAGGCGACGGAGGACATCTACCGGTTGGGTGGTGTGTTGGAGGAGCATCCCCCGGACATACCGATTCCCGCTGCCCTGAGGACTCGTTTGCCCTGGCTGGTGCTCAACCTGGTCACGGCGCTGGCCTCCGCTACCATCCTGAGCCTCTTTGAGAGCACCATCGCCCGAGTGGCCGTCTTGGCTGCCTTCTTCCCCTTCGTCGCCGGCGTCAGCGGCAGCGCTGGCACCCAGACCCTCACTGTCACTGTGCGCGGGCTGGCCTTGGGCGAACTCAGTCCTCGCGACGGGCTGCGCACCCTGGGGCGGGAGGTGCTCATCGGCCTGGCTAACGGCGTCGCCATCGGTTGCCTGATCGCTCTCATCGCCCTGGCGTGGAAGGGGACGCCGATGTTGGGGGTCGTCGTGGGGATGGCGACACTCCTGAATATGATCGGCGCGGGCATCGCCGGTGCATTAGTCCCCGTGATGATGCAAGTTCTGCGGATTGACCCGGCCCTGGCCTCGCCCATCCTGGTCACCACTATCACCGATACCTGTGGCTATTTCATTTATCTGAGCCTGGCCACGCTGGTTTTGCCAAGACTGACATGAGCCACCATCCGCTTTCCAAGACGTCCCGCCCGCTGCTGCCCGTCGTCGTTACCACCCCCCCGCAACTGGCGACGCTGCTGGAGGCCCTCTCCGGCCAATCCGCCGTCGCCGTGGACACCGAGTCCAACTCCCTCTACGCCTACCAGGAACAGGTGTGTCTGATCCAAATCTCCATCCCTGATGCCGACTACATCGTGGACCCACTGGCGGGCCTGGACCCCTCGCCGCTGGCGCGCTTTTTCGCCGACCCTGGGGTGCAAAAAGTGTTCCATGCCGCCGAGTACGACGTGATGTGCCTCAAGCGGAACTTCGGGTTTCGCTTCGCCAGTCTGTTCGACACGATGTGGGCAGCGCGCATCCTGGGCTGGCCTCACGTTGGGTTGGGCGACGTGTTGAAGGAAACCTTCGGCGTGCGCACCAACAAGCGCTACCAGCGTTACAACTGGGGCAAGCGCCCTCTGGAACTGGAGGCTTTGGCCTACGCCTGCATGGATACCCACTACCTCTTGCCCCTCTGTCGCCTTCAGGCCGACGCGCTGATGCAGAAAGGACGTTGGGAGGAGGCGCAGGAGGTTTTCGACCGGCTCGCTACCTCCGAGCCCGTGTCCCACACCTTTGCCCCCGAGGGCTTCAGACGCGTCAAGGGAGCGTATGATCTGACCAGGCGCGAACAGGCGGTGTTGCGCGAACTCTACGTCTGGCGCGACCGGGAGGCTCGCCGTCGGGACCGCCCGCCTTTCAAGGTGCTCAATGACCATATACTGGTCTCGTTGGTCCAGGCATGCCCTCGTACACCGTATGAACTGGCTGACGTATCTGGCCTAAAGCCTTACCATGTGCGCCGGTACGGCAGGTACATCCTGCAGGCGATTGAGCGGGGGATACGTGCCCGACCGCCTAAGCCTCCTCCTCCATCCCTGCGCCATTCAGAAGCAGAGGTGACACGTTTTCAGGCGCTGCGCGTCTGGCGTAAGCGGGTGGCAGCCGAGCGCGGCGTGGACGCCGATGTCGTCGTCAGCAACGCCGTCCTGTGGGCGTTGGCCGAGCAGAATCCCCGTGCCTTCGACGACCTGAGCCGCATCGAGGGATTGGGGCCGTGGAAGCGGAAGACTTATGGCAAGGCGATCCTGAAGGTACTGGATACTGGATGCTAGATACTGGATGCTAGATACTGGATGCTTGATGCTGGGTAACTGCTCAGCCAGCTACAAATGGGACACGGATCAACACGGATCACACGGATGTACACAGATAAAGATAAAAAATCCGTGAGAATCCGTTTCATCTGTGTGTATCCGTGTGCTATATCGAGTACAACGACAAGGTAGGTCTACACAATGGAGATACAATTCCTCGGCGCAGCGCAGACCGTCACCGGCTCTCAGCACCTGATATCGGTTCCCAACGCTGGCTCTTCAGGCCGATGCAGCCGCATCCTGCTGGAGTGTGGGTTGTTCCAGGGCAAACGACGGGAGAGTTTCGAGCGCAACCGGTGCCTGCCCTTCGACGCCGCGAGCGTGGACGCGCTCATCCTCTCCCATGCCCACATTGACCACTCCGGCAACATCCCCAACTTGGTGCACAGCGGGTTCCGGGGCTCCATCTACTGCACCTTCGCCACCCGAGACCTGTGCTCGGCGATGCTACGGGATTCAGCCTACATCCAGGAGCGCGACGTCGCCTACGTCAATAAGAAGCGCGCCCGCAAGGGGCAGCCACCCGTCGAGCCAATCTACACCCACGCAGATGCGATTGCCAGCCTGAAGCACTTCGTCAGCGTGGGCTACAATCGGCCCGTGCTGGTCGCGCCGGGAGTGCGGTGCACCTTCCTCGACGCCGGGCACATCCTGGGGTCGGCCGTCGTTCTACTGGAGATCGAGGAAGGTCGGCGACAGACACGCCTGCTCTTCAGCGGCGACCTGGGGCGGCAGGATATGCCGATCCTGCGCGACCCCACCCCTGCGCCGCCGGCCGACGTGCTCATCATCGAGTCCACCTATGGCGACCGGCTACATCCACCCCACGAGGAGGCCGAGCAGCGACTGCGCGATTTGATCGGCGAGACGTACGCCCACGGTGGGAAAGTCGTCATCCCCGCTTTCGCCGTGGGTCGCACGCAGGAGATCGTCTACAGCCTGCACCGGCTGGTGAACGCACACAAACTTCCCAACGTGCCTGTCTTCGTGGACAGTCCCCTGGCGGTGAACGTGACCGAAGTCTTCCGGCTCCACCCCGAGTGCTACGACGAAGAACTGAGGGAGTTCGTTGCTCATAATCGCCACCCTGATCCCTTCGGCTTCGGCCGGCTGCGGTACATCCGCAACACGGAGGACTCCAAGGCGCTCAACGACCTGGAGGGGCCGGCGGTCATCATCAGCGCCTCGGGGATGTGTGAGGCAGGACGGGTACAACATCACCTCAAGCACAACATCGGCGACCCGCGCAACGCGGTGTTGATCGTCAGTTGGCAGGCCCCACACACGCTGGGCCGGCGGCTGGTCGAGCGGCAGAAGGTGGTGAAGATTTTCGGCGAGAAATTTCCGCTGCAAGCCCGTGTCGAGACCATCAACGGCTACAGCGCTCACGCCGACCGGGAGGGTCTGCTGGGTTGGGTGAAACCCATCGCCCACGACCTGCGGCACGCTTTCGTCGTGCACGGTGACCCCGATCCGGCGGCGGCGCTGGCCGGCGGTCTGAGGCAACTGGGCGTGCGCGATGTGGCGGTGCCGGAGCAGGGGGACGTGTTTCAAATTCGAGGAGAGTAACAGATGAACCTATGGCACGAACTGCCGCCGGGGCCGGATTGGCCCAGAATCATCTATGTGGTCGTGGAGATCCCCAAGGGGTCGCGCAACAAGTACGAGTACGACGAAAAAGGCGGCTTTGTCAAACTGGACCGGGTGCTCTTTTCGTCGCTGCATTACCCCGGCGACTATGGCTTTATTCCCCAGACGTTGCACGCCGACGGCGATCCGCTCGATGTGCTGGTGATGACCAACGAGCCGACCTTTGCCGGCTGCGTCATCGAGGCGCGACCGTTGGGGGTCTTTCGCCTGATAGACAAGGGGCAACTCGACGACAAAATCCTGGCCGTGCCCCACACCGACCCGCTGTTCAAAGAGTACCACTCGTTGGACGACGTGCCGCCGCACTTTTTGGACGAGATGGCGCATTTTTTCAGCGTGTACAAAGACCTGGAGAGCGCCGAGGTCGTGGGCAAGGGATGGGACGGGCTCGAGGAAGCCTACGCAGAGATCGAGGGCGCTGTGCAGCGTTATCAGGAGCACGTGCGCGAGCAATAGTTGGTGGATTGGTGGAGAGGATAAATCACATCGAAGGCGTTATCTTTGACCTGGGGAACACGCTGCTCTACTTTGACGTGGACATGTGGGAGATGTTGCTGCGTGGGGCGCACGACCTGGCCACATACCTGCACGAGCAGGGTGTGGGACTGGACGCTGTCACTTTTGCCTCCGTCTACGTGGACAATCTCGACGCCGCCTACGAGCAGGCGAGGCAGGATTGGATCGAGATCACCGGCCACCAAACGCTGCGGCGCACGCTGGCCGATTTTGGCTACGCCAACGTGCCGGAAGCGGTGATTGACGAGGGGATACGTGTCTCACTGGCCTACGGCGAGACATTGTGGAAGCCGTTCCCTGATACCTTTGAGACGCTGGAACGGCTGCGCGCTGCCGGTTACCGGTTGGGCCTCATCTCTAACTTTTTCGACGATGGCTGGATCCAGCGCACGATTGACAACTTGAGCCTGCGGCCCTGGTTCTGGCCTACTCTCACCTCGGCCGGGCTGAGGCTGCGCAAGCCACACCCTGGCATCTTCCGCATCGTGCTCGATGAGTGGGGCACGTTGCCACAGCGGGCGGTGATGGTGGGGGACACGCTGTCACAGGACATCGTCGGTGCACAGTCGGTGGGTATGCGAGCTGTGCTGGCGACGATGATCGAGGGTCATCGCGACAGTGATGACCCCAGCATCGTCCCCGACGCGACCATCAGGCGGCTGGGAGAGCTGCCCGCTTTGCTGGCGCGGTGGAATAGGAGGTAGGCCCATGGCAACCAATGCTCTCAAGGGCTTTCTTCAGCCCTGGTACGGTGGATTGGAGGATCCTGAGGCGGCACAGCAGGCCGTGCTGGAGCGGCTGCTCGCCAGCTATGCCCGCACCGGTTATGGGCGCGAGCACGGCGCAGAGGCGGTCGGCAGCGTTGAGGACTACCGCCGCGCCTTCCCCGTCGTCACCTACGCCGACCTGGAACCGCCCATCCGGCGGGTAATGGCCGGCGAAACCGACCTGCTGCTGCCTGAGCCGCCCGTCGCCTGGGGCATGACGCGGGGCACGACAGGCCAGAGCAAATACATCCCCATCACCCCCCCTGACCTGGAGATGCGCGCCGCCGGCTCGCGGGTGTTGCTCAACTACGTGCTCCGCAGCAGTCGGGACGATGTCCTGCAGGGGGCCTGTCTCAACCTGAATTACCCCGCGCAGGTGGACACGGTGCAGGTGGGCGGGCAAGAGGTGCCTCGTGGCTACAGTTCCGGCATCTACGCCCGTTACAACGCTGCACGCTCCAACTTGCGGATCGTACCTGTACAGGAGGAGATAGACGCACTGGGTGGGCACGATAGCGAGGCCGACTGGCGGAGCCGCTTCATCCTGGCCTACGAGCGGGCACGGCAGGAGCCGGTGACGATGTGCATCGGTGTGACACAGACGATGCTGCGCTTTGCCCGCTTCCTGCGCCGTCGTTACGGCTTCTACCCCAAGAAGGTGTGGCGCATGCAACTGCTGGGCTGCACCAGCACCGCTGGCATCCACAGCAAGTATAAGCCAGCGCTGCGTGCCCTCTATGGCCCGGCGGAGGTGCTCGAAATCTACGGCGCGACGGAGGGCATCTTCGCCCAGCAACTGGACGAGCGGCCCTACGTCGTCCCCAACTACGACCTGTTCTTCTTCGAGGTGGATACTGGCCGGGTGATCAAGATGCTACACGAGATGCGGCGTGGCGAGACCGGCAGTCTCGTCGTCTCGACGCCCGTCTTCCCGCGCTACCGCATCGGCGACCTGGTGCGCTGCTTCGGCGCACCGTACTACCGCTGTATCGGCCGGGAGCGGCCACTGGCGCGGCTCAGATATGCGCTGGAGCGGCTGGTCTATTGGGGATAACCGTCAGAACCTGGGCCGCAGCAAGCCACCGACGAGCAGCGCCACGCCGATGGCAATGAGGATCAGCGGCCAGGTGTTCTCCAGTCCCAGCACAGCGCCCACGCCGCTGACCAGCAGGATGAGGGCGAGCATCAGCCAGCCACCGACCGGCCGCCGCCACTCCGGCACTACTAGCCGGAGCAGTACCTGCAGCAACAGCGCCGCCCCGGCCATCAGGAGTATCCAGTTCCAAGAGTTGCCCAACGTGATGAAGGATACCAATCCCAGGTTGGCCGCCAGCAGGATGCAACCAGCCAGGATGAGGATGATGGCCCAGGTGGCACTGGCCAGCGGGTCACGGGCCCACTTCTCGCCCTTGCCACCGCCCCCGTCTTTCTCGTCCCACCCTTTTTCCTCCTCGTCTTTCTCCCACTTTTCGTGTTCGTCCTTCTCGCTCATTGTATAACCTCCTCTCACACAATACGCACTACGCAACACGCACCGCGTCGGTCCTTATCCTCCAAGACTGAATTGAAACGCCCGCCCCAACTGCTTGAGATTGTAGCCGGCCATGATGCGCCAGAGGCGACGCTTCCACTCGTTGCGCGCAAAAAGCCCCCGCGCCAGCCTGACCGGGTCCAGGTAGGTGTGAGTATAGCACCAGGGATACCAGGCGGCAAGTTGCCGGCGTGACATATGCTCTGTCTCCATCAGAAAGTGAGCCATGTCGTATCTGGCGTAATCGGGTGGCTCTTCTATCCACCCTTCTGCCCGCGCCTGCTCGAATAGGCCGCTGCCGGGGAAGGGCGTGCAGACGGTGAAGATCGGGAAGTCCAGGTCGAGCCAGCGGGCGAAGGCGACCTTGCGCCGGATCGTGCGGGGGCTATCGCTGCGCGTGCCGATGATGAGCATTCCCTGGCACACGATGTCGTGCTGGCGAAGTAACGCCACCGCCTCCTTGACCTGCTCCACGCTCAGCCGCTTGTTGAGGTCCTTCAGTTCCTCGTCGGTGGCAGCCTCGATGCCAAGTTGCACCATGCGGTTGCCGGCCCGCTGCATCAGCGGGAGTAGTTCCTTGTGCCGCACCAACAGGTCGGCCCGGCCCTGGTAGAACCAGGAGACCTCGATGTCCCGCTCCAGTATCCCTTCGCATAAGGCCCGCATCAGTTCGCCGCTGACGTTGAAGCAGTCGTCGGCGAACCAGACCGCATGCCGGCCGTACCGCTTGACGACCAGTTCCAATTCCTCGACGACCGCCTCCGGGTCGCGGGGCCGCCAACCGTCGCGCCAGAAAGGCCACTCGGCGCAGAAAGTGCAACGGTGGGGACAGCCCCGGCTGGCCTGCACGGTGGCGAAGGACCCGCCCAATCCCTCGAAGTGGTATTTTTCCATCGGCAGGAGGTGGTAGGCGGGGAGGGGCAGGGTGCGCACGTCCAGCGGGGGCGGGTCGGGCGTCTGGGTGATACCACCGTCGCTGCGAAAGGTCAGTCCCGGCACCGCCTCTAAGTCGCCACCGCCCGTCAGGCAGCGCGCCAGTTCCACGAGTATCGCGTCCCCCTCGCCCCGCACGACGACGTCCACCTCGGGCCCGTTCAGCAGCGTCTCCTCGGCCAAGAAGGTGACGTGCGGCCCTCCCAGGACGGTGACCACCTCCGGGCAGGCGGCCTTGGCGATGCGGCAGGCACGCCGTGCGTGGGGGTAGTAGGGGGTCAGGGCAGTGACGCCCACCACGTCCGGCGCGGCCTCAGCGATGGCGGCCCGCAGCCCCGACCATCCGATCCCCTCAGCGTTGGCGTCGAGGATACGGACGGGGACTCCTGCCCGCTCCAGGCTCGCCGCCAGCGTGGCCAATCCCAGCGGCGGGGCGACGACGTCGCCCATCATTTCCCAAGGCGTCTTGGGTGGCTCAATCAGGAGGACCTTCATCGTTGGTAGGGTGGTAGTTGATACATTGATATACGGGAATCTGTTTAAGGGTCAGTTTGCAGTGAAGGCCCGCGTTCAACCGTTCGATCAAGCGCGGGCGCAAGACCAATTCGCTCTCCCTATCACCCGGTTCGCCCGCGCCTCATGAGACAACGATGGGGTCCAGGGCGATCAAGTCCTCAAAATCGGCCGGTTGGAGCTTTTCAAACTCCTTCTGTAGCACCTTCCTGTACACCCATTCGGTGCCGGTCAAGATCGTGGCGTTTTCGCACCACAACCGGGCGGCCCGGTCTTTGTGCTTGACGTCAATGTCTTCTCGCCCCTTGGTCTCAATCAGGTGGTGAACTCCGTCCCTCGTCACGGCCACGAAATCCGGCTCGTAGTAGCGCAGGTTGGCCGCCGCGTCGGTGTAGGGGATAGTAAAGTTAAAGCGCTCCGGGAGTTTGGCGAAGCGAGCCACGTCGTCCGCTTTTTCGAGGAAGAGGGCAAAGACTTTCTCGAATTCGTTGTCGGCGGCGACGAGATTGAAGACGGTCTTGGTGGCTGCCAGCGTCGGGCGAGACCAGGGGAAGCCCGGAGTCGTGGAGAGGGCGCGCCCGGCGTGTTCCAGCGTGGGGGTCTGTTCTTCGACCACCGCCTCCCGCAGCGCGGCGACGAAGACTTTGACGGTGACGTGCTGGGCCACCGGATGCGCGATGGCCTTGATCATCGTCGGGTCGTCCAGATCAACCGGCTCGCCAAAGGCTCTGGTCTGGAGGAACTCGCGGATTTTGGGAACCAGGGCGGCGAACTGGGAGGGCAGTTTCAAGTCGGCGGCGATGCGCTTGGCGTAGTAGGAGATGACTTCCTGGGAGATCTGCACCTCGGGGATGGCGTATTCGCGCTCAATCAGTTTCTCCAGCGTGATGATGTCGTAGCCTTCGTAGGTAAACTCCTGGGCGGCGGAATCCCCTTCCTTCTTGGGCAGTTTGGGTGTTTGGAAGCGGGAAACGTCCAGTCCCTCGATTTCTTCTCTGAGCGTGCGTTTGCGGGTCAAGATGGGGCTGAGTACCGGCATGGCGACGTCGTAGGCGGCTTTCTCGGGGTCGGGAAAGATGGTCTCAATGACGACGCGGTCTTTGTCCAGGTCAACCGTCTCGAACTCGATGTCCTCGTCCCGCTCCAACTGTTCCACGAACTGGATAAATGCCTTGTTGCCGATCACGTCCACCCGCTCGCGGAAGGTGGGAGCGCCTGGCCGGCCGCGGAACATCAAGCGTAGGCCGCGGCCAATCGTCTGCTCCGGCAGGATGTTGGCCTTGCTGGTGTAGGGACGCAGGCCAACGATGACGGTGACGCTTTGCACGTCCCACCCCTCGCGCAACATCAGGACGCTGACGATGCAGTTGATCGAGCTTTTGCCGTAGTCTATCTCCTGGGCGGCCTGGCGGGCAGCCTCGAGGTCTCTCTTGGAGACGTTGCCCTGCCTGTTGATGTGGATGACCAGCAGTTTGTCTCCGGCAAATTCGCCCGGGTACTTGGTGCGCAGGTAGTCGGCCACCTCGTCGGCCTCCCTGGTGCCGTTCATCATCACAAAGAGAACGGGCTTGCGTTCGAGGGGGGCCAGTTGGTCCCGATACTCGCGCCACCGCTCCACCCCGGCGGTCAGGTAGGCCTGGTAGCGCACGCTGGCGATGTCGGAGGGGGCTTCTTTGATGCGCTTGGCGACGCCCTTGATGGGCCGCTTGGTCACGTTATCGAGAATGGCCTGCTTGAGCGGGTAATCAAAGACCGTCCAGGTAAAGAGCGAACCTTTGCTGTAGCGGGGGGTGGCCGACAGGTCGAGCTGGATTACCCCCCGCCCCCCCTCTGTCCCCCCCAAAGTCAGGGGGGAGGAAAGATGCCCCCCCTCTGTCCCCCCCAACTTTGGGGGGGAGGAAAGACGCCTCCCCTCTGTCCCCTTCGACAAGCTCAGGGCAGGTTCCCCCAAAGTCGGGGGGGAGGAAAGAGATGCGTGCAGGCGGCGGATGGTCTTGCTCCACTCGTTTTCCTCGTCGTGAGTGTGGTGGGCTTCGTCGTTGGCGACGAACACCGGGCCGCCCCGGGCTAGGACGCGGGTGTCAAAGCCGTCAACCCGGATGGTCTGGGCCGGCGGCCTGGGGCCGAGCACCGTGGTCATAATCTCCGGCTCATCGTCTTCGCCGGCGTCGTCCCGTTCGTAGAGTTGCTGGATGTTGGTCAGGTACAGCGCGCCCTCTGAACTGGCCCGCTCGCTATCCCCACGCACGTAAAATTCCACGTCCCAGAAGATCTCTAGTTCCGGGGGGATGATGGGGTCGGTGCGAAAGATGCGCCCGCCGGCGAAATCGGTGCGCAACCGCTCGAAAACGATGACGTTGGGGGCAATGATCAGGCTGGTTTTGGCGTAGGAGCTCTCGTCTTCCAGGGCAGCGTTGAAATATTGCCAGGCCACGGCCAGGGAGATGATCTTGGTCTTGCCGCTGCCGGTAGCCATTTTGATGCAGTAGCGGGGATAGTCGTCATATTGCAGGAGGCGCAGCCCCCCCTTCATCCCCCCCAACCTTGGGGGGGACGCCCTCCCTTTCATCCCCCCCAACTTTGGGGGGGACGCCCTCCCTT
>Ga0209121_10004762_pt1 | contig 12534 bp, 10 predicted proteins | sample Cruoilmetagenom3_FD_187292 | JGI IMG/M metagenome (GOLD analysis project Ga0209121, IMG submission 187292) | Oil polluted marine microbial communities from Coal Oil Point, Santa Barbara, California, USA - Sample 3 (SPAdes) (version 2) | ecosystem: Environmental > Aquatic > Marine > Oil seeps ... | reverse complement strand
TGCCGACAGGATCTGCACGTTCACCAGATTTGCTCTCTATTGTATTGATGTCATTAGCAGGAATCGCGTGGGGTATTTACACGTTAGCAGGTAAAAAATCCACAGACGCTCTTCAATCAACGACTGCCAATTTTGCATTCGGTTCACTAGCCATTATCGTAGTGTTAAGTATATTAGTTGTTCTACCTAGCGTGTTACCTCAAATATCTATCACCGAACAAGGCATGATTTACGCGGTTATGTCAGGTTCTGTTGCTTCGGGAGTGGGTTATAGCGTGTGGTATTACGTCGTGAAAAAGCTCAATACTGTGGTTGCGTCGATCGCGCAGCTTTCTGTGCCAGTAATAGCAACGCTTGGAGGCGTATTATTACTATCTGAACCAGTAACCATGCAGTTTGTTGTTTCATCTACGGTTATTTTACTTGGGATCAGCTTGGTTCTTGTCGCACCTAAACTTAAGAAATAAAGAGTTGAATCATTAACTTCTATGGCTAAACCAAATAAGAAACAACCGATCAAAACGGTTCAGATTTTCTGTGCGAAATGTAAAACGCAACTTTTTAAGTATCGCAAAGGTGGCAAAGGTGCACTCGTGAAGTGTTTTAAGGAGCGTATTGTTGAAGACTTCACGACAGAGCCATGTGTGTGCCCTGAATGCGGGGTTGAATTTGCGCGAGACACCTTGGTTCGAGGGACGCCTGCTTACAAATTTGTTGGTGGAAAGGTCACAATGAAATAAACAGTCATTATCAAATACCAAGTATGATGACCCACTAAAAATGCCACAACACTGTTTGTGTTTGGCATTTCAACGTTGCTTTTGATACTCAGAATAAAAGATTGAGCTCAATAAGCTCTGACAATCCCTTGAAGCTTAAGAAGCAGTAGTGAAACAATTGCACCCGTGGTATCACACAGCATGTCTTTCTGTGCATCCCAAATATCACCTTGTGAACCAAGGAACGAGATACCTTCATCACCACCTGCAATCTCCGCGTACCACCACTCTATAATTTCATAACCTGCAGCCACACTCATGATCGCAAATAGCGCAAAGAAACAGGCCAATATCGGTTGAGCCAGCTTTTTACGAATCAAGTACTCAGCGAGTGGGTAAGCATAAAGACCAATAGAGAAGTGCGCCACGCGGTCAAAGTTGTTACGTTCAGAACCTATCATGTTATTGAACCAATCAAATGGCACTTCTGCGAAAGTATATTTCGCGCCAATCGTGTGCAAGATAAGCCAGATAAACATTAGAGCATAAGACGTTTTTGAGAAAGTAAGCTTAGTCGAAAGCCACCAAATACCAACGAGAATACATAATGCAGGTACAATTTCCGCTATCCACACAGCTCTCGAAGAAGGCGAAAATGCAGAGAATAGAAAGATAACCAAATAGAAGGCGGTTAACGTAAGTAAAGGTCTATTTTGAACAAGTGGTGTAGTTGTCATCATCAGATCCCAATATAAGTTTCATTAATAGTTACACAATTTTGAACGCTGTTCAATTGGGGGTGTATTACCAAATTTGTTGAAAATTAGTGTTGTAGCCCAGTATCTAGACAAACGATTGCGAGAGTTTCACAAAAGTTTGATTTACAACAAAGCGAACCATAAAATCTCTCAATCACTACATAACAAGAAAGAAAGTCATGAAACTGGAAACTGTCGATTATCTTGCTGACGACGCAGCAGAACAATTTGTTCGCTCTCTACGTGAAACTGGATTTGGCGTACTAAAAAACCACCCAATTCCGAAAGAGCTTGTTGAGTCTATTTACGAAAACTGGTACCAATTTTTCATCTCTGAAGAGAAAGAGAACTTCCACTTTAATGTTGAAACACAAGATGGATATTTTCCACCTTCAGTGTCTGAAGTTGCAAAGGGCCACACTGTAAAAGATATCAAAGAGTACTTTCACGTATACCCTTGGGGTCAGATTCCTGATCAGTTGAAAGAACAGATTCTAGATTACTACCAACGTGCTAACACTTTTGCTCAAGAGCTATTGGGTTGGGTTGAAGCGCATGCTCCTAAAGAAGTACAAGAGAAATTTTCAATTGCTCTGTCTGAAATGATTAACGGTAGCGAGCAAACATTACTTCGCGTACTTCACTACCCACCAATGCAAGGTGACGAAGAGCCAGGCGCTATCCGTGCAGCAGCACACGAAGATATCAACCTACTGACTGTTCTTCCTGCTGCAAACGAGCCGGGCCTTCAAGTTAAAGCTCAAAATGACGAGTGGTTAGATGTTCCATGTGACTTCGGTAACATGATCATCAACATCGGCGACATGCTTCAAGAAGCGTCAGGCGGTTACTTCCCATCAACGACACATCGCGTGATTAACCCATCGGGCGAGCGCCAAGAGAAGTCACGTATCTCTCTTCCGCTATTCTTACACCCGAAACCAGAAGTGGTATTATCAGAAAAATACACTGCGAATGAATATTTAATGGAACGTCTACGAGAGCTTGGCGTTATCTAATTAAATAAGTTTTATTCTCTAAAGGGCCAGCGTAATGCTGGTCCTTTTGCTTATATACGTTTAACTGTTTGAATTTTTTTTATTTGAAACTCGACAAATTTCCATAAATCGCTTTCAATTAAAGAACTTCAGGTACTTGGCCACGGGCCCATTCATTATGCTAGACAAGCTAAATACATCGAGCAATCAAGACATAAGCTGTAGTTTCCAAGCTCATATGGAAAACCCTTTGCTTTGGCCAATTATGGAAGTACTCAAACATAAGCCAAGTGGCTGGAAAGTGCATACACTAGCAGCGCACCTCAATGACCTTGGGCTTGTTCCAGTGTTAGATGCTGTGGCTGAGAAAGAGTTGTTCAAAAAGAACTTCCTCATCATGAATGCGCTTTATCAGCTTCAAGAAACCTTACACCCTGATAGCTGGCTGCAAGTCCAAGCGATGGATATCGAATTGATGAATGGTCGTTATCACGAAAGCAGTCACTGCATCGATCATCAAGACCCACTTAGAGACTACTACATTAACTGGGTTAACTATGAAGCTGATGAAGGCGAAGTCAAAAGGCTGTTGAACGAATTTTGGACTCGATACAGGAAGTTTGTTGGTGGTGATGAGCTCGATATGGATCGAAACCGAGCGTTGAGCTTATTTGAGTTACCTTTAGACGCCACTCACCATGAGATTAGAAAACGATGGAGACAACTGGCGTTGAGATGGCATCCAGACAGAGACGAAGGCAACACGGCAAAATTTCAAACGCTCTGTGAAGCGTGGCATGTATTGCGAAGCTCGTAATCGAACGTAACTTTTTGATACCTAGTTGATTTGAAGCCCAAAATAGAAGGCCCTACCTAGTGAGTGAAACAAGTAGGGCTTTGTCGTCATTACGTCTATGTGCTTTAACATACGTTATGTGTTGGTGCTATTTTATTTGTTAGTGCTAGGAGTGATCTTTGTTCTGACCACTTTTATGCTCAAAAGCATAATCCAGAACTTTGCGGATATAAGGCGCACCTACTTTTGAACCACCGTTACCATGTTCAATTACAACAGTTGCGACATATTCAGGGTGTTCATAAGGTGCAAAGGCTGTGTAAAGAGCGTGGTCGAGTAGGTGCGTTGCGAGCTTTTTAGAGTTGTAAACTTGATCCTTCGCCAGATCAAACACCTGTGCCGTCCCTGATTTCCCACCACTAGTATAATTAGTTCCCTTAAATGCACGTCTGCCGCTGCCTCTACTACCGTGGTTTACGAGTCGCATTGCGTTGATCGGCACATCCCATATATTATCTGGCACCTCAGTGATAGACGGCATTGAATCAGATTTAACAAGTTGTTGCGTGTCAAAATCTTCTCCGTGATCTAACGTTGCTCGTAAAATATGGGGAGGCATGACTTTACCGTGATTAACCAAAACTGACGTTGCTTTAGCTAATTGTAGAGGTGTAGAAGTCCAGTAGCCCTGGCCAATACCGATTGGAACTGTATCACCTTGATACCAAGGCGTACGATAGCGCATCATTTTCCACTCACGTGTCGGCATATTGGCGTTATTCTCTTCATAGATATCAATTCCTGTTGGTTTGCCAAAGCCAAAGCGATTCATCCAAGTTGAAATACGATCGATGCCCAGATCAAAAGCGGTTTGATAAAAGAATGAATCAACCGATTCTTCAATCGCTTGTGTCACATCGACAGGACCATGTCCCCAACGCTTCCAATCTCGCCATGCTTTCGAATTGGATTTAGAACCTGGAATTCGCCATATACCATGATCATTACGAACGGTATTTTCTGAAATGACATGCTCTTGTAGCCCAGCAACGGCCATAAATGGTTTAACTGTAGAGGCGGGCGGGTACACGCCTAACGTTGTGCGATTCACCAAGGGATGAGCAGGATCGTTCAGTAATACTTGATAGTTTTTACTCGATATACCATCAACAAACAGATTTGGGTCATAACTAGGACTCGATGCCATCGCTAAAACACTGTTGTCTTTCGGATCAAGAATCACAGCACTACCAGTGCGATTTTCGAGTTGCTCGAACACGTACTTTTGTAACTCGATATCGATGTTGAGAACGATGTCTTTACCTGCGACGGGGGGGACGTATTGGATTGTTCTCACAACACGACCACGGCTATTGACTTCAACTTCTTGATAACCTTTTTGTCCGTGGAGTAAGTCTTCGTAATATCGCTCCACGCCGAGTTTACCTATGGTGGTAGTGGCTTGATAGTTAGCGTCTTTACCTTGTTCTTCTAGCTTTTTTAGATCGCTATCATTGATATGAGCAACATACCCTAAAACATGAGTTAGTATTTCACCGCTAGGGTAAAAACGTTTTAGGCTGGTATTGATGGATAAACCCGGAAATTGATATTGATGAACAGAAAACTTAGCGATTTCTTCTTCTGTGAGGTTTTCCAGTATTGTTACCGACTTAAAACGGCGAGTGTTCTTAAAGCGCTTTGTGAAACGAGCGATTTGTTCCTCATTTAGAGGAATAAACTTATTGAGCTTTTCGATCATCAACTCAACGTCATCCGTTTGTTCAGGAATCATTGTCAAATCATAGACGAGTTGGTTTTCAGCCAATAGCACACCATTGCGGTCGTATATCAGCCCACGAGTCGGAGCGATTGGCAGTACTTTGATTCGATTACCATCGGCGCGAGTTTGGTAGCTCTCAAAATTTTGGACTTGGAGTCTATAAAGATTTCCAATCAAGACGAGGGTGAAGATCACAATCCCGAGAAATGCCACGATGACACGATTTCTGAATAAATTTACTTCGCTTTTATGATCACGCATTTTTACGCGTTTGTGGTTCATCAAAACCTCAGTCAGTTACATTTAGTTACATTTGTCGAGGCAGGACTTTATCTGAATATCACCATGGCTTTGTAAAAGCTGTGTCATTATTTACAAGATTGTCTGATATTACGAATGCAATAAAGAAAACTGAATTAAATTAGACGGGGATCCACGAGAAATTTAGAGAATACACGCGAAAAAATGGCCCTCATGAGTGAGAGCCGAAGATATGTATTAGTGCTGTTGGGTATATCTAGTTCGAAGGTTTGAACTGAGATTTACGCATACGGTTTAGAGCCGCCATTACATCGAGTATTCTTGGTTTTGCTAAGTCACCATATTTCGGCATGTTTGCGTACCATTCATCACTTAGAATTGCGTTGAATTCTTTTGCAGGGTTGTTTGACCAACCCGGCGTTTGTGCAAACTGGAACCAAGCCCAACCAATCGCGTTCACTTCTGAAGTCGACTCTAATTGCTCTAATGCTGAAAGGTCAGCAAATTCCTTACCAAAACGCAGTGACTCTTTGCCTTTCGCGTTAACTCTGAATTTTCCGTCAGTAAGAATGTTCATTAGTGCAGCGCGGTTTAACGAGCGAGGAACAAACGTTTCTAATGCCGTCTCACATTCGTTAGTTCGCTGAGTAGGATGTTGAGCGATCACTTCTTGAGCTTTTTCAGTGACGTCTACGGCTTGGTAGTCGTGCATTTGAATCACAGTATCTGCCACATCTAAGTAATCGCCAGAACCACCCATTACTACGATAGTTGATATGTCCATCTCTTCGCGAAGTTGACCAATACGGTCAACAAGTGGAGTGATAGGCTCAGCCCCTTTTGATACCAGCGCTTGCATACGCTCGTCACGAATCATGAAATTAGTCGCTGACGTATCTTCATCGATAAGGAGCGTTTGTACACCCGCTTCAATCGATTCTTGTAACCAAGCAGCTTGAGATGTAGAGCCAGAAGCATCTTGAGTACTAAAATCAGACGTATCTTTTTGCATCGGTAAATGGTTGATGTAGTTAGATAAGTTCAAGTTATGTACGCATCGGCCATCTTCCGCTCGGATCTTCATTGTATCCGTAGCAGTAACAATGCCTTCACGACCATCACCAGGAATATGGTTGTAGATAGAACGTTCTACGGCGTTCAATAGTGTAGATTTACCATGGAAACCACCACCAACAATCAGTGTGATACCTTTTGGAATACCTAGGCCTGTCACATCACCTTGGTTTGGTGTGTTTAGCGTCACACTCAAAGACTCTGGTGCTAGGAAAGGAACCGCACCTTTCATTGGCAGGTCACAGTTACCTGCAATACGAGGTAATACACTGCCATTTGCAACGAATGCCGCTAGGTTGTTTTCTTCTAATTGAGCACGTAATGCGTCTTGGTCTTCAACAGCTTCACAATGTTTAATCATCGCTTCAATGTTGAGTTCGCGTTCAAGCGTTGCGCGACGAATAAACTTAGGCAAATAGAATGTAATGATGTTAATTGCTTTCTTTGCAAGAATACTGCGACCATCAGCAGGTAGGTTGATACGAAAACGAATTTCGATACCGTGATCAGTGAAAACAACAGCAGTATTGTCTAAAACGGTTTGACCTGTCAGTGCAATAGAGACCGTCGCTTCTTGCTTAGCAAACTCAGAGAAGCTGCGTGCAATAAAATCACGAGCTGCTACTTGGTATTCATAAGATTTTTCTTTAAGCCAATCTAACCCTGTTAACGACCAGGCGCGTGTTGCGCGAAAACGTGAAGATGATGCATACGGGTCACCTTGAACGTGGTCGATGTGTAATTCGAAATCAGCAAAGTCGTATTGACCTTTAATTTGTTGATATGCGCGGAAGTTTTGTTTTTCGAGCTTTTTAAGCTTTGCAGTCAACTGATCCATAACGAGGAATGCCTATATAAAGGGAAGATAAAAACAGAAAGGCGGCGATTATAAAAATCACCACCTTTAGAGTAAAGAGAAAGTAGGCCTAAATCCAAAACTAACTGATCTTTTTCGCTTTAAGCGTAACGAGTTGTCCCTAAATAGTTTTGATTGATTAAGCTGTGTTCGAATTCTTGGCTCGGCATTGGTCTACCGTAAAGATATCCTTGAGCCACATCACAACCCTCATCAATAATAAACTTCTCTTGAACTTCAGATTCTACTCCTTCAATCGTCACTTTTAAGTCGAGCTTTTTGGCTATTTGAACAATAGATCGGACAATTTCTGAGTCTTCATTTGAGTTGAGCATTTGGTCGATGAAACTCTTATCAATCTTAATAACATCAAACGGAAATTTCTTAAGGTAACTGAATGATGCGTAACCGGTACCAAAATCATCTAGTGACAATGTAACGCCAATGTCGTGTAGTGATTCCAATGTATTCTTGGCAACAACTTCATCTGCAATCAGTCCACTTTCAGTGACTTCCAGTTCTAATAAATAGGGCTCAAGGTGGTAAGTTTCTAATAGGTGAACGACTTGTTCTGCAAAGTGGACGTTCTTGAGTTGGACTGCTGACACATTAACAGCCATTTTGAAGTCTTGAACGTGTTTCGACCATTCTTTGGCTTTTTCGATCGCATGACGTAGAACAAAGCTACCGACTTCAAAAATCAAACCGTTTTGCTCAGCCATGTGTATCAAAGTTTCGTTGGAGATGTCTCCCAAAACTGGGTGACGCCAACGTAGTAGAGCCTCTGCACCAACCCAGCGATGAGTTAATGGACAGACTTTGGGTTGAAAATAGAGCATGAGGTCATCATTACGAACGGCCTGTAGTAGGTAACTCTCAATCTTATTGATGTGACTTTGTTCTTCGGCATGGGTTTGCGAGTAGTAAGCAAATTTTTGTCCTGAATCTTTACAAGCAAGCATCGCTTCTGATGACTTTTGCAATACACTTTCCGCATCGTCTTCACTATCCGTTACCGCAATCCCAATAAATGCATGTAAGTGAATTTTATCGTTTTCAATATCGAACTCGGAATGTCCCACTCTAACCAAAGTTTGACAAAGCTCTTCAAGGCGATGGTCTAAATCTTTAACACTGAACGCAAGTACGAGGTCAATCGAAGTAGGGCGCGCGGTTAATACCTCAAGATCGGCTATGCTGTCGATTCGTTGTCGATATTCTACGAGCACTTGATCTAATGCGTTGTAACCATAGCGTGCTTGGATGCGTCTTCCGTTAGTAAATCCAATATGGACGACAGCGAATGAACGGCCAGTTAGCGTTGTTTTGGCTGAAAGTTTGTTGTTTAAGCGGGATTCAAACGCATTGCGGTTTAAAAAACCGGTTCCTAAATCATGATTCTTTTGAAAGTTTATCTTTTGCTCAGCGGCTTTTCGTTTATCAATTTCTTGATTTAAGGAATAGTTGAGGCTTGCGAGATCCTTGGTTCGAGTATAAACGCGATTTTTCAAGTCTCGATTCATTTGAGTCAGCTTAGCGTGTTGAAACAGGGTTTTTAGCTGAGATTCTATAGAGATTCGAAAGCTTTCTAACAGCTTGATGTAGGTAGGTGTGTAATGGTTTTCTTTAGAATCTAAAATACATATGGTGCCGAAAAGCTCACCATTAGGCCATAGCAGCGGAATACCACAGTAAGAAACTAAGCCGAGCTCGACATCTGGGTTGTTTTTCCATTTTGGATCGGCCAAAGCGTTGGGCACAACGAGCTGTTGTTGAGACTCCATAACGCTTTCACAATAAAGCCCGTTTCCCAATATTTCTGTATCGCCTTTCTTATATGGGTTGTTTTCACTGCTGCTAGTAGAGAATACTTCAAGGTAATTGGTGTGAACACGCATGATGAGTGCAGCGGGCACTTGAGTGATTTGAGCTAAAAGGTCAACAATATTTTGCCAACTAGACTCCATATCGTCTGGGATGTCTAAATCTAGAGTTTTGATTTTCTTCATATGACTCCGAGTCTATTATGCTAAATGCATCAACACATCCTGTGTCAATTATGATGAACCAAAAACTGTGAATCTTACGTAAACTAAGTATAAGAAATGTTATAGAAAAAAACCTCTGCAATTTCACAGAGGTTTTCAAATATGAATCTGGGTCTCAGTAATGAGATAAGTTTCAATTAAGGCTTTAACTTTATAAAATCTTCAGTGTTAAGTTTCTGATTATAGTCTACGGATGGCTGAGCAAATCCATTTAACTGCAGAAACTCCTCTTTAAACCCTTTGTAGTCACCCAGGGTTTGGAAGTTATTTCCATCCATAACATCAAGTAACTCTGCAACATGCGCTTGTGTCTCAGGATCTAACTCCCAATCATCCATTCTTATCAGGCGTTCACCATCAAGTGGTACTTTTGATTGGCCATATAATTTGCTGCTAAAAAGACGCTGCATCTGCTGGATACAACCTTCGTGTGTCTCCTTTTCTTTCATTACTTTATACAGAGCAAGTAGGTAAGGACTTAATCCTGGAATGAATACGCTTGCCTTAGTCACCAATGCCTTACAAACCGTCGCGTAAGCGTTACCATCAAAGTTTGCCAACTCAAGGTTGAGCGCGTGGCTGGTTTGGTGAAGATCTATCTTGGCACGACCTAAAGTGCCGTCTAGATAAATAGGGTGTGTCACTTCTGGGCCAACATAAGAAAACGCAATTGTCTTACACCCTGGGGCAATAGATTCTGCGTTAATGAGCTCATCTATCCAGTTTTCCCAATCTTCTCCGCCCATTACCTTGAGTGTACTTTCGGCTTCTTCTTCCGTCGCAGCTTCAAGCGTATTGGTCACCCAGTTGTCATGTTGAAGAGAGATGGTGGCGCCGGTAACGCTTTCGCCAATAGGTTTAATCGCGGAGCGCCAGAATTCATCGGAATCGGGTTTAGGTCTAACGCCAGCAGCTAAGCTGTATACAATGAGATCGACTTCACCTTCAAAGTAAGTCTCAATGGCTTCAACAACTTGTGCACGTGTTTCTTTTGAAAAAGCATCTCCAACGATGTTTATCGCAGTACGTTGTTCACGTTCGGCTTCTTTTTTGAAATAGATGTTGTTGTACCAACCGGCGGTCCCTAGCGATTTTTCATTAGGACCACGTTCAAATGAAACACCGATGGTGTCTGCTTTAGCCCCGCCAAAAGTAAGGGCGATACGAGAGGCGAGTCCGAAGCCCGAGGAAGCGCCGAGAATCAGTACTCGTTTAGGGCCATTTTTGATTTGCGGCGCACTCTTAACAAATTTAATTTGTTGCTTGACAGCTTCTTGACAGCCAAGAGGATGAGCGCTTTTGGCTACCACACCCTTGATAATAGGTTCGATCAGCATAAATAACCTTACAGTTAACGGCGATATGCACTCAGGCTAACGTAAAGCTGTGTAAAATTTATTGAGCTAGACCATTAAAACCTAAAGATACTGATATAATTCTTCGGCGACAAATTCAGCGATCCAAGGTTGAGCTTCAGGTTTTGGATGCAATCCATCGTTCATCATCCACTCAGGTTTAAGGATGATATGCTCCAGGAAAAATGGCAAAAGCGGTACATTTTTTTGATCAGCAAGTGACGTGAAAACGTATTCAAATTGTTGGTTATAACGCTTACCGTAGTTAGGTGGGATTTTTATCTGCATCATGATTGGTATGGCGCCCGAGGCTTTTATCTGCTCAATGATTTGGTCTAAATTTGCAGACATAAGCTTAGGTGGGAAGCCACGAAGTCCGTCATTCGCTCCTAGCTCAATAAGAACGGTGTCAGGCGCATGCTCTTCAAGTAGCTGCGGTAAACGTGCTAAACCGTTGCCTGTTGTGTCACCAGAGATACTACCATTAACCACGGTAATCGCTTTATCATGCTTCGTAAGAGCGTCCGGCAGCAAACTTGGCCAACTCTGTTTGATATCCATGTTGTAGCCAGCACTCAAACTATCGCCAAGTATCAATAAAGTAGCGCTTGGAGCTAACGTAGGATTTCGAACTAGCTCAGTATTTTGAGCCAACGAAGCGGTTGAAAATAAAATAAAAAATAAAAAGGAAATTAGTCGAGTCATGCATACATCCATCATAAAAGCAGAAGCTGTTTCCAAGACAGTGTCTACTAATCAAGAACATTTAACAATCTTAGAACACGTCGATATCGATATTCGTGAAGGCGAAACTGTGGCGATTGTGGGGACATCCGGTGCTGGTAAATCGACCTTAATGACTTTGCTTGCGGGTCTTGATGTACCAACAATGGGCGAAATCAGTTTATTAGGTCAGCCTCTATCACAACTTGATGATGAAGCTAGAGCAAAAATCCGCAGTGAATCTGTCGGGTTTGTATTTCAGAGCTTTTTGTTAATCCCAAGTTTATCTGCACTGCAAAATGTCACACTACCTTGTTTGCTTAAAGGTGAAGACGAAGACATCGAACGTGCGACCGCTTTATTAGAGTCTGTCGGATTAAAAGACAGGCTCGATCACTTACCATCTCAACTATCTGGCGGCGAGCAACAAAGAGTAGCTTTAGCCCGTGCCTTTATGATCAAACCAAAAATCTTGTTTGCCGATGAACCTACCGGCAACCTAGACCAACAGACGGCAGCAAAAATTATCGAGCTGTTGTTTGAGCTCAACTCTTCCCACGGAACAACGTTAGTCTTAGTGACACATGATCCTAAGCTTGCACAACGTTGCCAGCGAACTTTGAAAATGCACGTCGGTCATATAGAGGAAGTCTAAATTGAATTCATCAAAGGGACTCAACAAACGCCTGTTTTCATGGAGTATAGAAGAGATTCGACACGGACAACTGTGGCCAGTATCGATCGCTTTAACGCTAATTATTGCCTGTGTATTCGCGTTGTCAGCGTTGGCGGAGCGTATGGAACAAGTCATTGTTAAGCAGGGAAAGGATGCTTTAACAGCGGACAGTGTGTTTATTTCGGCGAACCCAATCCCACAGCTCTTACTCGAACTCACTGAAGCTGAGCAGTTAGAAAGCTCCCAATTAACCCGTTTTTCAACCATGGCATTTAGTGACCACTCAATGCAGTTAGTCACGGTTAAGGCTGTTGAAAGCAATTATCCATTACGCGGCGAAATGATACTTCAGCAAGCTAATGATACGTTTAGAAATCACGTAGAGCCGGGGGAACTTTGGCTGGATGAACGTATATTTGCTCAACTTGAAGTTGAAATTGGTGACAATGTCACGATTGGCGATGCGGATTTAACGATAACAGGGCGA
>Ga0209121_10004761_pt1 | contig 12534 bp, 12 predicted proteins | sample Cruoilmetagenom3_FD_187292 | JGI IMG/M metagenome (GOLD analysis project Ga0209121, IMG submission 187292) | Oil polluted marine microbial communities from Coal Oil Point, Santa Barbara, California, USA - Sample 3 (SPAdes) (version 2) | ecosystem: Environmental > Aquatic > Marine > Oil seeps ... | reverse complement strand
TTTGGGCCTTTTGGGTCTCATGTTCCGTCTCAATGCACCTAACGTTTACATGGTAAAGGAAAACTGTCACTCAAAAATGAGGCGTCGGGAATTGCTGATTCAGAACCAGCCTAGTTGCACATTACCTTTTGGTTCTCGGAAAACCGTTTGACAATCAAGCCTTTTAGCGTATGATATATCATCTGACGGGTCGAGTGTTATGAATTCCGATTCGTTCAGGTCCCAATCAGATCTAAAAGGAGATAAGCTTTGAATCGTCAGGCAGACATTCCCCGATTGGTCCGTGAGCTTCGGGAACGGACTGGGCTTACCCAGGAAAAATTTGCGGCCAAGCTCGGCGTGACTTTTCCAACCATCAACCGTTGGGAGAACAGCCGCGCCAAGCCGTCGCCTTTGGCCATGCAGAAGATCGTGGAACTGCTCCGCAGCATGGGTGATCGGGGCATCGATCTCCTCGATGAGCTTATTGGTCAGGATACACTGTAGCGATTATCGAATGAACAGGTGAAAAGAGACGTTCCGGAGCTAATACGATGACAACAAAAATGACCAAGGAACTCATTGACCGCATTTTCAAAGAGCCGGGCATCAAATACGAACTCACCGAGTTTGAAACGCTGGGGAAGCCGATTCACGAAATTCTTTCGATTTACCCGAAAACCGTCGAAATCGGCCGCGATGCCGGCAAGGTCAAATACTATCTGAAGAGCTTTATTCCTTTCTCTTCGGGCAACGAGGAGGTTCAGGTCCATGTGGAAGGAGGTAAATCGGCCCCCGAGGAGATTGTCCGGCAACTCTGGGCATATAAGCTGATTCACCAGTATGGGTACCAGGCTGACGAGATCGATTTGGAAAAGAGCGTCCATTTCGGCACTGAAGTGGGCACCAAGGCCGCCGACATCATCGTTTACACTGATGCCGCCAAGGAAACGCCCAAGATCATCGTCGAGTGCAAGAAACCCAAGCGCAAGGACGGCATCGAGCAGCTCAAAAGTTACATGAACGCCAAGGGAGCGCCGGTGGCGGTCTGGTCCAACGGCAGCGACAGCATCATTCTCTATCGTCCTTACCCCAAGGAATTCGACGATACCCTTTTCGACATCCCCCGGCGCGGTCAGCAGCCCAAGGATGTTCTGGAAGCCAAAAAGACCCTTCTGCAGCTTAGAAGGGAGTTCAACTTCAAAAAAATCATCCAGGATTTGGAGGAACTGGTTCTTGCCAGCAGTGGCAAAGACGAGTTTAACGAGATTTTCAAGCTTATTTTCGCTAAAATCTGGGATGAGAAAGAGGCCCAGGAAAACCGTGAGGGTAAAGTGCTGGAGTTCAGTAAATCTCTGGATCCAGACATCACATTTGACCGCATAAACTCGCTATTCCATAAGGCTGCCGAGCAGTGGTCTGGTATTTTTCGGGACGGTGAAGACATTGAACTGACCAAACGCCACTTACAAGTTTGCGTCGGCCCTATCGAGGGCGTTAGGCTGATGGGTTCAAATCTTCGCGTTATGGACGACGCTTTCGAGTATCTTCTGGCTACGGAGGCAAAAAAGAAGAAAGGACAATTTTTCACTCCTCGCCACGTGGTTGAAATGTGTGTGCGGATGCTCAATCCCAAGCGTAAAGAGTATGTTATGGATCCCGCCTGTGGCTCGGGCGGGTTCCTGCTGCACACCATGGATTGGTGCTATCCTGCAATAGACACAGTCACTCGTGAATTGCGCAAATTCAAATATGCATCGAAGCAGCTTTGGGGTATTGATTTTGAAGCCCGTGCCGCAAAAACATCACGAGCACTCATGCTTATAGCAGGGGATGGCAACACAAAAATTTTTGGTCCGGATGTAGACAGCCTTGATCCCAAAACATGGTACGAAACCGCTTCGGGACAAGACCTTATGCATGAACTGCGGCGGGCAAAGTTAAGCGGTAAAAAAATCCCAGGTAACGAGACGCTCCGGGACGAGGACAATGCCTGGGAATATTTCGAAGAGTTGAAATTTAACGTGATTCTCACCAATCCCCCGTTCGCCGGAGAGTTGAAGGATCGCAAGATGCTTTCCCACTACGAGCTGGCCAAGCCGGCTCTCAAGCGCGCCAAGGACAAGGCCCCCAAGGAGGAGCGCGATGTGCTGTTCATTGAACGGGTTCTGAAGATGCTCAAACCTGGGGGGCGGGCCGCCATCGTGCTGCCCCAGGGCAAATTCAACAACTCGTCCCTGGCCTTCATCCGCGAATGGATTCTCAAAAAGGCGCGTCTGCTAGCCGTCGTAGGCCTGCACCCCAATACCTTCAAGCCGCACACCGGAACCAAGACCTCGGTGCTGTTCTTCCAGAAATACACCGCCAAAGCGCTTGAGAATATCCAGCAGGTTAAGCAGGAAGTGGCCAACGCCTGCCCGGATTACGAGCAGCAGATCAAGGACCTGATCGCCGGACATCGCTATTCGGTAAATATACTGGAAGAGAAAATTCCGGAAGAAATTGCAGATCTCATGTCGGAGTCGTTTATGGAACCAGAACTGGAGAGCATCGAAACGGAAACAGCCTTCGCCAAGGGCGACTACGAACTTGGGGAACTGGAGCTGCCTATGGCGGCCGAAGGCAACCCTTTCCAAGAGGATCTCATCAGCGAGGCCGAGGAAAAACACAACGCCCTCAAGGCGGAATTGATTCGGGTGAAGCAAAAGCTCGCGGATCTGGCCAGCGATGTCGAAGCACTGCAACAGCAACACCGCATGGAGATCGACGCCATAACCCAGCAATGGGAGGGCACCAAGGGCGACCTGCGGGCGCACCTGAAGCCAATCAAGGCGGACCACAAGGCGGCGCTCAAAAAGTTCAAGGACAAGCAGAAAATGAAGCAGCGGACCTTCAAGATCGAGATCAAATACCTGGAAAAGGTAATCCCGGAGGCGGAGACAGCCGTCAAGCTGCTCAGCAACAAGGGCAAGCTGGAGCTAATCCTGGCCGACCCAGACCTGGTCGGCACCCTGAAAGAACGCTGGATCGCCGCTGAGGTGGCCAAGCGCCTCGATTACCCGATATTTATGGCCGTGAGCGAGCGCGGCGGCAAAAACAACTCGGGCAATTACGAATACTTGGTGGACAAGAACGGCAGCTTGGTGGAGTTTCCCGACGGTCATCCACAGGAGGGTCAGCTCGTGGTGAACCAGGATTTGGTCAATTACGACCTAACGGCGGGTGACCTGGCCGAATCGGCCAAGATCCCCGACGACCAACTCTGCGTGGCCGAGGCCTTCGTTCGGTTTGCTCAGGAGCAGGGGGTTGATTTTTGGGAGGTGGAGTGATGGCAAAATGGAGCCTAACGGAATTATCCTCTGTCACTCTATTTGATAGGATTGATGGCGAGTATTACCTACCAGAGTATATGTTGAATCAAGACACTCTGTCTAAAATCGAAACGGTTTCTTTACCTCAGTGGTTCCTTGTCTCAGACGGTAATCATCTTTCGATCTCAAAATATTTTTCTGACAGTGGCAGAATACCATACTTTCGAGGCCAGGATGTAAACGATTTTTTTCTTGAAAACGCAGAACCAATAAAGATACCAAAAAAAATTTATGAGACGCCAATGATGAAAAGATCACATTTCCATACCGGAGATGTACTTCTCTCAATTGTTGGTACCATTGGAAGTTTGTCAGTGGTTCCAGATACGATTGGAGACGCTACTGGTAGCTGTAAAATTGCGATCTTACGGTCAAAGGGGGATTACTCTCCATTTGTTTTAGCGGCGTATCTTATAAGCAATTATGGGCAGCTTCAGATTAAGCGCAATACACGTGGAGCTGTCCAAATGGGTCTTATTTTAAAAGATTTGTCACGCATAAGAGTTCCAAAGTTTTCTGATTCCCAGCAGGCTGAAATCGAAGCACTTATCAAGAACTCAATGAGTGTAAATAGGCAAAGCAAAACGCTTTACACTCTAGCCCAACACCTCCTCGAATCCGAGCTTGGCCTAGACAAATTAAGTTTCCAGAAGCCGGTGGGCTACACAGCGCGGTTCAGCGAAGTTGTAGCCAATAGCCGATTTGATTCGGACTATTATCAAATCAAGTATAAGCAGTTAGATGATATTGCTGTAAAGTTGCCAGTTAAAAAAATAAAAGCAATATCCGAAAAATTGGAGACAGGTATTTATTCTCAATCCTACTCTTCTGATGGCAAAATGTATCTGAGGGGCGTTGATATCAATAATGGGTTTATAGATGGTGATTTCATATTGAGAACTAATCTCTTGATTGCGAATTCAAAGAATACAGTGATCAAAGATGATATACTGGTTACCAGGGTTGGTTCAATAGGTGCCTGCGCTTTAATAGAAAATACTCATGCTGGTTCTTTTTATAGTGATAATTTAATCAGGATAAGGCTATCCGATCAGGCTAAAGAAGAACTAAGAGCTTCGTATTTGAACCTTTTGCTAAACACTACTTATGGACAGATGCAGATGGTCAGATATAGTCGTGGAAGCGTTCAACAAAGACTTAACCAGACACAGTTAGCACAGATTCCAGTACCGATCATAAAATGGGAGACCCAACTTCAGATTGAAAATTTAATTAAAAAATATCGACAGGCAAAGAAAGAATCCAAAAGCTTGCTCGACCAAGCCAAAACCCGCGTGGAACAGCTCATCGAGGAGGCGGTGCGGTCATGAGAAAAGACCTGGCAACCAGTGACAACCTTAATTCCAGCAAGGGCCAGTTTCTCGTGTATGAATCGGAAGACGGCCGGGTCAAAATCGACGTGCGCCTCGAGGATGAGACCGTCTGGCTGACCCAACAGCTCATGGCCGATCTGTTTCAGACAACCAAACAGAACATAAGTCTTCATATTCAACGAATTTTTGAGGAGGGTGAACTGGCGACGGAGGCAACTGTCAAGAAATACTTGACAGTTCGCCGGGAGGGCAAGCGGGAGGTTAAACGCCTGCTGGATTATTACAACCTGGACATGATTATTTCAGTAGGATACCGGGTCAAAAGTCATGTGGCCACACGCTTCCGCATCTGGGCCACCCAGCATCTGCGCGAATATATCGTCAAGGGCTTTGTGCTGGACGATGAGCGCCTGAAAAATCCGGATCAACCCTTCGACTATTTTGACGAGCTGCTCCGCCGCATCCAGGATATTAGGACCTCGGAACGGCGCTTCTACCAAAAAATTACCGATATCTACGCCACCAGCATCGAATTTTTCAAGACCGTCCAAAACAAAATGCACTGGGCCATTACCGACATGACCGCGGCGGAAATCATCCATGATCGGGCCGATAGTGACAAGACTAATATGGGGCTGACCAGTTGGCGCGATGCCAAGGTCCGCAAACAGGACGTAACCATCGCCAAAAACTATCTCACCGAAAAGGAGCTGCTGGCCCTGAACAACCTGGTGGAGCAGTACCTTATCTTCGCCGAGGGTCAGGCCATGCGTCGCATCCCCATGCATATGGCCGACTGGATCAAAAAACTGGATGCATTTCTGACGCTCAATGAACGAGAGATTCTCACCCATGCTGGCAGGATTTCACATGAAATGGCCAAGGAAATGGCCGAAGCTGAATACGAGAAGTTTAACCAAAGGCGGATTCGGGAAAAAGACAGTCTGGACGGCGATTTTGAAAAAACGATCAAGCAGTTGACGGACGGCAAGCGGGGAAAGAAAAAATGAACCTATCCGGTGAGGACAAACAACTTCTGACAGAGCTTTGCGGGCAAAATAACGTGAGCCAAGACAAGGTGCTCAAGCTGCTCCAAACGGTCTATGAATACGAATTCAAGGACCGGCGGACCGGCGTCTATGATGCATTGCGAGAAATCCTGAAAAGCAGGCCCTCGCCTGAACAGGGGTAGTCTTCATGGATAGCGATATTGACATTGACCCTTATGTGAAAGATCCAAGTCTTCTGGTTGAATTATGCCGCGAGGTCATCGACCGGATCGATAGCGGGCTCGACGACCCCAAATCCGCTGAAAAAGAAGCGCAATTGAGGGAAATCGCCAAAGCGATTGAGAAGCTGGAAAAAATGGGCGTACCTGTGCTCGATGCCCTGCGAGGCGAAAAAACCCGGCTGGCGGCGGAACTTGGCATCCAGGCCCAAGCAGAGCAAGCCCTGCACCACATGGCTGACGAACTTGACGCGATCATCACAGATCTTAACACCCGGTTGGGGCGTAGCAACTTTCCGCAGGCAGCAAATAAACCGCGAAAAAAGCGTTCGCGTTCACCGAAGACGAATAAAGATGTCCTTCGGAAAAACATTGTCAAAGCCTTGCGGACATTGGGTGGGCGTGCAAAGGTGGCTGATGTGATCAAGGAAATGGGTCGTCAACTGGAAAGTAAATTGCTGCCCGGTGATATGGAATGGCGAAAGAGCACAGGCGAATATGCCTGGCAGAACAACGCCAAGTGGGAGCGCTATAGAATGACCCAAGACGGAACCCTGCGAAGCGATTCCCCGCGCGGCTACTGGGAACTTGGTGAGGGGGAACAATGAAATTCCGCAAGCTGACCATCGAAAATTACAAGTCCTTCCAGTTCGCAACTGAGATCCGATTTCCTGTGGGCGATGACGGCCGGAGCATCTTTCTGATCGGCGGCATGAACGGGGCGGGCAAAACCTCGATCATGGAGGCGATAAACTTTTGCCTGTATGGGGCCAAGCTGGACGAGATTTTCCGCAACATCAACCGCCGCGAGAAGGCCAGGGGAAACGCCAACGTCTCCTTTGAACTGGTCATGGAGATGGACGACCTCTCGGAACTGGTGGTGAAACGCTCCTGGACAGCAGGTGCGACCTACGACCCGAAACCCCGCGACCTGACCGAACGGCTGGTGGTGGTGCGCGACGGCAAGCGGGTATCGGTGCAAAACCAGGAGATTTGGCAGGATTTCATCCGCTCGATGATTCCGCCGGGTATCACCCAATTTTTCTTTTTTGATGGGGAAAAGATCCAGGCCATCGCCGCCGACGACCATTCAGAGGTGCGGCTGAAATCCTCTTTGGAGGCGGCACTCGGCATTCAATACATCAATCGCTTGGCTTCCGATATCATCTATATCAAAAACGAAGAGCGCAAAGGATTTGTGGAAATCTCCGACGAGGACCTGGAATTCAAGCAAAGCGAACTGAAAAAAGAGCGCAGCAAGCTGAACCGCAAGCATCGGCAGCGGGACAGCGTGCGGCAGGAGTTGGATGATCTTAAAGGGCAGCTTGAGGACGCCAGACAGCGGTTTGCCGCGGCATTTCATACTGAACCAGAAACACGGGAAGCCATGCGTGAAAACGAGAAAAAGCGCATTCAGGCGGCTAACCGGTTGGCCCAGTTGGAGAGCGAAATCCGTTCCCTTTGCGAAAAGATGTTGCCATTTGCGATTACGGGACGGCTGTTTGACCCGATCCGGCGGCAAATCGAGGTAGAGCGGGAATCGGCCGGCGGCGAGGCGATCAAGCAGCATGCGGCCACGCTGGCCAAACGCATCGTGCGGGTTGTGGAGGAGCCGGAGCCGATTTATCGGGAAACGCTTTCTTTTGAAAAGATGGCTGAGCTGGAACGTCGTATTTTCCGCCTACTCAAGGAAGGGGACCCAAAGGGCGATGTGACCAGGATTTTGGACCTATCTGATCGCGACGCGGCGCGCATTTTAAACAAGATGGAGTCCTTGGAGGCCAGCGATGTGTTCTTGCTCAAACCACTGCTTGAGGAAAAACGGGAGCTGATATCCCAGGTCCGGCAGTTTGAGAGAGTGAGCCAGGTCGGCATGTTGACGGAATCCGAACGGGAACTCTTCGAGCAGCTCCAGGCCGGGATGGAAGGCTGTTCCACACAGATCGGGCGCAAAACGGAACAGCTGCGCCTATTGGAAGAGGAAATCCTCACCCTCGAAAAGCGGATCAACGATATCCAGATGGAAATCGAGAAGCTGTATGAGAAGCACCATATCTCAAAAGAGCGGGTCGAATTCATCCAGGAATGCGACGCTATTGCCGGTGTTCTGAATCAATTCATCGTTCGCCTGCGCAAAAACAAGGTTCATCTGCTGCAAGAAAAGACCTTTGAAATGTATCGCCTGCTTTCCAGCCGCAGTGGTTTGATCAAAGACATTGTTATCGACGATAAGACCTATGAGGTGCGCATCACAGACCGTAACGGCCATGAAATTAAAAAATCCGGGCTTTCCGCCGGTGAAAAGGAAGTTTTTGCGGTTTCATTGCTTTGGGGACTGGCACAGACAAGCCAATTGAAACTGCCAATCGTCATCGATACGCCGCTGTCCCGTCTGGACAGTACGCACCGTGACAACATCGTGAACAACTATTTTCCCAATGCCGGAGAGCAGGTGGTCATCCTGTCCACCGATACCGAGATTGACAAGGATTACTACCGCACACTCAAATCGCGGCTTAGCGGCGCGGGGAGCCTTGAGTTTGATCAGCGCCGGGAACTTACGACCTTCCGAGAAGGATATTTTTGGGAGAAATAAACCATGGCCGACCGACTTTACACGTCTAATGACGCTGACGAGGTACTCAGCGCTCTGCGTTTTGAAACCAAACTTGAAAAAGCAACATTGGCTCGCATGGCCTTTGCCCTGTCTCTCTCGAAGGAAGGCCCGGCCGTTGCCCCAAGCATGAGCTTTACAGGTGGGGAGATGAAGCGCCCCACCTTTGTCGGCGAGGATGAAGTGTTTATGCGAGCGTTGATCTGCCATGTCTACGAAGGGCGCGACATAAGCGAAGACCAATTTTTTTCCAATCGATCCATCGTGAAAAATCACATTGATAGCGGAGCAGCACTGCTGGGTCAAATGTTTCAGGAGTGCGGGCGCGATGCGGACAGTCTTCTTAGGCGCCTCGTGGACGAGGTCGAGTTCGGAGGCCGCCGGGAAACGGCCGGACACGGTCTGGATATCTTTATCGGCCGAACCCTTCTGCAGAGCAAGGAACTCCTCATGGAGATCAATAATACCGCCAAGCACGCCAACTCGCACTTGGCCATCATGGGTAAACCGGGCACGGGGAAGACGCAGTTCATTCTAAAAATTTTGGCGGATATTCGTCTTCAGTCGAACTATCAGACGAATTTCATTTACTTTGATTACAAGGGCGATGTGGTCGATAAGGAACGATTCCTGGATGTTGCCAAGGTTCATACCTTCCGGTTGCTCCAGGGGGGGCAAAGCCTGCCCATTAACCCTTTCGTTTTGACGGCTTATGATGAGCAAACCGTCAATGTCTCTGCCCGTGAAAAGGCCGAGAGCTTCGCATCCATCAATAGCAAACTGGGTGTGGTGCAGAAAGGCACGCTGACCGAGGCGATTCGGGCCGCATATGCGCAGCGGGCCGATACCGCGGCGCCCTATCCGGATTTCCATGATGTGTATCAGATAGTTTCAGCGATGTACGAAGAAGATAACAAAAGGGACGACAGCCTCATTGAGGTGCTGAGGGACTTGGCGGATTTTGACCTTTTTTGGCGGCATGGAAGTGATATCCCTCCTATCGACCGCCTTACCAACCGAACGATACTGGTCGATGTGCATGCCATGCCCGTATTAAAGGAGCTTGTCGCCTATCTGGTCATAGAGCGGCTCTATAAGGAAATGGCACTTTTGCCCGACAGCCCGATCAAGGAAGGTCGTCGCACCATACGAACCATCCTTGTCATCGACGAGGCCCATAACTATCTGAGCCAGAAAAATATTTTTTTGCAACGGATCATCCGGGAGGGCCGGTCCAAAGGCATCGTGGTGTTCTTTGCCAGCCAATCCCCCAACGATTACCAACAAAAATTCTTCAATTTCCAAGAGCTGCTTGAGTTTGCTTTCATTTTTCAATGCGAAGGTGTGGCTGCCGGATCGGTTCAAGACATCCTGGGGTGCAGCACCAAAACGGCAAAAGACCTGCAGACCGAGATTGCACGATTAGAACCTTGGCAGGTGATTGCCAGAAGTTCGGAGAAAACCGAGGAGTTCGTGAAATTCACGGCGGAGGCTTTTTATAAAAATTATTGATTAATCACTTGTTGAAGTATTTCAAGAGGAGACAAGAATGATTGATTTAGAAAAAGTCAAAACACGGATTAAATCGGTCATGAAGGAATGTGAAGATCTCATCAAAATATTTGAAAATGAGATAAAGGACCAAAACAACCCTTCTTTTCCAAAAATTAAATTAATTGATAATGCGATAATGAACTTTAAACGAAGTAATTTAGAAATACCAAATGATCTCAGAACATTAAAATTAAAACTTGTAACTAACCATGAGCGATCAAATGAAATATTCTCTTTAGCAAAATCATTTATTGATGATCTTGGAAGTATACTTGCACAAGATTTTGTGAAGCTTGTTAAGCGAGCAAAAATGCAAAGTAATAGATCAAATAGATCAGGAAGTATCAGTGAACCTAATTATCAAAGGCCTCTAGGTGCAAAAGGTCACTCTAATCTCGATGATTATTTGATTCCAGTAATAAGACTAATGAATGAAAGCCTCAGTCATACGGAGGCCTTCAAGAAGATAGCGAGCGAACTTGATGTGAGGTTCAATACTGTTAGTTCTCAGTGTACAAGAGGCTTGAATATCAATACGGCTCAGTTTACCTCATTAGTAAAATCCAGAGAGATAATTGATTTATTAGAGTCCAAATTTCCAGACAGGGTGGATAAAATTAGAAAAGAGGCAGAGAAAGGTAAATGGAAAAAGAAAAAAGAGCCATAAGATTGTAAAAAGGGAACTATAATGTACCCCAAATTCTGGACAGATGATGAAGGTGTATTGGCTGACACTTTTTTGCATGTTCAGGAGGAGGGCAGATGAGATCGATGCGGAAGAAATACGATGCGGCCTTCAAGGCCAAGGTGGCTGTCGAGGCGATCAAGGGAGAGTCCACGGTTGCTGAGTTGTCCAGCCAGTACGCGGTGCATGCCAACCAGATTTCTAAGTGGAAAAGGGAGGCGCTCAAGGGCCTGCCGGATTTGTTCTCCAATGAAAATTGTGAAAATTGTGTGAAAATTGGGGACGGAAAATTGGGGACGTAATGGACTAGCTTGACTTACTCCTTCGTTCTCCTTGTAATTGCCTTGGAAATGGCAGACGACAATAGGCCTTCTTGGCCATATGCGTTCACAGGTTCAGGGTTGATACATTTGAAATGCAGAGATGGATGAAAGGGATTTTTTGCCTACAAGCGATAGGCTTTTCTGGCTCTGTGTTTTATTACTTTGTCAAGAGATGCATATGCAGTCTAAAATGACGGTAGAGTTGCGGATTTCATAGCCGGTTATAGTCCATCGGCTTCGCATGTCCTTCGGCAATTTCCTGTCTGGCACGCTGGGCAGCGGCAACAAGTTGCGATTGTGTTTTCTTAAACGTGACATCCCACTGAATCTCGTCCTGCAGGTTTTCGACATAGTCGCGCAGATGTTCTACTACTTGGTGTTGTGCACTTTCGGGCAAAGACTCCATCATTTTCGTTAAACTCTTAACCTTTGAACCCTGAACCTATGAACCCGTGAACGGTTACCGTTTCATACATTTCTATACCCAGGCTTTGTGTCAGCCCTGAGCATTCCTATGTTTTCAAAGTCCTGTTTTACTCTTACTTGACGTACCGCTTGGTCCGGAGCCGAGGCTGCAGGCGTGGAGATCGCGGCCGCGCAGCGCAGTCACCCTGTATAAGAGGCACTCAATTCTTCCTGGATTATTCGACGCAATGTGCTTTCCGTCAAAGGTTTCCGACTCATGTCTAAATATTCCCGCAGAGCGTTGTTTATCATGGTCTGGTAGCCATGTCCGGCGGTCTCTGCGTGGGAACGGAATTCCTCAAGTACATCATTATCAAGGAAAATGGTAATGCGGGTCTTTCCTTTTTGTGGGATCACTGCGCCACGTTTGGCCTTAGTGAAATTATATTCCTTTTTCATATCGTTTCCTTTCCTTTGATGTTGCCTCCCGGGCTGAAATTAATCGGATATTTTTGCCACGGTAGGTATACACAACTACTAAGGTTCTTCCCAATGCATCCGAACCGATAGAGACGAACCGTCGCTCACCCTCCGTGTCCTCATTTTCACGGCTCAAAGCCAGAGGATCAAAAAGAACCAGCTCGGCGTCTGAAAACCGAATTTGGTGTTTCAGATAATTTGTTTTCGCTTTTTTCGGTTCCCATACAATGTTCATATTTATGAATATACATATATTATATGTACAACGCAATCTAGGCAAAGGAACTTTTTGTGAAAATTGGGGAGGTAATGGACTCGCTTGACCCCTGCCTTGTCTCGTTATTTTAAGTTATAGCTTAAGCTAAAATAATATAAGGTTATATTTTAGGATTCGGCAGAACAGTGAAACGGGAACTCCAGGGACATTACGTGACCATATCAACACTTTAAAAGAATTTTGTAATTTTATCCCCCTCTCATAGACAACTCACCTGTCCGACGGGGCGAATCCCTCTGGCTTATAACCTGGATTAAGGTGGTACACCGCGGGTAAGCTACGGT
>Ga0209121_10004760_pt1 | contig 12534 bp, 14 predicted proteins | sample Cruoilmetagenom3_FD_187292 | JGI IMG/M metagenome (GOLD analysis project Ga0209121, IMG submission 187292) | Oil polluted marine microbial communities from Coal Oil Point, Santa Barbara, California, USA - Sample 3 (SPAdes) (version 2) | ecosystem: Environmental > Aquatic > Marine > Oil seeps ... | reverse complement strand
CCTCACGCTACTATGTCGTCAGCGAAAGAGCCGCAGTTGAGTGACCCACTGCGCCAACGATGAACCGGAGGTGACCGCCCATGATAGAGATGCGCAACCTGCAACTCCCGCTATCTGTGGGCACTCCGTCGGGTGAGTCCGCGATCGGGAGCGCCGCGGCCCGACGCTTGAGGCTCAGCGAGGATCAGATCGCCTCGTTTCGGCTGCTCAAACGGTCCGTTGATGCCCGCCGCAAGAGCAACGTGCACTTCGTGGCCACGGTCGGCGTGACGCTCGAGGCGACGAGTCCCGAGGACGAGGACGCTGTGGTGCGTCGCATGAACGACGATAACGTCCGCATCTCACAGATCGTGTCGCCACCCGCTATCGCGCGGCTGGAGTCTGCGCCACCGGTGCGACCCGTTGTTGTGGGAACCGGTCCGGCTGGACTCTTCGCGGCGCTCACCCTCGCGCGTTCGGGCGCCCGCCCGCTCGTACTGGAGCGCGGGGCCGCCGTCGATCAACGCATCCGATCCGTGAGCACATTCATTCGCGACGGCGTGCTCGACCCGGACTCGAACATCCAGTTCGGCGAGGGCGGCGCAGGGACCTTCTCGGACGGCAAGCTCACAACCACCACGCATAATCCCCGGATCCGCAGCGTCCTGGAGTCGTTTGTGCAAGCTGGTGCTGACCCGGAGATTCTGTGGCAGGCGAGACCTCATATCGGCACCGACCATCTCACAGGGGCGGTGAAGCGGCTCCGGCGGGAGATCGAGTCACTCGGTGGCGAGGTTCGATTCGGGACGCGACTTGACGGCCTCATTCTGGGTGAGAACGGTGCACTTGGCGGAGTGGTGACCCAAAGCGATCGCGGGCGCGAGGAGTTTGCGGTCGAGGTGCTCATTTTGGCGACGGGCCACAGTGCGCGCGACACCTTTGAGATGCTCCACGGCCACGGCGCGAAGCTGGAGCAGAAGCCCTTCTCCATAGGCGTGCGGATCGAGCACGATCAGGACATGGTGAACCGCGCACAGTACGGTGGCGCAGCCGGTCATCCCGGTCTTGGCGCAGCCGACTACAAACTCTCATGCCACCTGCCCACTGGTCGCTCGGCCTACACGTTCTGCATGTGTCCGGGCGGACAGGTCGTTGCGGCAACCAGCGAAGCGGGCGGCGTGGTCACCAACGGCATGAGTCGGTTCGCGCGCGAAGGCGCCAATGCGAACTCGGCGTTGCTGGTGAACGTCATTCCCGGGGATTTCGGGGACGACCACCCTCTGGCCGGCGTTCACTTTCAGCGCAGATGGGAGCGTGCTGCCTTTGAACTCGGTGGGCGCGACTATTCCGCGCCGGCGCAACTTCTGAGCGACTTTCTGCAAGGTGTGGTCTCCTCGGAGGCGAACAGCGTGCAGCCCACGTATCCACGCGGTGTGCAGTATGCCGACCTGTCGCAGTGCCTGCCCGAGTTCGCCGTGACCTCTCTGCGCGAGGCGGTGCCGGTGTTCGATCGCCGTCTGCGCGGCTTCGCAACCGCTGACGCCCTGCTCACCGGCGTGGAGACCCGCTCGTCCTCTCCCGTGCGTGTGCTGCGTGACGATACCGGGCAGTCGAACCTGAGAGGCGTCTATCCGTGCGGGGAGGGCGCTGGCTATGCGGGCGGAATCATGTCCGCCGCCGTGGACGGTATACGCTGCGCCGAGGCTGCCCTCGCGAGCTACGCGTGAGATCTCAACGCTCACAGTCGAGCGAAGGGTATCATCCACCCATGGACTCAGAAGTGCCAGAGGTCGCCACGATCATCGAGGACGATACTGTGGGTTTTGCCGACGGCAAACCCCCTGTAGGCGGCTGTCTGGCTGTCGGCATCGGCATCGTGTTTATTCTTATCGGGATACCCATGTCCGTGTGTCCGGGTCCCGGAATCGCCACCATGGCCCTTGGGCTCGGCTTCCTGCTCAGGGGATTGGGCGTTCGCCCCACACACGGGTGAGGCCCCGTCCGTTTGCTCATGTATTGTTGAGGCGGAAGGGGTTTCCGGCGGTAGGGGGTGTCAATGCAGCGCATGCGTACTGCGTCATTTTTGAGCGGGCGGACGGAATGGTGGGGATCACCATCTCGTCGCCGAAGCTTCCAGTGCCGATCTCGGCTGCTGATGCCATGCCCAGAAGAGTCACTGGCGGGTATGACTTGGACCTGAGCGTCGACTATGGATCAGGCAAGATGGGCGCCAAAGGGTCAGGCCTGATCCGCATACGGCAGCGAGCGGACGGCTGGCACCTATGGGCCACGGGCTCCGGTACCGCACTGGGAAAGAGTGGTACAGGCCGCGCCTCAGCCACTCGCATGACCGAGTCGGTCAGCATGGCCGATCAGATCGGCGGCTCGATCAAGGACTTCTTTGGCGGAGGCGACAAGAAGGAAGAGGTCGTCAACCAGCCTTCTGAGTACCCGGAAGAGGAGTTCACCGAAGGATTGTGAGGGAGGGACCATGGAACTCACAGATGTGGGACGTTATTACGACTACGTGCGGTACGCGGTTGTCGCCATCGTCGCTCTCTTGGCTGTCATCTCCGCGGTGCGCCGCGCCAAGCAGCGGTCGGATCGGGCTGATCTGGTCCGAGGAGTACTGGGCCTCGTCGCGATCGTGATCATGGGTGTGGTAGCTTCCTCCACCTCATGGGCTCTTGTCGCGATCATGTTCGTCGTGGGTCTTGCTGTTGGGTTCATGCTGGGTGGCCTCAGGCCGCTCGTGGCGTGGCTCGCCATGCCGACGACGATCCTCGCGGCGATCCTGCTGCTCTGGGATCGCGGCGGCGCGTTTGCAGCCGGACTCGCCATTCTCGCTTTTGGAGTTGCTATTCCGCTGGGGCAGGGCGTTCGGGGCATGCGCGCGAAAGGCGCGCCAGTGAGCGCGAAACCTGAGACGGCATAGCAGTCACTGCCACGTGATGTCGAAGATGAGGACCGGACTCGCTATCTCACCGTTGTCCCAAGAACGCTCCGATACCTGAACGTTCCGGGCTCGGGCCGACTCTAGTGCATACGCGAGATGTCCCTGGATCATGGGAGAGATGTACGCACACTCCATGCCCTGGGACACGACCATGCCTGAGCGGGGTCCGGTCTTGGTGACCTCGCACGTAGTTCCTTTGCAGAATGTGCTCCACATGCGGGGAATCTGTCGAAACACCAACTCGGCGGTGGACCAGTCCAGCAGCCGACGATAGACCGATGAGAGGACCTCGGCCGCCTGCCCGTGACCCATCTGTCGCAGCACCGATTCCGCCTCTGCAGGATCATCGGCGTGGTGGGCCGCTATGAACAGGCGATTCTCCTCGTCGATGACGCTCAAGGGATACCACAGGGCTCGAGAGGGATCCGTCGCAATGTACCGGTATTCCTCGGGCAGAGCGTTGATGATTCTCAACAGCGCTTCAGGTCCGTAGTGCTCCGAAATCCAAGCATGCCTGAACGCCGCGCCGCGTCCCTTGTTCGCGCGTGAATCCATTATTCGATTCCCCCCATCTGAGCGCCGCGACCCCCGTCTACGTCGCTCAGTTATAGTATCGGCGTTCGATCTGACAAATAACAGTGTTCGCCGACGAGAAACATGTGGTTCGGCCTTGGCCGCGAGCCGTGTTATTCTGTTTCGGCCCCCATCGTCTAGCGGCCAAGGACATCGGCCTCTCAGGTCGAAAACGGAGATTCGAATTCTCCTGGGGGCACCATAAGGGCGATTGGCGCAGCGGGAGCGCAGGTGCTTTACACGCACAAGGTCGGGGGTTCAAATCCCTCATCGCCCACCAGCAACTTTTGAGGCCTCGGCATCGCGCCGGGGCCTCTTGCTATGCGTAGGAGGGGAGTGGGGATGTTCTGCCTGGATCGTGTCGACCACTGGCTTACTAGCCGAGGACCCCTGCCAGCTCGATCGCAGTGTAGACAAGTGCGGCTGCGAGGACTCCTGCCGCCATCATTCGGCGTTCATCTGAGTTGAGCCATCTTCGAATCGCTGTTCCAGCGAGTGCCCATGTTGATGTGGCGGCGAATGCAGCTACTGCCATACCCGCGGCACTGGCGACGGCCAGCAGCAGGTCGTGCGTTGCGGCCTGAAAGAAGGTCGAATACAGCACCAGGGCAGTGGCCATCGCCTTGGGATTGGCGAATTGGAGCGCGAAGCCCCCTAGAGGCCCCTGACCACGCGTCATCTCTGCCCCATCGGCGGTACCGAAGTCATGGCGGTGCGACCATGTCGTCCAGGCGAGGTACGTGATGTACGCTGCTCCGACGTACTTGAGGATCGGCTGAATGTCAGGGACCGTCGAGAGTAGTGCTAATGCTGCGAAGGACCCCAGAAGCATGACGATCGTGAAGCCGCCGACAACTCCGAGAATGAAGCGGAGAGCCCTTTGGTAGCCGTACATCATGCCGAGAGATGCGCTCATGATGTTGTTCGGCCCGGGGCTGAACGTCATTGCGAGGGCGAACATGACCCCCGCGGTCATCCGGTGGCCTCCATGACGCGCTCTCTCTCCAACATGACGAGCTTGCGTTCCAGCCCCCATCGGTAGCCCCCAAGTGCGCCGCTCGAGCGCAGCACCCGGTGGCACGGAATCAGGTAGCCCACGGGGTTCGAGCCCACGGCGCTAGCCACTGCTCTTGTGGCAGAGGGCATGTCGAGGCGGCCGGCCAAGCCACCGTACGAGATGACCGCGCCTGCGGGTATCCTCAAGAGACCTTCCCAGACCTTGAGCTGGAAGTTGGTACCCACAAGGTGAAGGGAAAGTGGTGCTCCGCCTCCTTGAGCAAGATCGAATACGTGCTCGGCAAGCGGGGCGGTCACCGCATCATTGGGTACAAGAGTGGCCCGACCCCACTGGTCTCGAAGCTCAGTGAGGGCAAGCGAAACTCCATCGTGCTCAAGGAACTTCAGGGCGCAAATGCCACGATCCGTCACAGCGATCAGGCAACCCCCGAACGGCGTCTCATGCACGCCGTATCGGATCTCAACTCCGTCGCCGCGCGTTTTGTACTCGCCGGGTGTGACGGCCTCTGTGGACACCATCAAGTCATGCAGCCGACCCGATCCGCTGAGCCCGACTGCGAACGCGGTGTCCAGAACCGCCTCCGACCCACGCAGGAGCTCTTTGGCCTGGCTCACCGTGAGATGCTGCAGGAAACGCTTTGGGCTCACGCCGGCCCAGCGACGGAACATGCGTTGGAAGTGATACGGGCTCAAGTTCACATGTGCGGCGACATCATTGAGCGACGGCTGGTCCACTGCGTTCTCTTGGATGTACAGGATCGCACTTCTGACGCGCTCATAGTCTGAGATCATTGTTGGGCTCCTATGGGGGCGGGCTGTAGAGACTGTAGCATCGGGGTTCGCAGGCAGCCGACCCGATTCTTGCGGCACCGCACGGAGTCTCTTGTCATATGTGGGGCTGAAATGGGAATCTCGTGTTGATGCGACAGAACTGTGAGGAGCCATGAGCAAAGGAAAGTTGACGTTCTTCTGCGGGAAGATGGGTGCTGGCAAGTCCACCAGGGCGAAAAGTATCGCGGCAGAGATGAATGCGGTATTGCTCTCCGAAGATGAGTGGCTTCAGGCTCTCTATCCAGGCAAGATCGCGTCTTTGGCGGACTATGTTGAATACTCAAGTCAGCTCAGACCTCAAATGAAGAGGCTGGCTCAATCCATTCTCGCTACTGGTGCGGACGTTGTTATGGATTTTCCTGCCAATACAACCGCTCAGAGAGAGTGGTTCAGGTCCGTATTCTCGGAAATCGAAGCGCTTCATGAGCTGATATACATCGATCTATCGAACGATGATTGCCTGAGGCAAATAGCGCTGAGGCGAGCGCAGCAACCGGAGAGATCTGCCACCGACACACAAGAGATGTTCGAAGCCGTCACAAAATACTTCGTCGAACCTCGATCGGAAGAGGGGTTCAATGTCACGAGAGCACCTACTTCGTGATCCCCGGGGTGCCGTTTGTCATTCGTTTCTGTTGGATATGCGGTTCAGGGTTCCCCTATGAGGCGATGCTATGTTCACGGATGAACTAAGTCGTGGACCATGCCTGAATCGCAGGGTGACATGCCGCTCGAGACGACACTCATATGGATATACGTGGGCGTGGTTGCGAGGGCGATCACGGCGCCTCGAGGGCGCAGGTGTTCCTGACCCAGGCCGTTTCTCGTTGGCTGCGGGTCTATCGCAGCGGCTTGCTGACCGCGCCCAGGGGACGCTCTGCGAGAGGCTGCATCGTTCTGATGATGCGCAGGGGGACGTCGGCGTCGAACCAGAAGCGACCCAGCTCCCGAGTGCGTTCGCGCGCCAGTTCGGCGAGACGAGGGTCCAACTCCTGGAAGAGGTGCAGGAGCACAGCGGGCTCCGGCTGTCGTGTGATGTCCCAGACACCCGCCACCCGGCCGTTGACGAGTACGACGGACGTCGCATTCCCGGACACGTCGAACACGAGTGGACGCAGCGCGTCGGCAACGAACCGGTCCTTCTGGGCGTAGCCCATCATCAGCGAGTCCACGGAGGGGAGTAGGGCGACGGAGTCCTCCGGCGTGCTCATCGTGAGCAGTTCGTCGGTATCGGCCACATGCATGAGGTATGGGTCCTCATGGCCTTCGACATGTACGGCAACGATCTCGTCGCCCAAGGTGTTCAATGCGCGATCGGTCCGCTTTCTGCCCACACCCGTCCACCACGCGGTGTCCTTGGTTGTCGCAGGCCCGAACGCTCGTATGTGCGCTCGCACCAGGGACACGTCTCCGGAGTCCTGATCGACCGAGTCGAGTCTGACGTTGGGCAGTGCCTTCGAGAACGGAGTATACGTCCACTGGCGTCCGTTCCAGCCGTCGGCGGCACGGTCGCGCAACAGGTTTCCCTCGCATGCAAGCAGGTTGACCAGTGCTGCTAGGTCCACTCCCGGAGTTGCGCCCAGACGTTCACGGATCTGCGCTGTGGTGAGCGATTCCTGATCGAGCAGATCCATCACACGCGGAGCCAGGCGTTCGTAGGCGGCCGGATCGATCCCGCGAACACGAGCGAACTCACGCGCGTGACGAATGACCGCGAATGAGGTGGCTGCGAACACGGGAGGGACCATGTCGGGTCGCAGGATGAACTGGGAGCCTCGCATGCAGCGCATCCGCACGAGCGATCGCCGCTCGTGGAGGGCGTTGTCGAGCTCGGCCTTGCCGAACTCCCGTAGCCGAGTGTGCAGCGCGGTGTACGGCGACGAGGGCGTCATGGCCCGCAGCCCGATCATGTCGGCCACCACGGACTCCGCGCTCATGGACTCCCACGGCGTGTCGATATGATGCCGACGAAGTACGCGGGGCACGAGTTGCTCGCTCGTATAGACCTGACCTTTGTCCGGTACGGGGCAGGGGGAGCTCTCCCGTTTGGGCGGTCTGGCTGTGCCCGACCCGCCTTTGGAGCTGTGCAGCGATTCCACGTCCACCTCAGCGATCTCCTCGGCCAGATCGGCCATGCGTAGCAGGGGGATGAGGCAGCGGGCTGTTGCGAAGGGCGAGGGCTTCTTCTTGTTGCCAAAGGAGAACGATTCGTAGCCGCGATAGGTACGCGAGGGGATCACGCGTCCGTCGGCGTCGAAGTTGTATGCGATGAGACATGCAGCCAGCTCGCAGAGCGCCTGTCGGTCCTGTGTGGTCGCTTCTGGGCCTCGCCAGAGTCCTGGGTAGCGGCTGAGCGTTTCGAGCACCCAGAGGGCGTCATACCAGAAGTTGGGCCACTTCACGCTCTTGAACTGGTAGCCGTGACCGAAAGCATAGGGTCTTTCGTCGGCACGGCGTCTCCAGACCTCGAGTGAGGTTCGGGCAATGTCGAGCGTTTGGGTGGGGCGGTCGTCCTCTGGCAGATGGGAGAAGGCGCGGAGGCCCTCGAGCGTCACCTGCGGGCAGACGTCGGCCTTGCGTCCGGGACCGCGCCAGAGCGTGCGTTTCTCCGGGACGCACTGCCAGGCCGTTCCCTGCGGCGTGCGTGCGAGGTCCTTGACCATGCGCTGCAGAGCGGCCGCGGTGCGGGGGTCGTCGGCCTTACCGAATCGGCAGAGCACGTCGGTGATCACATTGGTGTCGCAGAGCATGGACGACCACGCGAGCTCCGGCCTGCCCGGTGCGGTGCCGAAGGACTCGAATCGTCCCTGCTTGTCCTGGTGCTCGAACATGCGATCCAGAAGCGCGTCCACACGGTCGCTGTCGCCTGTGCGCAGCCCCATGTCGGCCAGCAGGTTCAGGTGGTTGGGGAGAAACTGCGGACTGTGGTGGCCGGGGAAGTCGGCGACGCCCCATTCCGGGAGTCCATCGACGATCTCCAGCACGCCGGGATTGCTTCGCAAGGCCTCTCTTGCGCTCACGACGCCAGGATCGTCCTCCGGTCGACCCAGCAGATCCAGCCGAAGGGTCAGGAGGGTGTAGGGTTCGTCGGCATCGCGAAGCCAGGGTACGGGGTCGGTTCCAAGCATGATGACCAGCGCTGAACTGTCCACGTGAGTCCTTTGTCCGGCAGCTACGTGTAACGATACCCCGTGGGACTGACGGCGTGAATCACCACACCGCGAGATCGTTACGAGCCGTGTCAGCGGACGATGCTATCCTTCAGTCGTAACGAGCACGGAGAGTGCCTGGCGAAATGAGGTTCGGACCGATGAGTACACGCACGCGTGGCATAGCCATAGCAGTCGGCGTGGTGGGCCTGTTGGGGCTCATCGTCGCGATCGTGGTCGTTGCGTTCTCGCTCGCGGCCACCTCACCTTTGGCGGTCGTAGCCGCCACGGCGATCAAGATCGAGCAGACGTCGAGCATGGCGTTCGACATGGATATGGAAATGGTCATGGACGACTCCGCGACGCCCATGCATCTTGAGGGCGTCATGGCATATCCGACCGCCTCGGAGTTCACCATGACCATGGAGTTTCTGGGTCAGACGGTCACGTACGAGCAGATCACGCTCGATGGGGTCGCCTACGTTCGGTATCCACTCTTTTCCACGTGGGGGTACACCGACCTCGATATCGCATCGAGTTCGCCGGGACAAAGCGCATCGCCCACGGACTACCTCGCGTATCTGGAGGCTGTCGCCGGGATCGAGGATCTGGGTGACGAGGAGATCGCCGGTGTCGACTGCTATCACTACCTCATCGATGTTGATGAGCCGCAGGTGGTGGACAGCATGCTGGAGTTGGCCGCCGACGCAGGACGCGACCTCGATCTCTCTCCTGAGATGGACTATGCGGTGCGTGACCTCTACGGATCAGCGGATATACGGATCGAGATCTGGATCGGCATCGAGGACAAGCTTCCTCGCCGACAGATCATCGATATGCAGATGGGGCAGGCGGTCGACTACGCGGTGCATGGCGTGATCGACTTCTCTGACTTTGGGATGGATGTGGAGATCGAGGCGCCGGAGGGTGCAGTTCCCATCGATGATCTGGTGGGTCTGATGTCCGGCGGTCAGTAGTCGGCTATCAGGAGTGCAGTGCGCGGTCCCAGCTAGTGCGTGAGGTTGAATACCGTGACCACCACGGCGACTATGGCCGACGCGAACAGGATCACCGCGACGGACATCCCTATCAGGCTGAGGCACGCTTGGCGCCCGGTCACCTTCTCGGGATCTGTCGCCATGTCTTGCGAATCCGATGAGCTCGGCACGTTCGTTTCAGCGCAGGTCATCGAAGGATGCCTCTCGCCAGACGCCGGCCTGGATGTCGTTGTCGTATGTGGACTCAAACGACAAAAAGTCGCCGTACCACGTACCCAGATCATCTGAGTGAATGCCGCTGAGCCCGATACTGACGTTGCTGTTCAAGTCGAAATCAGTCACGACCCAGTTCGCGTGGGCAGATACGAACGAAGCTTCAATCCCTGCTCGCATGGAGTCATTCACCAGCGGGCTCGACCCCGCGAAAGCAGCCATGCCCCCTGTTCCCCAAGACTCGTGAAGCCACAGCATGCCTGACTCGGTGTCGAGGTACTCGCCGGATGCGGCGTCGCCTGAGGCGTTCTGCCGAGGTGCCATGAATGAGATGTAGAACCCGGGGGTTTGGTCCGACTCTGCGACCAGGTTGTATCGCTCGATATCGTCGTACTGCTCGGCGAGTCCCATCGTGGCGAGGTGAAATGCGGGGTGGAAGTACTTCACCGCCCGCTCGGCCTCATACCAGATGTCCTCTGCCGACGGGTCTTGAGAGAAACTCTCATCGACCTCGAAGCTCCCGTCGTCCGGGGCCGGCGCCATATCTTGCGATGAAGCGTTCGTATCCTCCGAGCGAGTATCTTCTGTGGAGTTGAACGCAAGGATACCGCCGGTGATGATGGCCACGCCCGCGAGGGCGCAGCACATCAACACTGCGGCAATCACACCGACGATGACCCACGTTCGATTCCGAATGCGGGCCGGTGTCGGCGTTTCAGCGAGTTCGCTCAAGGGTCTTACTCGGACACTTCGATATCGATGAACTCGTCTATGTCGGTGATCTCACCGGTCTGAGCGTCGATCTCGAACGCATGCCACTGGTCCATCCCGACCTCCCAGTACACGACGCCCGTGCGCTCGGTCGTGCTGCCGTCGGCCTTGGTGACGATCAGCGTGACGTTGGCCGAGGGGATATCTCCGCTGCCTTCAGCGAAGTAGGCGGATACGACGTACCGACCGGAGCTCAGATCCGCTCCGCTCAGGTTCTTGAAGTCGATGTACTCGCCGGCCTCCAAGCCGTTGAAGCTGTCGTTGTTCTCCATGCCCGCCGACGTGAGAGCTTCCTCGCCTGAGCCATCCCAGATCTCGAGGTCCATATCGACTGGTTCATCCCACTGCATCTCGACACGGACCGTTCCTGAAGTCGTTCCGGGCACAATGGCCGCTCCGCCCTCACTCGTGGAGATCTCGTCGACTGCGTCCTCGAACAGGCTTACTCCGCCAGCGACCAGGGCGATGCCGGAACCGAGACAGCAGAGGAGCACGACGACGATGATGCCGATGATGAGCCCCTTCTTGGACTTCTTGGCCGGCGCGGCACCCATGGGTGCTCCGGGCGTGAATGCCGTGGGAGCGGGGGCCGAGGGAGACCCGTGGGCCGGACCGCCGGTGGGCGGCGCGGGTGCGGGGATCGGGGGCACCGGGGGCGCAGCCACAGTGGGCGTCGGCACTGCCGGTGCGGGAACGGATGGTGCTGCGGGAACGGATGGTGCTGCGGGAACGGGGGTGCTCACCGGCGCGGGTGCGGGGGGAGCCTCCTCGTCCGGAACGTCGTAGAAGTTGGAGAGGAACTCCGAGCTGTGTCCATTGGGACAAGCCCCGTCCTCGGTCACATACACATTCTTGCCGCAAAGAGCACACTGCGCAGCTTTTGCCATTGCCGGTTCCCCTCCTATGTTTGATGCATTGAGTGACAGCATACCGTAGACGCGCGCGAGGGGCACATGGAGCGTCAGAGGGTGGGACCGACACGTGTTTCAAGAATATCTAGTGTTTACTATTGACTAGTGTGAAGTATATAGTACTATGCAGTGAGGAACAGAACACCAGAGAGGAAAGAGGTGAGCCATGACTGAGAATGAGTCCGCGATCGTACGGAAATTTCGCAAGGAACTGAATTCGGGCACCGTCTCACTCGTGCTACTGGCCACCCTCGATCAGGCTACTGCGCCGCTGTACGGCTATCAGATCGCCAAGCAGCTCGAGGAAAAGGCAGAGGGTGGTGTGCCCGTGAAACAGGGGACACTCTATCCGATCCTTCGGTCGATGAACGATAACGGTCTACTGGGCAGCTCGGTGGAGCCAAGCGTGTCCGGTCCGCCACGCAAGTACTACACGATTACGGAGCAAGGCCGCGAGGTCCTAGCGACCTGGAAGTCTGAGTGGATGAGCACTCGCGACTTCGTGGACGCGGTGTTGAAAGGGGATATCGGGTGATGATCGAACAGTATCTGAACGACTTGAAAGCGCAGCTTGCCGGACAGGATCCTGCGCTTACACAGGACGCATTGTATGACGCCGAGGAGTACTTCCGCGCCGAGTTGGCCGACAGTGCTCCAGAGGACCAGGCTACGCGTTTCGCTGAGGCCCTTGAGTCGTACGGGAGTCCGGAAGAGGTCGCCGCAGCGTATCGCGAGACCGAGATCACGGTCGCCAAAGCGCTCAAAGCGCCCGCAGCACGCAAGCCGGATACCTTCATCGGTAAGTTCTTTGGCATTCTCGCCGACCCGCAGGCGTGGGGAGCACTCGTATACATGTTGCTCTCGATTGTTACCGGGACCGTGTACTTCACGATCGTGACCACGGGGATATCGCTTTCTCTGGGACTCGCGATCCTGATCATCGGCATCCCGATCATGTTGCTGTTCTTGGGCATCGTTCGTGCGATCTCTCTCGTCGAGGGGCGCATGGTCGAGGGTCTGCTCGGTGTGCGTATGCCGCGCCGTCCGCGCGTTGCTCCTTCCGGCGGCAACCTCTGGGAGCGCATCAAGTGGTGGCTCTCTGACTACCGCACGTGGACGACCATGCTGTACATGGG
>Ga0209121_10004759_pt1 | contig 12534 bp, 8 predicted proteins | sample Cruoilmetagenom3_FD_187292 | JGI IMG/M metagenome (GOLD analysis project Ga0209121, IMG submission 187292) | Oil polluted marine microbial communities from Coal Oil Point, Santa Barbara, California, USA - Sample 3 (SPAdes) (version 2) | ecosystem: Environmental > Aquatic > Marine > Oil seeps ... | reverse complement strand
TTAGCCTGGTGCTGTCCATCCATTCATTGTTGATTATATTCTCTATTTCTAAAATAAGGGTATCGTTCTCAAGCAAGGATTCACAGATATAATTGTTTATAAGGGTATCATTTTCATAAATGAAATTTTCGGGATTGATAGAGAATGCATAAAAATCGGTTTTCCTTTGATTGCGAATCCCCATTAAGGAAATAATGAAAACGAGTATGAGCGAGAAACCGAAACTTAATCCATAAGCCCATTTCCTCTTTTTTCTTTTAATAATAGTTCGTTCTTCGAGTCGTTCCATAACGAGAGGGAAAAGAGCATTCTTTTTTGCATAGCCAAGTGGAGGAACCTTATCTTCTTTTAGTAATGCAATAGTTTTTTTAATCTTTGTAAGTTTTAAACGACATTTATCACATTTTTTTATATGTTCTTTCATCCTGATTTCTTCGGATGAGGAGAGATTACCCTCGACAAAATCTATCAAATGGTTTGAAAACTCTTTACAGTTCATTCTTTTATAACTCCTTTTTTAATTTAACAGATTGCCAAGAGCGTTACTCAATTTCTCAACGGCAAAATGGTAGAGTGCTTTTGCTGTTCCCTCTTTGCAACTTAAAACTTTAGAAATTTTTTTATAAGGCATATCTTCGTAAAATCTCATTGAAAAAACCGTTCTCTGTTTTGGTGGAAGTTTCTTAATTGCTTCATCAATCTGTTTTGCCATCTCCTGCCTCTCTATCTCACGCTCTGGATTGTTTCCGGAGGATAATCCTGGGTCCAACTCTACAGTAGGTTTTCTTTTCCTGATGAGATTGAGCGAAAGGTTGTATGCAATCCTTACAAGCCAGGTATATATAGAAGATTTTCCCCTGAAACCCTTGCGTTTCATAAATGCTCTCACAAATGTCTCCTGAACAATATCTTCTGCATCATCAATATCTCTAAGGATTCTGAAAACTATGTTATATAACCTTTCACCATAGGTTTCTACTATTTCACGGAAAAGATGTTCATCACCATTTCTGAACCTGTTAACATCGAACTTCTCCATTCTTTTATTATTTTGACAAAAATTATGTAAAAAGGTTTAATACTATTTTAATCCCCTGGTTTTTCTCAAGAAAATTTCAAGGAAAAAGATGAAAGAAATTAGAAGTAGAATAAAAAGATTGTTACCAAACATAAGTTTTTTTTGGGTTGATAGTATAATGGGTTTTAATTGAATTCTTTTCAGCTCTTCAGATATGTTTTTATGGGAAAGTAATTTACCGCCACTCGCTTCAGATATATTGTTGAGTAAAAGAGAATCGGGCTCTGTGTTAAGGTTTTCAATCTCCTGTTTCGTAATCTCGAAATGTAGAGATGGTTTGGTTCTCAATCCCTCAGGGAATTTGACATCTGCCTGCAAGGAATATGTCCCCGGCTTGAGCATCCCAATTGTTTTTTCGTAATTGCCCATTTCTACATCATCCATCAAAAAATCCTTTATTATTTCATTTTCTTTTTTGAGATGGAGGGCAATTATACCACCCTCGACAGGTTTCATCATTTCATCGTAGAGTGTAGCAGAAATGGTAACAGGCTCACCCCATAAAAGTTTGGTTCTTTCCATTGAAAGAACTATCCTCTCTTCATCCTTTCTTATCGTAAGCCACTTAAGAATGTTATTCATTAACACATCGTAGATGCCTTTTTTTTCTTCCGTAACAGTAGGAAACATTTTCCAGTGCCATATATTTTCTCCAGTAAAGGCTGCAATTTTACCCTTTCCATACATTATACTTCCAAAGAGTGGAATATTGCTTGAGCCGCTCTTTTTTGCCTCGAGATAGACCTCTGTAGAGGCTTTTACCATTTTAATATGTAATGGGTTCGATAGGGGAGGGAGTAAAGGAAAATAGCCATTTACCTTAAACAACGGAGATGTGAAACCAAATTGTGTAACGGATGGCTCAAAATCACCTGTGAGGCAATTACCCGAGACGACAAATGGATAAAGATTCCTGAATTCCGAGAAATCAGGAATCTTGTTACCGATAATTAAAAGTCCCATACCATTTTTCGCTATGCTCCCTGTTATACTTGAAAAGAGTTTCTGGTCTATCGCTTCAGGATTTATGAGTATAAGAATATCCGAATGCACTATTTTTTCATAATCCAATTTTCCTTTCCTCTTTTCATCATTATTTTGAACCAGGAAAATATTAGAGCCCATCTTTGCAAAACCTATTGGCTCTATATCCTTTTGTGATTTTAGAAAATCCATAAGGAAACGATAATCCCAATTTAATTGATATGCAAGTAGAACAACTGTTTTTCTTTTCTTCAATACCTTTACCGCAAAATTTCGTTTATTATCTTGCAGGTTTTCTTCGCCTTCGTAAGAACCAATCTCTATTTCAAAATTCTCTACACCGGCTTTTTCAGGAACAAATATAAGTCTGGTAGTGTGCTCGGTGCCAATATCTAAAAGAGGTATCCTCTTTTTATCCAGAACCCTACCATTCTTTTTTATATAAACTGTTACATTCCTTCTCTCCTTTCCACTGTTGCTGATAATAATAGTAACAGGAACGGAATCCTCTTTGTAGACAATAGGATTTACCCTTATGGATTCGAGTCCTATATTATTTTTTTTCGTAATTTTTCCAACCTTTATAGAGAAAACAGGAAAAGGAAGTTTATCTGCTATACCCAGTGGTTCTTCACCTGCCGTATTCCGTCCATCACTTATGAGAAAGAGTGCTTGAGGTGTACTTTTGCCTGTTTTGGAAACCTCCTTTAGGACATTTCCAATCATAGTCGTTCCTCTATTCATCTTCATCGAATCCTCTGGAGTATATATTTTATCGGAGAAAAGAAAAACCTTTGTATCCGCTTTCTTTTCTAAATAAGGAATTAATTTAGTTTTCAAGAATTGTCCTGCTTCTATATTTCGGGAGATGCTACTATCGCTCAATGCCATACTTCCTGAATAGTCTAACAGAACCGAAACAAATGGTCTTTCTTTCCTGGAAAATCGAAATCCAATAATAAGTGAGAAAAGTGCTGAAATAATAAGGAAAAAGAGTATAGTTCTGAGTAGAATGAATAATGTTAACCAGGGTTTTGTCAACTCGTTACGAATTTTTCTGTATGAAATAAAGGACAGAAAAAATGCTGCGATGATGAAAAGGGTATAGAATGGGATATATATTCTATTAAGATTCAGGAAAATGGACATTTTTTGGTTTTTTTCTATTTCAGTCTATTAAATTCTCTGCACTATCAACATTTCAATTATCGAGATTATCATATAGATATTGGAAAGTCAAGGGAAAATAGGTTTTTTGAAGAGGGTTTAACGAGCCATTTTTTTGTTTACAAACAGCCTTTTTTATTGTAGTCTAAAAATTAGTAGATTGTCGAAAGGTTGGAAACACCATCCGGAACTTATGCAGGAAAAGATAGAATGCAATTACTCTTTCAGGAGGAGGTAGAATGAAAAAATTGGTGTTCTGTTTTTTTATATTTTTTATGATATACACCTTCTCTTTTGCCAGGGAGATGGATGTAAAAAAATTACAATGGTTTGACCCCTACGGAAGAAAACCAATAAAATATTCTTTGTGGAATAAAGCACATATTGATGGAAAAAAAATAACAAGAATTGGTAGGGTTTATGATAAAAAAATAAAGGGAAGAGAGGCTATTGTCAATATTATTGTGAATAAGACTGTTTATCCTGATATTACTGCTGAAATCGATACATTTACAAACGACCTCGTTATTGCTGGTTATTCTGTTCAACTCGACACAATTGTTGGGATGTCACATACTATACTTCGCAATCATCTTGCAGGTATTACAAACCTTGTTGGAGCTATCTTTGTAGGCGAGATACCTGTTGCCTGGTTCGAATATGGGGGAGAGGAATTTCCACACGACCTATATTTTTCTGACCTTAACGGAACATATATAGACGCTGATAATGATGGTCTCTATGATGACCATACGGGAAATGTCGCACCAGAGATATGGGTAGGAAGAATATATGCAAGAAATCTTACATGGGATAACGAAGGGAGACTTCTTCGTAACTATTTTCATAAGAATCACCAGTATCGAACCAACGGTAGTCCAGTACCTGAAAAAGGGCTTTCATTCGTTGATGATGATTGGTCTTCCTGGGGAGATTGTTATTTAGATCTTGTATATTCGAATGTTGTAGTTATAAATAACAACTCCCAGACAACGGCAGCGAATTATCGCAATCAATTACTTCAAGGTTATGAATGGGTTCATATATGTGCCCATTCATCCCCATGGGGACATACATTTAAGGATGGATATAATTATAAGGGGACTGTTTTTAATTACGAAATTTTTACCTTGGAACCCCATGCACTATTCTATAATCTTTTTGCCTGTTCGGGCACAAGGTTTGTCGAGGAGAACTACTCTGCTGGATGGTATATTTTTGTAGACAACTATGGACTTCTTGCATTAGGTAGTACAAAAACGGGAAGTATGCTCTATTTCGATGACTTTTATGCACCACTTGGACAACAGGATATGTGTATTGGTGATGCATTTAAGTACTGGTTTACATTAAATGGTGAATCCGACTGGTTCTGGTTTTATGGATTAAATATTCTTGGCGACCCAACGCTCAAACCCAAGAGTCAGATAGCAGAAGGAAAGAGACCATCTCAAGAAAAAGAGCAAAGGATGTCATTGCGAGTTCCTCTTACTGGCTCTACTTATGCGAAGCAATCTCAGGGTTCTATCAAACCCACCAACTTTCTAACCATTTGGGAGCCACCGACAATTGTTTGTTCAGACTCTGAATCGGATGGCTTTCCAAAAATAACTACAAATTCAGATGGTAAGGTATGGTGTATCTGGGAATCGGGAAGGTCGGTTTCTAATGGCCGTTCTGATATTTATTCGTCTCACAGGGAAAATAACTCCTGGTCGAATGCAATGGTTGTTGGTCCTGTTTATTACTGGGATTACTGCCCCGATATCGGTATTGATAATTTGAACCGACCTGTTGCTGTCTGGGCAGGATGGCAGAATGGAAGTTATCAATACGATATTTTTTATTCTATCTATACAGGCTCCTGGTCTAATAGGCAGATACTCTATCCACTTGAGCCTGCATTTGACCTGAAGCCTACTTTGCTCCGCGATAATACGGGTTTACTATGGGTTACCTGGGAATCGAGGAGGGATGTAGATTTGAATATTTATGCTTCACATTTCAATGGTTCATCCTGGTCTTCACCCGAGCAGGTTACAACAAGTGAAGCAGATGAAACGTCACCACAAATGGTAGTTGACAGTACGGGGAAGGTATGGGTATTCTACTGCAAGAAATCTTCAGATAATTCAGAAATATGGGGAAGTTATTACTCTGGTTCACAGTGGTTGGAATCGGGTCCCATCTCAGGCAGTCAAAAAAATAATTATAAACCAACTGTTGCTGTGGATGGAGATGGGAATATCTGGGTAGCATGGCAAGCAACGGACGACGGGAATTCCGATATTTATTTAAGTTATTTTGGCGGAGATACTTGGTCAACCCCTCTTCAACTAACATCGAATCCTGAAGCAGACCTTTTCCCGAGTTTAACTACCGATAATAATGGAATGGTATGGCTTGTCTATCAATCAAAGCTAAGCGGTGATTGGAATATTTACTACTCTTGCTACTCAGATTCCATCTGGAGTACGCCCTCGGTTGTTTATAATCTTTCAGGAGCTGACATAAATCCTCAGATTGTCTGTTCTGATTCAAATGAATTATGGCTCACCTGGCAGTCTTATTCAACGAGTAACTGGGAAATAATGGTTTCACACAGGTCAGGACTCGGAGTAACTGAAGAAGAGAAGAAAACTGCGAAGCCAAATTTTAGTATTTCATCAACACTCTTTTCCAAAAGTCTCTTGATAACCACGCTGAAACCGCATCAGAAAATCAATATCTACGATATAAAAGGTTCTCTCGTTCAAGTACTATCTTCCAATGAAGAGAGTGCTGTCTCCTGGTCTCCGAAAAAAGTTCCATCGGGCATATACTTTGTTGTAGCTCCTGATAGAGCAAAATATATTGTCAAGAAAGTGACATTAGTGAAATAGAAGAAACCAAGTATTAATTTGTAATGCAAACACAACTATATAATAGATTTTTCGGGAAAGAGTCCGATTTTTTACTTGACAGAATTGAGAAGAACATATAAAGTAATATAGATGATAAGTTTTTTCTAAATGCTTATAAATAAAGTGAATAGGCGAATAAAAAAATAAATAAGAAAGGAGACCAACAATGGCAGACAAGGATAATATTCAAGAAACCCACAATTATCACCTGGATATCCCCGTGAAGAACGAACCATTTATGTTGCGAGGCTCAAACTCACTGGACTGGGGGATGAAAAACCGATTGTCTAATATATTTCATCCAGAGACCGGTCGTACTGTGATGCTTGCCATCGACCACGGGTATTTTCTCGGCCCGACTGCGGGATTGGAGCGGATTGATGTAACCATTGTGCCTCTGCTCACTTATGCCGACACTCTTATGTGCACGCGTGGCATATTGCGCTCAACCATCCCTCCAACCTTCACAAAAGGAGTCGTGCTCAGATCAAGTGGTGGTCCAAGTATACTCAAAGAACTCTCAAATGAGGAGATTGCTGTTGATATCGAAGATGCCATCCGTTTGAACGTTTCCGCACTTGCAGTTCAGGTGTTTGTTGGAGGAGAGTACGAAACTAAATCGATACATAATATGACACGGCTGGTGGACATGGGTAACCGCTACGGCATCCCCGTTCTCGGTGTTACGGCAGTCGGAAAACAGATGGTCCGGGATGCCAAATATATACGTTTAGCGACAAGAATCTGTGCCGAACTGGGAGCATCGTACGTTAAGACCTATTATGTCCCTCGTGGATTCGAAACCGTAACAGCATCCTGCCCTATACCCATCGTTATTGCAGGTGGAAAGAAGGTTTCGGAACTCGATGCCCTGAAGATGGCTTACAATGCAATTCAGCAGGGTGCTTGTGGTGTTGATATGGGACGAAATATATTTCAATCCGAAGCTCCCAAGGCAATGCTCCAGGTAGTGCGGAAGGTCGTCCATGAAAACATGCCACCTGAAGAAGCTTATAACGTATATCAAACCTTAAAGAAAGAAAAAAAATAAGAGGGTAATTATGCCAGCAAACGAAGCCTTTAATCTACTCCGTGAATGTTCACCGACTATCAGTGTCGGGATCTTATCGGCCGACCTGATGCATCTCGAATCCGAAGTGGCTTTGCTTGAAGGTTTAAACGTTAAAATGCTACACTTCGATGTTATGGACGGTTGCTTTGTTCCATATTTGACGGTTGGACCACGATTCATAAAAGCCGTAAAAACTAATCTCTTAAAAGATATTCATCTAATGGTTCGAGAACCTGAAAAAAGCATAGAGGAATATGTGGATGCCGGAGCCGATATAATTACGATTCACCTGGAATCCACGAATGTTGCGCGACCGATTCTGCGTAAGCTTGGAGAAATGAAAAATGTAAATGATCCCAATAGGGGTATCATTAGAGGCGTAGCGCTAAATCCTGATACACCGGTGAAACTGCTTGAAACGTTGCTCGATGACATTGAGGTGATTACGGTTCTTGCCGTAGACCTGAAAGTTAAAGGCTTCCCTTTCTTTGACTCGATAGGAGACAAGTTCGAAGAAGTGAAAAATATGGTTAGGAGAATAGAAAAGGGGGTTCTTTTGTGTATTGATGGGGGCGTCAAGAGAAACAATATAGGCGAGTTAGCCCAATTTGGTGCAGATATTCTTGTGAGTGGCAGCGCTGTATTCTCAGGGGATGGAGCAAGGGAAAATATTAGGTTTATGCTGAACGCAGTAAAAACCCGGGGCAGGCAGGAGATACAATGAAAAACAGATGGTCACAGGATAAAAAAAACGAATGTGTAGAAGAATATGCGCAAGAATACGGTGAAGATCTGGCTCTCCGCACATATACAAGCAGGTTAATAGGAGAAGAGGAAGAACTGGTGCTTCATGGAGGTGGAAATACATCGGTCAAGGGAACATTTACCAACGTCCTTAAAAAACGCATCTCCGCAATTTTCGTCAAGGCATCGGGACATAACCTTGCAAATATAGAGCCAGAAGGACATCCCGGACTTGACCTTGATTACCTGTTACAGTTACGAACTCTGTCAGAACTTTCCGACGAGACTATGGTTAATGAATTGCTAACACACCGTTTTAACGCTCAAGCAGCACCACCATCAATCGAAACACTGCTCCACGCCTTTATTCCCAAAAAATACATTGACCATACTCATGCAGACGCCATATTAGCCTTAACCAATCAGCGTGACGGAGAAAAAACCGTCCGTGATGCGTTGGGAAACGATGTAATCATCTTGGGATATGTCAAGCCCGGATTTGCACTGGCCAGGGCTGCTGTGGAGGCATTTGAAGCATCTCCTTTAAGCAAGGGTATGGTCTTGATGAAGCATGGATTACTTACCTGGGGCAAGACAGCCCATGAATCCTATGAGAGGACCATTGAACTCGTGACGAAGGCAGAGCAATATCTGGTCAAGAAAAAGACGAGACCGCTAAAAGTTAGGATTACAACTTCTCCCGAAACGGCAAAGAAAAGATATCTGAAGGTTGCGCCAATCCTTAGAGGATTACTAGCTATCCCCACGAAAAATCCTGACTGGCCATTCAAGCGTTTTATCCTTCGAGCTCTAATAACAAAAGAAGTGCTCAACTTTGTTGATTCAGATAGAGGAAAGAAAATCGCATTAACACCACCCCTGACTGCTGACCATCTGATAAGAACCAAGGCTCTTCCGCTCTGGCTCGATGCCCCGCAATATGAAGATGAGGTCAAGTTGAGGGAACAAGTCTCCAATGCAATAACTGAATATGCAAAAAAATATGATGAGTATTTTGAGCGGTATTCTAAAAAAATGAAAACTGGACTCAATCGTTTTGATTCCATGCCCAGAGCAATTCTCATACCTGGATTAGGAGTGATATGCTCTGGTAAGGATGTTGTGGAAGCCGAAATAGTTAGAGATATCACTGCCCAAACTTTGGATACCAAGGTAAAAATTGCTGCAATGGCAACCTATGAAGGATTAAGTGAAAAACATCTCTTCGAGATGGAATATTTCAGCCTCCAACATGCAAAGCTTGATCGGGAAGATGGGCTCACTCTACAACGTTCAGTAGCATTGATTACCGGTGCAGCTGGGGCGATTGGGGCTGGGGTTTGTCAGGAACTCCTTGAAAAAGGATGTCATGTGGCTGTGACAGACTTGCCAGGTGATAGCCTAAATTCATTAGTAGATGAGTTGAAACCAGAGTATGGGGAGCGAGTCATTGGTATTCCCCTTGATGTAACTGATCCAAAGTCAGTTGCCAAAGGTTTTGATATGATTATTGATACTTGGGGTGGCATTGACTTGGTGGTAGTGAATGCTGGCATTGCGCACGTCTCATCACTTGCAGATATGGATCCAAATGCTTTTCGGAAACTGGAACAGGTAAATATTGAAGGAACTCTTCACATCCTTTCCGAGGTTTCTCGGCATTTCAGGGTTCAGGGAACAGGAGGAGATATTATCCTGATATCTACTAAGAATGTTTTTTCACCAGGTGCAAAATTCGGGGCATATAGCGCTACAAAGGCAGCAGCACACCAGCTGGCTCGGATCGCCAGTTTGGAACTTGCAGAGATCGATGTGCGGGTCAACATGGTATCTCCTGATGCAGTTTTCTCTCATGGCGATCGAAAATCCGGACTTTGGGCAGAAGTAGGGCCCGACCGTATGCGCGCAAGAGGCTTGGATGAAAAAGGTCTTGAGGAATATTATAGAAAGCGAAATCTGCTGAAGGCTAAGATAACCGCAACACACATTGCGAAGGCAGTGTTATATTTTGCAACACGTCAGACGCCGACAACCGGTGCAACCATTCCAGTAGATGGCGGCATTCCAGATGCAACTCCGAGGTAATCACCCTCAAACGGTCCATTAATCTCTGACATAATTTTTCTTCTCACCCCAACACCTTATTGTCAAGGTTTTTTTAATAAACGTTTGTTAAAAGAGTACGCATACAGCAATACAAATATCCCTATAAAGACAAGAATAGTAGCGGAAAGGAATGACATTTTGTACGAAAAAACGAGTGTCCTGCCTGTTTTAGCAAGCAAATCTACGATTGGAGCTGCAATAAAGGTTCCAGCAACACCCCAACTTAAGAAGAATGTTGCATTGAAGAGAGCAAATTGTTTACCCCGATTTTCAGGACGTATTAACCTCGATGCATAGGAATACGAGGCAGAAAAGATAACAGCTTCTGAGATACCTCCCAGAAAACTACAGATAAATATCACCACAAGACTTTTTGCGAATACAAATCCAAGTAAATGCAAGGATGCTATTATGGAGCCATAAAATAGCAGTATCTCGTTGCTAAAACGTTTTGAAAATTTTCCGATAGATAAGCCTATCAAAAAAATGGCGACGGAGCCTATATTAATAATGTAGCTCAAAAGGGTACTTGATACATTAAATCCTTCATCGAGCGAGAGATACTGTGGTTTTATTAAAACAACAGAATTTCTTCCGAAATTGATGAATACCATTGCCAGTAAGAATATAAGAAATGGTTTTGAATACGAAGATATTCCTCTATTCTTATGTTTCATTTCCTCTATAGTTTTTTTAGAAAATACGGCTCCTCCCTCAGGAATGAAGAACATAGGGATGGTAGAAATTAACATTGCACCGGAAGCGATAAAAAATAGTAATCCTCGATCAAATCCCCAACCTTCATAGAATTTTGATAGTCCATCATAGGCAAGTCCACCTAACCAGACCCCTATGAAATTTCCAATTGCCCCGATACTTTGAAGTTTCCCCTGTACACTTGTGCGCTCTTTGATTCCGTATAGATCGGAAATGATTGCAGTCCAACCAACATTGGACATCGACCAAAATATTTCTACGAATGTTAAACCGCATATTATTATGTAACCAGCAGTATGGTTATTGGGAGGTAATGTGTGGAAAAACCAGACAAAGAAGGTTGATATCGATGCAAACACCTCTCCTAATATTATTAATCTCCTTCTTTTCTGATATCTGTCTGAAATAGGTCCCCAAACAAATGTCTGAAATAGGATGTTAAAAATCATCGGAAATGTAGCAAAAAGAGTCGTTTCGGTAACGGTTAAACCGAGGAAATACCGTAGGTAGATTGAAAGATAGGTATAGAATAACCCTCTTCGGAACATTGCAAGCGCCTGAAAGGAAGAGATACATAAAAAGGTTTTTCTGAACATTTTATTACAGATGTATCCCATTCTTTACCACTAAAAGAGATAACGAATCCCGGAAATGGTCAGTCCTTCAGGTGATTTCATGGGGTCCTGTGAAAGAGGGAAGTACTCTATATAGAAACCAAAAGAACCTTTTTTACGGAATATGCTCACTTCGATTAGAATGGATATATCCTTGTAATATTTGGGAGGGTCGTTTGCACTAATGGTATATGTTCCTTTAATTCCCGAAAAGAACTCAGCCCTTGTGAAAAAGAAGAGAGGATATTCAAGATGTAATGCAAAATCGTGATGGTAATATGGTCTTGAATTGAGATAATCTATAACCTTTGATTGTGGATAAAAACCGTATATAAATTCCCATCTGGGTTTTCTTAATCGTTTCTCTTTTTCAAATCCTGTTTGAAATCTTTGCTCAAGGTTCGAAAAATTTTTCGAAAGTGAAAATTTTAATCTGTTAAAAACTACCTTATTGGAATCGGGTGGAAAATCAATAATATGTTTACAGTCATGAACAAGATAGGATTTAAGAAGATATGACCCCTTTCTAAGTTTGAAACCTCCAATAATGAACCAGTGTGCATAACGAGGGTCTAATGTAACATTTCCAACCTGTTTAGCCATTTCAAGATTAGTGGTATATTCGACAAAAAAATCTATTTTTTCCCAGCTCAATAGAGAGAATAAAATATCTTCTCCTGCATCAACATTATATCTTTCACTATTACTCGAGTATTTACCAATGTATGCAGAGCCAGATGGCTCTAATGAAATCTCAGGTATCCAGTTTGTATGGGATGGAGAGGGAATAAATATGAAAAATAAATAGATAATAAAAGATAAAAATAAATTAATTCTTCTCATTTTTTTACTCTATGGCATTAGTTCTTGTATCTGATATGAGGCTGGAAGCCTCATCTGTTATGTTTTACTTATTTTGTTTATGAGGCTGGAAGCCTCATCTGTTATGTTTTACTTATTTTGTTTATGAGGCTGGAAGCCTCATCTGTTATGTTTTACCTATTTTGTTTATGAGGCTGGAAGCCTCATCTGTTATGTTTTACCTATTTTGTTTATGAGGCTGGAAGCCTCATCTGTTGTTAACCTGTTCAAGGAAGTGCAATTTTGCCTTTTAGTGCTGATGCAGCTGCAATAAGAGGACTCACAAGA
>Ga0209121_10004758_pt1 | contig 12535 bp, 9 predicted proteins | sample Cruoilmetagenom3_FD_187292 | JGI IMG/M metagenome (GOLD analysis project Ga0209121, IMG submission 187292) | Oil polluted marine microbial communities from Coal Oil Point, Santa Barbara, California, USA - Sample 3 (SPAdes) (version 2) | ecosystem: Environmental > Aquatic > Marine > Oil seeps ... | reverse complement strand
TGCCCTTTTACAGCATTACTCCTGAAAATTTCAAGATGATTTTGAAAAGCTTTTACAAAGTATTTCCTAATACCTCAATATGGTTTATCAACAGCACATTTAATGATTATGTTATTGTAATCGGGAAATTGGATGGTCCAATGATAGATTTTTCAGCTATTTGTTCAAAATTAAAGATTCCTGAAGTAGTTGAAGATCTAAAGGAGATCAATTGTGAAAACCCTTATAAGATATTAGATTTCTTTTTCTTTGCTAATGAAAAAGTTGGAGAATTTGTGGGTGATGTACCTATTCACACTGATGACAGTATGTCAGTTGAATATATGTCTGGAAGGGCCTTAGATAAACATATAACTGCTTTATTGAATTACTCTGGTTTATTAAAATACAGAACTTCTGTGAAAAAGTATCTAATTAATCTTAATAAAGCACCTGAAAACAGAAAACAGATCATTGATACTATTAATAGATATGAATTTGCTACATATTTTAACCTGTATGGGCAAATACTTTTTCGTGAGGGGAAACGCTTAAAGGCTTTTAAAACTTTTGATAAAATTCCTATTTATAATTCTGAAGATCTGGAACCTGTTGAATATTTTGGCTCTTCATACCAGAAACCTTTCTTGAGAAAAGCCAGACTTAATTAGAACAAAAGGTTTTTTTACATCATAAAAAATCTTGACTGTGTTTGTAAATAGATATAGAATGAAGTCATGGAAATTAGAGAAGTAAAGTATGATTTTGAAGAGTTAAAAAAAAGAGCCTCTGACCTCAGGGGGTATCTTTGACATCAAAAATAAATTAAATAGATTAGAGCAGATAAAAGAAAATCTTGAAGATCCCCAAATATGGAATAATCCAAAAAAATCAGCTAAACTCTTAAAAGAGAAGAAAAAGGTAGAGGGTTTTATTGATATTGGTGACAAATTACAAAAAGGAATTGAGGAGATTGAAACCTATTTTTTATTAATAGAAGAAGATCCTGATCTAATGGATGAGCTTGTTTCTGAGATTAAAAAGTTTTCAGAGTTTGTTGAAGAAACTGAGGTAAAAAATTATCTGAAAGGAGATAATGATTCAAATAATGCATTTTTAAGCATACACCCTGGAGCTGGGGGAACAGAGAGTCAAGATTGGGCAGAAATGTTGCTGAGGATGTTCTTAAGGTTTGGAGAGCGTTCAAATTTTAAAACAGAGATCATTGAAATATTAGCAGGTGAAGAAGCTGGAATAAAAAGTGTAACTGTTAGATTTGAAGGGGAATATGCATATGGCTACTTAAAACAGGAAACTGGTGTACATAGACTTGTCAGGATTTCTCCGTTTGATGCAAATAGGAGAAGACACACATCTTTTGCAGCAGTATTTGTTTTTCCTGAGGTTGATGATTCAATTGATGTAGAAATAGAATCAAAGGATTTAAGAGTTGATACTTATAGGGCATCAGGTGCTGGAGGTCAACATGTAAACAAAACTGATTCTGCTGTTAGAATAACACATATTCCAACAAATACGGTTGCTCAATGTCAGAGTGAGCGATCTCAGCATCAGAATAGAGCAAGAGCAATGAAGCTTCTAAAAGCAAAACTTTTTGATCTGGAATTGAAAAAAAAACTGAGGGAAAAAGATAAAATTGAAAATAAAAAAGGAGAAATTGCCTGGGGTAATCAAATAAGATCTTATGTGCTCTATCCATATCAGAATGTAAAAGACCATAGAACTGGTTTGGAAATCGGTAATAGTCAAAAAGTCTTGGATGGAGACATATTTGAATTTATAAAAGCGTCTCTTAAACTTCATAATTAAAAAAACAAAAAGTATTAAGCTTGAATTATTAAAAAATTAAAGCTAAAATATATTTATATTCTATTGAAAAAGATATTATAAAATGAAAGATATTTTTACTCCTATATTCATAGCAGTATTATCTTTTCTTTTTTTTGTTAACAATCTGGGCCTTTTCCATGAAACATTGCATCCACTTTTTATTTCAAGTTTTATGCTTGCTTTGCTTTTTTTTATTTTTAAAAAATATAAATTGACATATTTCTTTATTATTATTTCCTTTTCTTTTTTATTAAGCCTTAAATTCTTAGATAATAAGAGCGATTTTATAAAAACTTGTGAATTGGATATACCTGAAACACAATACATCTCAATTAATGGGAAACTTAGAGATTTTCCAGAGATAAAAAAAGAATATTCAATAATTAATTTGAAAGTAAAGTCCATTGAATACAATAAAAAAAAGAGATTTATTTCATTTAATATAAGAATAAAAGTAAAGGGTGACCTGAGAAATATTTACAGGGGAGATTTTATTAATATAGATGCAAAATTTTTCAAAAACAGGTTTAATGAAAATTTTTACAAGAATCCGTTTAGAAATTATGTTTTAATAAAAAAAAATCATTTTAATGGATATTGTAAATCTGAGTTGATGGTAACACTTGAAAAGAGAACAAACTTATTCTGGAGAAGTATAGGGGAATGGAGAAACAGTATAAGAGAGGCTATTGAAAAAAAATATTTAGAGAAGAATGGTGAGCTTAATAGAAAAGGAGTTTTTCTTGAAGCAATATTAATTGGAGATAGGGGAAGGCTTAATAATTTGCAAAAGGAAGGGTTACTCAGCTCTGGCGTATATCATTTATTTGCAATATCTGGTGCTCATATAGGTGTTATTGCAATATTTTGCCTGATTTTTTTGAGATTCTTAGGATTTAGGTATAGAAAAAGATACGTAATTACAGCTATTTTTTTAGTGATTTTTTTAGTTCTTTCCGGGTTTAAGATATCTGCTCAAAGAGCTGTATTTATGGCGATATTAATTTTTATTGCAAATATATCTTATTTTGAAATAAATATTTTTAATATTATATCCTTTTCAGGTTTAGTGATTTTATTTTTAAATCCTGCTGAATTTCTTGATCCAGGATTTATTTTAACATATACATTAACCGCTTCTATTGTTATTGGGAGGAATATTTTTTTAAAATTCTTTTCGAAATTCCATAAATATTTTAAAGAGTTATTTAGTGCAAATCTTTCAGCATCTTTAATCTCGCTTCCTTTATCTCTTTTTTTCTTCAGGAGATATTCTTTTGCTGGTTTTTTTGCTGGTATTATATTACTGCCTCTAACAGGGGCTATTATTGCAATTGGAATGTTTTTGATTTTTTTTGCACCTGTATCAAGTTTTATTTCAAACATATTATTAATACTAAACAATGTGTTGCTTAATATTTTTTTCTTAATAGTAGATCTTTTTTCAAAGTATATAAATTTAAATATTTTTAGAGCTTCTCCTTCAATTATTTTTGTGGTAATGATTTTAATTAGTTTTGTTCTTATTTCAATAAAAAAGAGGTTTAAATTTCAAAAGATAATTTTTACATTTATATTTTTATTTGTAGGTCTATTTATTTCATTAAATATTTCATATTATAAACCTGAGCACTTAGAAACTTACTTTCTTGATGTAGGTCAGGGAGATTCTGAATTAATTGTTTTCCCTTCAGGAGATTCATTATTAATAGATGGAGGAGGATCATATTATTCAAGTTTTGAAGTTGGTAAAAATCTTGTTCTTCCATTTTTGCTTCAAAAAAGGATAAGAGTAAAATGGATTGCTATTTCGCATTATCACCCGGATCATTTAAAGGGGATTATTGAAATTGTAAATATAACAAAACCTGAAGATTTGTGGGTATCATCTGAAGCAAGAAAAGATTTTAATTATAATAGACTTATTAAATCTTTGGACAAATCAATAAAAATAAAAAAAGTTAATTCTCCCTTTAAAAAAATTGTGGGAGATTGTAAAATTGAATTTCTATTCCCCAAAAATTTTATTAAATCTGATTTTACTCAAAATAATTATTCTCAAGTTATAAAAGTGTCAGATAAAAGTCACTCATTTCTGTTCACTGGTGATATTGAAAAAGAGGTAGAAGAATATTTGGTAATAAATGATTGCAAAAGCTTAAAATCAGATGTTTTGAAAGTTCCCCATCATGGTTCAAAAACCTCGTCGACTAAAAATTTTATAAACTGTGTTATGCCAGATATTGCTGTTTTTTCTTACGCTTTTAACAATAGATTCAATTTTCCACACAAAAGTGTTTTAAGAAACTATAAGGATAAGAGTATTAGGTTAATTTCAACTGCGCAAAGAGGTGGAATAAAAATAGTTTCTCTACCTACATATATAAGAGTTGAAACATCAAAATAAAGGAATTAACAAAGGAATTTTTCCTTCCACATATTAAATAGAATCAGAGTCCATAATCTGTGTGAATGGTTTTCTCTATTATTTATATGCTCATTAATCATTTTTTTTACATAATTATAATTAAATATTCCAGTTTCTTTAATTCTTTTTTCAGATAGATATTCAAACATTAACTCTTTTAATTCATTTTTCAGCCAGTTTTTTATGGGAATTGAAAATCCTTCTTTTTGTCTGTAAATTATTTCATTTGGCAGAATTCCCTCCATTGATTTTTTAAAGAACCATTTTGTTGTATAACCTTTTAGTTTGAAATCTTCTGGAATAGAGAATGCAAATTCTACAATTTTATGGTCAAGCAGAGGTACTCTTGCTTCTAAAGAAGTTGCCATGCTCATTCTATCGACTTTTACTAAAATATTGTCAACAAGATATGTCTTTACATCAAGGTATAAATCTTGATTCAACCCATCAAACTCCTTGCTATGTTGAAAATATTTTTCAAAAGGTTGTCTCTTTGGTAATATATTTAAAAATTTAGGATCTATAAAATCAGTAGAATATAGTTTTATTTTTTGAAGATTCGAGAGAAAAAGCATCCACCTGAAATGTCTGTCTTTATATGAATTTGATAATCCTTCGCTAAACCTCTTGATTCTATTTGTAAATCCCTTTTTTAATTCAGAAGGGGGAAATAGGTTTGTAGTTTTAGATAATAATTTGTGAAAGGGTCTGAACATTGGAAAGTCAGCAAATCTTGCAATTTTTTGAGCAATATAATGTTCATATCCTCCAAATATTTCATCTCCACCATCCCCTGAGAGGACAACAGTAACCTTTTCTCTCGCTGCTTTTGAAACGAGATATGTGGGAAAGTTTGAAAAGTCTCCCAATGGTTCATCAAAAAAATTTGAGAGAAATAAAACAAGTTCATTTATATCTGGAGATAGATTTTTAGTATAATGATCTGTATTGAATTTTTCAGATACAATCTTTGAATATTTTAGTTCACTGTAAGATTTTTCTTCAAATCCAATTGAGAAGGTCTTTATTCTATTTTTTGAAACTGAAGACATAACAGATGTGATAGCACTTGAATCTATTCCTCCTGAAAGGAATGCACCAAGAGGAACATCAGATATCATTCTCATTTTAACAGATTCATTTAAAAGGCTAAGAAATTGTTCCTTTAATTCGTTAAAATTACCTTTTAATTCACCTTTTTTAATTTCCCAGTATTTTTTTATTCGAATAATACCTTTCTCATAAATTAGAATGTGTCCGCCTGGTAATTTATTTATATTTTTAAAAATAGAAAAGGGAGCCGGGATATATTCAAGTGTTAAAAATAGATCAAGAGCATTATTGTCTAGTTCTTTTTTTATTCCTGGATATTTTAATATTGATTTTATTTCAGAGGCAAAAATGAGGTTTTTATTTTCAGGTTGAAAAGAGTAGTAAAGAGGCTTTATTCCTATACGGTCCCTGATAAGGATCACTCTATCTTTTTTTATATCATAAATTCCAATGGCAAACATTCCTCTGAGTTTTTTTACAAAATCAAGTCCAAATTCTTCATATAGATTTACTATTACTTCTGTATCAGTTGCAGTTCTGAATTTATAACCTCTTGCTTTTAATTCTTCTCTTAACTCTTTAAAATTGTATACTTCACCATTGTATGTGATCCAGTTCATTTTTGAATAAGATGTTAAAGGTTGATGACCTGTATTTAAATCGATTATACTGAGTCTTCTTGCTGCAAGACCAATTCTACCGTTAAAATAATATCCATCATCGTCAGGGCCTCTATGTATGATCTGGTCATTCATTAATTTTAAATTTGTTTTATCAGCTTTTAAATCAGATTGATAGAAACCACAAATACCGCACATTAATAAACAACTCCTATATGTATTTTTACGCCTAAGATCCTTTTGTCATTGTTTGCTGGGTTATTAAAGTATGCGCAAAAAGATTTGCTGCTTTTTACTTTTATATGATAAACATATCTTTTTCTTACTCTTAACCCGTTTACTTTTTTGAATGTTATTATGGTCATTTGATGAGGTTTCAAATTCACTCTTTTCTTTTTAGATTCTATTTGAATAAAAGCTCTGTTTTTTACAGGAGAATTTGTCAGTTCTACTTCAAATTTTTTAACCTTTTCAGGAGTTGCTAAGAAAAGCTCTAATTCTCTATTTGAATTTGTCCAGAAAGAGTTTCCTTCAATAGAGTGAAAATTATCATTCAGGAAGTGTACCCAATATTTTTCTTGCCCATGTCGGAGTAATTTACCAAAAGCTCTTGGATTTTCATTTGTTTGAAGAGTTTGGTATTGGGTTTTTTCTGGAGGGAACATTTTTATAGGAAATGATAAACCTGCATATCTTGTGTATGTTGAGTGATAAAAACTGTCAATGTAAACTCCTGAAAGAAATAGAACTGATATAAATAGAGGAAGTAATGAGAATTTGAAAATCCTGTTCTTATAGCCAAGAAAGAAAAATAATGGGAACAGTGTCAGAAAATATCTGTTTCCTACTGAGCCGCAGCCTCCAAAATAGTTTTCAGGAGCAATCAATACAAAAACTAAAATTGATATTATTATTGCAAAGAGTATTAGCCAGTCTTCAGGGATTTTCCTTTGAAAAAAGAAAAGAATAAATAAGAAGAAAGCTGGAGAAAAGTAGATAAACATACCAGTGAATCTACCGAAAAAATAATAGAACAAATTTACAATAGCAATCTTAGGAGAAATATAGAACCTTTTCCAGTAGTTATCTGCACTCATTTTATAGCCATTTTCAAAAGTATATTCAGGTTTTTCAAATGGATATCTCCCATAAAATGTTCTTCTCTCTCCACCCATAAAGTTAATTTCACCTGTTTGTAAATATAAGAAGAGTATTAAACTTAAACTTAGCATTATTGAAATTAATGATATTAGTATGAATTTTTTATATTGTTTTTTTATGACCAGGGTTAAAAAAATTATTCCAACGGGAATTATAGATGAGGGTTTTGAAAATACTGCTAAACTGAAAAACAAAGCCGATAAATAAAAGCATCCAGGTTTTTTGAATTTATAAAAGAAAAAAAATAGGCCTGCGAACATTGTAAAAAAATTAAATAGATCAGCAGTAAGCCATGATATATAAATTGGTGTAATGCTTGCAAATATAAAGATTAATGAGAATAGGAAACTTTTCTTTTTTGAATATAACTGTTTTAATAATAGAAATGCCATTAAAGTTGCGAAAAAAAGCATTAAACCATTGAATAGAAGTAACCCATTTACATCAAATATCCTGAAAAAAGGAGCTGCAAAAAGAGGATATGCAAAAGATTTTGCATAAAAAAGAGCTCCATTTTTCCCCTTTTTAAGAAAGAGCCCTGTTGGTCCTATCCAGAATCTCTCTTTTATTCTTATGATATCTTTTCTTGTATATTTTAAATCATAATCATATGCTAAACTCTGAGTTATTGAAAAGTAGGTTGATTCATCTGATAAGAAACCTCCCCTATGTCTTTTAGGAAGGTTAGTTGAGAAGGAAAAAAAAATTATAAAGAGTAAAAATAGTATAAAAAAATAGTTATAGTTTTTTTCCACAAAATGGTTAACTTATTTTTATTTAAAACTTTCTATTGCTTTATTTTCATCCTCAAAAGCTTCAAAAACAGTTATTAATTTTGTTACTGATAGAAGATCTTTTACTTTATTTGTGAGATTCACTATTTTCACAGCACCGCCGCCTTTTTTTACTGAAGTATAAGATCTAACAACTTCTCCAAGGCCTGTTGAATCAAGGTATGGAACATTTTTAAAATTCAATAATATTTTTGATTCTTTTTCTTTAACAGCATTGTTTATTGAGTCTCTTAATTCGTCAATACCTTCTCCTATAAGTATTTTCCCCTTTAAATCAAAAATTGTTACACCCTCTTTTTTTCTTTTTTCAATTTTCATACTAATTCTCCTTTTGTAGATTTTTTATAAATTTATAGCATAGTATAGAATAATATTCAATTATTGTAAATAAATCTTTTATTTATTTTTATAAATCACTGCTTTCTTCTGCTTTTTCAGATGTGGTGAATTTTTTTACCTTTTCTTCTGCTTTTTTCTGTATTTTTTTCAGTAATTCATTTGGTATTGAAAAGGTTAATTCTATATTGTCAGCAGATGAACTTAAATTTATTTTGTTAAGAATTTCAGCAATTTCAGGTCCTGCCATGGCTCCCATTCCTTTTATTCCATTTAACATATTTACTATTTGTTTATTTGCCTCTTCATCATGAGAAACTAATTTGATTTCTCCGGACCATATATTCTCTTCAAAGTCAACTTCACCCCAGAGTATTTCAGCTTTACTAAAATCCATTTTAAAAGGAGAACCTTGTTGTGCTTCACTCTTTTTTGCTTTTTCAGGAAAGTCAAATACAAATGAGAGAACTGATTCAGGATTAAAATCGTTTAAATATGGTTTCTTTTTTTCATCTGTAAGTATGCTTTTACCATTGCCTTCAAAAAGATCGATTATCTGCTTGACTTTTGTGGTTGTGCCAAAGCCTATAATTCTGTTATTAATAAAAGAGAAGCACATTTCTTTGTTTTTCTTATCTAAAAATTTGTAGATGACATGTTTTTTGAATTTTTCTTCATTGTAACTTTTGGTTTCCTTTTTGAAAATATCTACTATTTTGTTCTCATTGTAATTCAGGTTTATTACTAAAGCAATATCTATATTCTTTTTCCCAATATCACCATACAGTCCAAGAGCAATTGAATATAAATCTTTTTTTGGGTCGATTCCAGTTTTTTCAATAAAATCCTGGTAGTTCTTAAAGGTTTTTAAAGAAGGTTTTTTTTCTTTTTTATCAATTTTATCTACGATTTCATTAAAATTTTCAAGTTTTGTGATTTTTTCAAGGTTTATTGAGAAAATTCCAGAAGCATTTTCTGGTATTAGAGAGAGCAGATTGGTTTTTCCATTCGATATGGTTCCAGTTTTTTTGCCGCATCCTGAAAAGATCAAGAAAAAGATTAAAATAAATAAAACAGAAAGTTTTGTTGTTAATTTTTTCATTTTTAAGCCTCCATTTAAGATTTACGATAAATCCTCAAAAATGTTTAAATAATCATAGATAAAAAGTTATAATATCATATATAGTTTAATAAAAAAAGATTAATTCTTGACAATAATGTTATTTAGAATATAGAATTGATTATATGATAAACAAAGAATTAAAAGTAGTTGTATTGGCAGGAGGTAAATCAAAACGCATGAAATCTATTCGATCCAAAGTTGTTCATGAAATACTCGGGAAAAAAATAATCAATTTTTTATTGGATAGCCTTATTGAAGCTGGTGTAGATGAGCATAATATAATAATTGTTTGTGGGGAAAATATAGAAGAAATAAGATCTTCAGTTAAAAAAAATGTTAATTATGCTATTCAGAAAGAGCAGCTTGGCACATGCGATGCCCTTTTAAGTGCAAAAGAATTTATTGAGGATTTCAAAGGAGATTTGATTGTTACAGTTGGAGATAATCCTTACATAAATTCTTGTGAATTGAAAAAGTTAATCTCTAATCATAAAAAAAAGGGTTCTGAATGCACTTTTATTTCTGCAATTTTTCCTGACGTTCCTCCTCCATATGGAAGAGTTATAAGGAATGAAAAAAAAGAGGTAATTGGTGTTGTTGAGGAAATAGATGCCACAGAAGAACAATTAAAAATAAGAGAGGTGAATTCATCTATTTATATATTTAATAATAAAATTGTTTTCCCATTACTTTATGAAATTGATAATAAAAATGAAAAAGAAGAATATTATCTCACTGATATAATAAAAGTATTGAAGAGAAAATTGTTTTCTGTAGATGCAGTTATTGCTGATGATTATTTTATTTCTATTGGTATTAATAATCGTTGGGAACTACAACAGGCTCAGGAAAGGTTTAATAGGGAAAATCTAAAAAAACTCTCAATTGAAAATGGAGTGACGATTCTTCAGCCTGAAACTGTTTGTATTGAATATGATGTAAATATCGGTAGAGATACTATTATCTATCCTTCAACCTATATTGCATCAGGTACAAAAATTGGGAGAAATTGTAAGATAGGTCCATTTGTATATTTAGAAAATGTTGAAATAAAAGATAATGAAAAAGTATCATTTGAAAAGAGGGAAGGTTAGAATTTAAAGATCTGAAATATTGGAAATATGAGAATTAAAAGTTCTGCTCCAGGGAGAATTTGTCTATTTGGGGAGCATCAGGATTATATGGGGTTGCCTGTTATTGCTGGTGCAATAGATCTAAAAATTAATATTGAAGGTAATGTGTCTGAAGGAGATAGAATTGAGCTTAATTTATTAGATCTAAATAAAAAGCTTGAATTTAGTTCAAAAAAGATTAAATATACAATTAAAAGAGATTATTTAAAGAGTGCTATCAGAGTTTTGAAAAAAAAGCATCTGTTTAAACCTAAAAGTATTGATGCATTTGTAAAGGGGAATATCCCGATTCAGGCAGGTACATCATCCTCATCAGCTCTTGTTGTAGCCTGGGTAGGATTTTTACTTGCAGCTTGCTCAGATTTCAGAAATCATTTAAATGATCTTAATCAAATTGCAGAACTATCATATCTTGCAGAGGTTGAAGAATTCAAAGAGAAAGGCGGTAGAATGGATCATTATGTTTCAGCTCTTGGAGGCATTGTGTATATTGATTTTTATAGAGGTGTAAAAACATTTAAACTTCCTGTGAATATGAAAGAATTTGTTCTTGGAGATTCTTTACAAGCCAAGCCAACCATAAAAACTCTCAAGAGGATTAGACAAGGGCAGGAGCAGGGATTTAAGGAGCTTTCAAAGTTAATAAAATTTAAGGATAATTTTCACGTTATGTATGAGAAAGCTAAACCTTATTTAAATAAGATATCTTCTGATATAAGGCCTTATATTAAGGCAGTTTTGATGAATCATAAAATAACAGATGAGGCAAAGTGCGAATTATTAAAGGAATCTCCAAAATTAGAGAAGGTTTGTGATCTAATGAATGAGCATCATAAAATTTTAAGGGATGACTTAAAAATCTCAACCCAAAAAATTGAGAAAATGATTGAAAAGTCTTTAAAGGCAGGTGCATTGTGTGCAAAGATAAATGGTTCCGGGGAGGGAGGCTGTATGTTTGCGTTTTGCCCGGGGCGGCAGGAACAGGTCGCTGAGGCTATTAAAAATGCTGGAGCAAGAGCTTATTTGATAAATATTGGAAAGGGAGTAGAGGTAAAGGTTTTTAAAAATGGAAATAAAAAAGATTAAATTAAAGGATATAAAGCTTGATAACCTTTATATCATTTCTTTTCCAATAAAACCTGAAATTTATGATGAATTAAAAATTAAATTCCCTTATTTGCCTTTCATTATTGTTAATAAAGAAGGTTCAGTAATATATGGAATTGATTCATATTATTTTTTTAAATCCAATGGTTTTAAAGAGATAACTGTTTTGGAAATGGATTTATCAAAGAAAGATGCTCTTTTCTTAAATTATAATCTAAAGGAGAGATTCTCTGGAATAAACCTATTTGAGAAATTTATTTTTTTAAAAAAGATATTAAACTATTCAGAAAAAAATGAAATATTAAGAAGAACAAATATTGATTTAGATATTAACAAAAAATTGTTGGAAAAATTGGGTTTGATTACATCAGATGAGTTCAAAGATGTATTAATAGATAATAAAATCACCTTTAAAACTATAATAAGGCTTTGTGATTTTAAAAAAGAAGATAGAAAAGATATAGTAGCACTTTTTAACAGAGTTTCATTTTCATATTCCTATCAAATTAAAATTTTAGAAATGCTTGAAGAAATTCTTTTCAGGGATAAGTCTTCAATTAAAGATATTTGGAAGAAACTGCAAATTTATAAATATTTAAATTTGGAAAAACCCCAGAAGAAAATTGTGGAGGAAATGTTTAAATTTCGTTATCCTGTTTATACAGAGAAAGAGAGAGAGTGGCAAAGAGAGATAAAGAAGTTGAAATTGGGGAAAAACATGAAGGTTTCGCATTATCCTTTTTTTGAAAAAAGAGAAATCGAGTTAAAGATTTTTTTTCAGAATATTGATGAAATAAAAAAAATGCAGAAAAATTATTAGACAAAAATTTATATAAACTCACAAATCTTGCTTGATATAGACACGATGCATTGTGATTTTACTGAGATTATAGAAAGAACAGCCAGCTTGCTCCAGCAATTGCTACGCAGGTCCATAATATGGTTTTGAA
>Ga0209121_10004757_pt1 | contig 12539 bp, 9 predicted proteins | sample Cruoilmetagenom3_FD_187292 | JGI IMG/M metagenome (GOLD analysis project Ga0209121, IMG submission 187292) | Oil polluted marine microbial communities from Coal Oil Point, Santa Barbara, California, USA - Sample 3 (SPAdes) (version 2) | ecosystem: Environmental > Aquatic > Marine > Oil seeps ... | reverse complement strand
GCTGGAACGCTTTGGGCGACTTTCTCTTTCTGATGTCCTATCACCAGCCATCGCTTATGCCCTTGAGGGCTATCCTGTCACAGAATGGATCGGCTCTGGCTGGCAGATGATGGTTTCAAAGATTCTGCGTGTTGGTGCTGATGAAAATTTGCCGAAGCCTTTGCAAGTGAATGGCCCTCGCCAGGAGAGTGCACAAGAATTCCTGATAGATGGGAGAGCTCCACGGATTGGAGAGGTCATCAAATTACCCACCCTTGGTGAAACCCTCCAAAGGCTCGGGGATGAAGGGAAAGATTATTTTTATGAGGGGGAGTTTGCCAAAAGACTTTGTGAGTATGTTCAAAAATACCAGGGCTGGTTGGAACCTTCCGACCTGTCCGGGTTTGAGGCTGAATGGGTGACACCTTTAATGGCGGATTACCGCGGCGTTCGGTTATATGAGTGCCCACCTAACGGCCAGGGTTTGGCCGCAATTATGGCTGTCAGGATTGCGAATAGGTTCGACATGAGGACCATGGATGACTGCCAGAGGACTCACACTTTGATCGAATGTATGCGTTTGGGTTTCAGGGAAGCCCTTCGATGGGTATCTGACCCAAGGTTTTCTGATATTCCGAATCAAACATTGCTCTCTGATGACTATATTCATTCCCTCTGGAATAAGATTGAACCTGACCGAGCCATCGAGCACCTCTCAGCAGGCATCCAGGATATGGGGGAAGACACAGTTTACTTGAGTGTTGTTGATGGGGAAGGAAATGCATGTTCTTTCATCAACAGCCTTTTCATGGGCGGTGGAACGGGGTTAATCGTACCGGGAACAGGCGTCTTCCTTCAAAATCGTGCAGCCTTATTCTGCCTGGATCCTGAGCACCCCAATGCATTGGAAGGCGGTAAACGCCCCTATCACACCATCATTCCAGCGATGCTAACGAAGGGGGATCAACTATTTGCATGTTTTGGGATTATGGGCGGATACATGCAGCCCCAGGCGCATCTCCAGGTGCTGTCAAATCTCGTTGATTACCATCACAATCCCCAACAAGCATTGGATATGCCCAGATTTTGCTTGAATATTGACGCCGGTGACGGCGTTGGTGCATTAGATCCAGGTGGTGAGGTTTTCATTGAAGAAGGAATCGGTTTTGAGACCATGGCCGCCCTCAGGCGAAAAGGACATCACGTTTCTCCTATTAGTGGACGGGAGCGAGGTATTTTTGGAGGTGGTCAGGTGATTCTTCGCCAACCAGATGATGCTGTTTTGATCGCCGGTTCAGATCCTCGAAAAGACGGCTGTGCGATGGGGTGGTAAAAGAATAGTAGTTTGAAAAAAGTTGGCAGGATTGATTGATGTTATGTGAAGAATGGGAACTTGTCAATAAATCTAATCGAAGCCCAATCCTTTCCCAAATCGATCACGCTTTAATATCCTGGCTCTTTCTCTTTATCTTGTGCCAGCCTGGCTAGTTCTGAACGGTTCGCAATCAGTTTATTGAGCCCCCTGATCAAATCGTCCACGCCTTTTTCTCCCGACCGAAATACCGATTCTCCCATCCAGACCGATTCTTCTTTGCTAGCCTTTTCAACCACAGGAAAGCACATATCTTCAAAATTGAAATACTCTGGATATGCCATGGGGACTGCCAGTTTGGATAATTTAGGTTGAAATAGATCATATTGGTGCATTGGAGGATATCCTGTGTCCACAGGAATACCTTCATTCTCAAGTGCATGGCAAAAGACGTCATGATCGCAATGGAAGAAACCGGGGTCAATTTTAAAGACATATCGGTAGAAGCTGCGTCGTGTGTGCCGCAAATCCCTTTTGAGCAGTGAGATGCCTGGAACCTCGCTCAGGCTTTCCTCCAAATAATCAGCCATTCCTTCTCTTTGCGCCAATTGCTCAGGAAAGCGTTCCAATGCTACCAAACCTAGGGCGGCGTGTAATTCTGACCAGCGGTAATTGACGCCCATCGTGAACTGCTGTCCTGCTTCATCCTTTGCACGACCGCAATCTATAATGGATGCTGCACGTTCTGCCATTTTCTTATCTTTGCAGAGCAGCACACCGCCTTCACCGGTCGTGAGGATTTTTGAGGATTGCAAGCTGAATGAGCCAAAATCACCGATTGTACCGGATCCCATACCCCGCCATTGTGCGCCATGTGCGTGGGCGCTGTCTTCAATTACGATCAGGTTATATTGGTTTGCGATGTCCATGATGGCATCCATATCTGTCATTTGTGCAGCGAGATGGACGACAATGATTGCTTTCGTTTTTTCTGTGATGGCAGCTTCAATTCTTGCAGGATCAGCACAGTAATTATCTGGGTGAATATCTACCAGAACGGGAAGCGCGCCGGCAGCTATTGGCGCGGCAGCTGTTGCCTGGAAAGTATAAGCAGGGACGATTACTTCATCTCCCCAACCGATTCCAGCTGCTCGCAAGGCAACTTCCATGGTAATCGTTCCATTAATCATCGGCACAGCATATCCCCCTCCTTGCATCTCCGAAAATTTTTCAGCAAAAGCAGCAGTATTGGGACCCGGATAAGGAAAACCGCCCCATCTTCTAGATCGTATCGTTTGCGCAACTGCTTCGAAATCCCGTTCATCGAACACAGGCCAAACCGGATAAAGTTCCTTGCGAACAGGTTCACCGCCAAGTACTGCTAATGTTGTCATGTTTCGCTCCTCATCATTGCCAATTAGGGCTGGCATTTATCATAATTTTTTGATCTCACCAGATGGAAAGTATACAATATTTTCTGCAATTGTTGACTAATCTCTTTTAGTTGTTAAATTCTTCTTCCAGCCATTCCGTCGAATGGAATAAATTTTCACGTATTGGTTCTGGAGGCAGGTCAACGGCTTCCGCAGCAAGCAGAACAGACCCCAGAACAGGCGGTTTCTTCAAATGAATCAGGCTAGCTTGAGGAGCAAATGCGTGAACAACTTCACTGAATGGTCGAATAAATATCTCACCAGCTTTGAACACGCTGCCCATCAAGATAATTTCGAAGGCAATGTCCTGGAAATTTAACTGCTTAATGACGGCGTTGGTACTCTTTGCAAGTTCTTGTGCAGTGTATGTAATAACTTCCTGGGCTACCTTGTCCCCCCCAGCTGCGATTCGAAAAACCTCTGGAGCCAATTCTGCGGGGGGCTGGACCTGCTCCATTGCCATAGCTTCAATCAAAGCAGATTCGTCACTTATCCCTGAATAATCCAGCAGCAATTGCGTAAGTTTGGTCTGACGACCCCGTTTGGTCCACGCATAGGTCACTGCTATTACTGCGCGCCATACGATTTCACCGGCTCCACCAATTTCACCAAAACGGATGCTGTTGCCTGTGATCCTGCCCATTCTGCCGGATTGATCCCGTCCACGCACATTATTCCCCGTCCCAGCATCAACAGCAACCCCCCAACCTTCTGAAGATCCAGCAATTAATCCAATTACAGCATCGTTAACAAAAATGAAAGGGCTGTCAATCCCCAGTGAGTCAATGCCAGTGATCATAATTTGTTCTTCAGCCGGCCAATCATATCCAGCCAGCCCAAAACCCATACTGAGGATGTCACTTCTGGTTAATTGAGCAGCGGTCAGGGATTCATTCGTAACAGCGTTCATGACGTCCGCAAACCCTTCAGCACCGATGGCTTCATAATTTCCACAGCCTGATTTTCCAAATCCGACTATCTCTCCATTCAGATCTGTAATCAATGCATGGGTTTTCGTGTTACCAACATCAATGCCAAGGAGAAATCCGGCTTTGTTTTGATGTAATGCAGCGTTCAATTGAGCCACTGAAAATCCCCCCTTACTGGAAAAATCTTGGTAAATAAGGCTGGTTGGTCTCAAGCATGTCCTGAAGAACCTGGGAGATTTTATCGGCTGAAGGTCCCAACGGATGAGCTAGAAGGGCTTGGTAGGCAGCGGTACGATCGCCATCCACTGCAGCCTGCGCTGTCAGTATTTCGTAGGCTTTAACCCGGGCGATCAAACTCCCGCAAACCAACGGCAGCGGTCGCGCGGGTAGAGGGAAAATCCCGCGAGAATTGATCTTACAGGGTAATTCCAGCACCCATTCGTTATCCCACCCAGGTACGGCGCCGTTGTTGCGTACATCAACAACATGAGTTTCATTGAGATTATTGTAGTGGGCATTGAGGAGCTGCGTGGCGACCGTGGAGTAATAAGCGCCGCCGCGCTTCATCAGATCTTCAGGTGGTTCTGCTCGGTCCTCATCCTGATATTTTTCCAGCAGATCGTGCTCGATTTCCATCACCTCTTCAGCCCTGGAAGGGGGCCAATGGTTTTGCTTCTCAATCATTTCGTCTTTGTAGTAATAATAACGAAGGTAGTAATTGGGAAGCATCTGTAAATTCTCCAGTGTGTCGGGGTCAAAATACAAGTCTTCCTGTTCTTTCATCTCGTTGATGAGCCACGACATGACCTGAGGCCAATAATCCTGACCATTGACTTCAAAGCCGTAAAACCAGGTGAGGTGATTCAGGCCCAGCGTTTTTATTCTTGCCTCGTCTGGTTTGAAATTCGACCCTAATTGATGATTCAAACTCTTCAGAATTTCCATTTTTGTTGTCAGCGATGCATTACATACACCAACTGCTTTAACAGCGGGAGCATAACGAAAGAGCGCTTCAGTGACCAAACCTGAAGGATTGGCGAAATTTACCAGAAGGGCATTCGGAGTGAGTGACTGCATTTCCTGGGCGATATCGAGGATCACGGGAATGGTTCGAAGTGCTTTAGCCATGCCGCCAATCCCGGTGGTTTCCTGTCCGATCAATCCATGGCGCTTGCCGAGGTATTCATCTTCACGACGGGCTGCCATTTTCCCAATTCGCAGCTGAGTGATGACATATGAAGATGATGCGAGCGATTCTTTTCGATCTGAAGATAAGATAACCCTAAATCGGGCATTCTTTGCCGCCGACATCCTTTGTGCAAAACCGCCCACAATAGCGAGCCGTTCTGGATCGGAATCCATCAACCACAGCTCATCCATTGGAAATTCACTTTGCCGATCTATGAACCCACCCAGCAGCTCCGGTGTATAGGTTGATCCACCGCCGATCACGCAAACTTTTAACATCACTCACCTTTCACTTTTTTGTGTATTTTAATCATCTTAATTATAATGGTGATAGATTAATAAATGCAGGCGAAATAAGGATTGCTTGTGTGACTGGAATAATTGCATTGCTTTGGATTTTCAGAGGGATTATCTTATGCAAACACCATCATTTGTCGAAATGCCGGATCTCAACAGCGCAAGGCGCATCCTCGCGATTCAACCCCATTATGATGACAATGATATTGCTGTAGGGGGGACGCTTCATCTTTTGGCAAAAAAAGGTGTTGAAATCATCTACCTGACCGTCACTGACGATCTTGCAGGGGTGATAGACCCAGCTTGGGATAAGGCAAGCGCAATGCGTAAATTGCATGAGAACCAGGAAAAAGCCAGCGAAATCATAGGAGTCAACCAACATATCCACCTTGGTCTGCCTGATGCTGGAGAGTATGACTATTTCACTTTACGCGATAAACTGATTGGATTTATTCGTGAAATAACCCCTGATTTTATATTCACCGTGGACCCATGGTCTCCCTATGAAGCGCATAATGACCATATTTTGACGGGAAAAGCCAGCGCGGAAGCAGCCATTCTTTATCCCTTATCTCAAATTGGCAGAAGAGAAAAATCGAATAGCTCAAATTTTGCTTTGCAGGGAGTCGTTTTCTATAATTCTGCATATCCGAATAGGGTCTTTGATATTTCTGATGCAATCCAGGTGAAGCAGGAAGCGCTATCTGCTTACACAGCCCAATTTAACTCTGCTGACCTCGAAGATCTGATTGGAAAAATCACTTTTTTTGCTGCGTACATCGCACAGGAAAAGGATTTTGAATATGGCGAGGCATTCAAACTGGTTGCCCCCTGGATGCTGCATGGTGTTCCGATGACCAGAGACTTATGATAAAGTTTTGAAGGACATTTCACGGTAGAATGTAATTAAATCTGATCAGTACTATCCTTTTTATTGAAAGGAGTTAAAGTGTTTAAACGAATAACCGTCATTGTGCTGGATGGTGTTGGGATTGGAGCAGCCCCAGATGCGGCTGACTATGGGGATGAAGGGACGAATTCTATTGCTAATGTTGCCAGGGTATTGGACGGCATTGAATTACCCAATATGGGCAGGTTAGGCCTTGGGAATATCACTGAAATCATGGGCGTGCCGCCGGATAAGAACCCCCAGGGTGGATACGGAAAAATGCAGCCTAAATCAGCAGGGAAAGACACCATCTCAGGCCACTGGGAAATGATGGGCATCTACCTGAAGGAACCTTCGCCAACTTATCCAAACGGTTTTCCTGATGAAATTATGGATGAGTTTGAAAAAAAGATTGGACGAGGAACACTTGCCAATCGACCGGCATCCGGTACGGAAATAATAAAAGAACTAGGTGAAGAGCATCTGCGCACCGGAAAACCCATTGTCTATACTTCTGCAGACAGCGTCTTCCAAATTGCTGCACATGAAAAAATAATCCCTGTTCCTGAATTATATGAGATTTGCAGAACAGCCCGGGAGATCTTGCGCGGCAAGCACGCCGTAGGCCGGGTGATTGCCAGACCCTTCATAGGCACCCAAGCTGACAATTTTACACGTACAGATCATCGCAAGGACTTCTCGCGTGAACCAGAATCAGATACTGTTCTAGATAAATTATTCGCGGCAGGATATGATGTTTGGTCTGTCGGTAAGATTGATGATATTTTTGCGCATCGAGGATTCACTCGAAAAAATCATACGCTAGGAAACGCAGAAAGCACTAAAATCACGCTCAAATTGCTTCAAGAATCATTTACTGGATTATTATTTGTAAATTTAATTGAATTCGACATGATTTTCGGGCATCGTAATAATCCAAAAGGCTATTACGGCGCTTTGAAAGCCTTTGATGATGCCATCCCCCAGATACAGCAGCGCCTTACAGACGAAGATGTGGTGATTGTCTCTGCAGATCACGGTGTGGACCCCACTACACCCAGCACAGATCATTCCCGGGAGTTTGTTCCCTTGCTGGTATTCGGTCCGCGTGTGAGAGGGGTTGATTTGGGTATTCGTCAGACTTTTGCCGACGTGGGTGCAACCATAGCCGATAATTTCGAACTTGAGCCGCCGCAAATAGGGTCAACCTTTCTTTCTGACCTGACAGAATCCTAAAAGAGGTAAAGATGCTTGTCCGTTGTCAGGATTGTGGATGTGAAGAGGAATTTAGTCTGGAGGGCTGGAGATGCGCCTGTGGGGGAGCCTGGGAACCGGTCGGGCTACCTGATTTCAACAGAACGTTTATTAAACCTGATGATTATTCGATCTGGCGCTATGGCCGAATGTTGGGGATGGACATAACGTCGCCTTTGGTTCAAATGGGTGTTGGGTGGACGCCGCTTGTCACCACTCATCTTTTTCAGCGAGATGTTTATTTAAAATTAGAATTCCTTTCTCCTTCCGGTTCCTTCAAAGACCGTGGGGTGAATACGATGGTAAACCAGCTGTTTTCCATGGGAGTGAAGTCAGTGATTGAAGACTCTTCAGGGAATGCAGGGGCTTCAGTCGCTGCCCATGCAGCTCGGTTTGGCATTGATGCGGAGATCTATGTGCCGGCTTATGCCTCCCCAGCCAAGCAGCACCAAATTGTAATCTACGGTGCCGAGGTCAAGCCGATCCAGGGACCGCGCAAAGCTGCGGAGGAAGCCGCACAAGCCGCAACTTTACCCGGAAAAGCCTACGCATCCCATGCCTATAACCCGGCGTACCTGGTTGGGCAGGTCACGGCAGCCTATGAAATCTGGGAACAGGCAAAAGGGAAAGTCCCAGACTGGATCCTGTGTCCTGCTGCCCAGGGCAGTCAGATCCTGGGATACTGGATGGGATTCAGCAAGCTGCTGGAGGCAGGTCTGATCAAACAGTTGCCGCATCTGGTCGCAATTCAAGCAAAACGAATAGCCCCCATTCATCAGGCGTGGACCCAGGGTTTAGATCATATTCCTCCAATAAAATCTCCCAGGAAAACATTGGCGGAGGGTGTGGCAATCCCCGGTCCCATCCGTGGTAAGCGCATTTTACAGGCATTAACCGAATCCCGTGGAAACACACTGGCTATTGAGGAGGAAGAGATTCTTCCGGCGCAGGATCTTGCCGCAAAACTCGGGTATTATATCGAACCAACCAGTGCCCTGGTTTTCGCCGGCTTAAAACAAATGATTGATCAGATTGGTGAAGGTGAACGAGTATTGCTAACATTGACCGGCTCAGGATTGAAAGGAGCACCCCAATATCGGTAAGCTTTTTCTCACCCTTGATGCAAGGAAAACGCAATGTAGCTTTTAGAAAACAGTATTATTTTCTGTTGTTTACTTTAATGACTGAACTTTCTTCCAGATTTTAGAATTGGAGTTTACAAACCACATGGTTGAAAAATTCTTAGATGTAGAAACATACCTTGATCTGTCACCATCGCAATTGGCAAACACAACTTTGCAGTGCCCGTATTGCGGTCGGTCACACTCAATCCCATTTAAAGTAGTCAAAGCAGGACATGACCTGGTTAATTTTATCCCCCAGGTCGTCCCGGAGATCACTGGAAAAGAAGCCCACCAGATTGGCATCGTTTATGACAGGCACATTGAGGAAAAATTAGACGATTTGTTTTTCAGGCCATTCAATTCCTTAGGACTACCGTCAGTCAGAATCCCGCTGGGGGAGCGCGGTCACTTGCTTGAACCTGCGGTAGAGATAGGAGACAAAGCTGCACACGACTTGTCCGATGCTGTGGATTTCCTGATCGGAGTAGGCTCTGGCGTGATCAGCGATTTGACGAAATGGATCGCAACCAAACGGAACCTCCCATACATTCTCATGGGTACCGCTGCTTCGATGAATGCCTACACATCCATTACGGGGACAATGACAGAAAATAATATCAAAACTAGCAAATGGCTGGACCCTGCATCTGGCGTTTTATTGGATTCGACCCTCTTAGCCTCAGCACCAACTGAAATGACCTGTGCTGGCATCTGCGATCTTTTGGCGCGCAACGTGTCGAATGCAGATTGGAAATTGTCCGAAATTATTCGTAGAACTTATTTTTGCCCGTTCCCATTTATGATGATGAAGCCCTACCAGGAGAGATTTTCAAGACAATCATCTGCCCTTGGGCATAACGAGGTTACAGCAATGCAGGATTTGGGAGAAGCTATCCTGGTATCGGGATATTCGATGACCGTCCTTGATGGTGAAACATCACCATCGTCTGGTTCAGAACATGTGATCTCACACTTTTTTGACTTCCAGCATGAAGTTTTTGACCGACCAAAAAACCTGCATGGGACTCAGGTTGGTATCGGAACAATTCTCATGAGCACTGCATTTGAAATCTTGCGTCAGGTCGATCCGAAGCGTATTGATCCTGATGACCTTATGCAGCGAAGGCTTTCGCAAACAGCAATCAGCCGGGACCACCGCCAGGTCTTCGGGAAATATGGAAAGGTTTTCGATAAGGTAATCGCAAAGAAACGCATCCCTGATGATAGCTACCGGGATTATATCAGTCTAATTCTCGATTCCTGGGATGATATGTGGAAATCAATTAACCCATACCTATTGCCCTCTAAAACAATTCGCCAGATCATGGCAGATGCTGGTGCGGTTACGAATCTTTCCGGCATTCATCGATCGCCGAACGACACCATCCAGGCTTTGCTTTATGGCGCTAATTACCGATCACGCTATACCATTCTGGACCTGTTTTGGGAGCTGGGTCTTTTTCCGAAACTTGCAACACAGATCCTGGTGCAATCAAAGGTTATTGATTTCTAAATTTTCGCAATATAGGACCGAATATTCGTCCCACCCATCATCATCTTGGTTATTTCTGGATAGATATCGTCATCTTAATATTCTGTAATAAAAGAGGTGAAATTAAAGTAAAAATGATGTATTCTAAGGATAATCATCCAATTTGGAGCGGAGGATGCTATGCTGGAGGAAGCATTTAGATCATTTTTACAATCCCAAGGGATTTCAGCACAAGAGATTGACGGACAAATCAACTTCATTCAAAGTTTAGAAAGACACCTCAAAACCTTAGCGCCAACTTTGAGGTTGGAAGATCTGAACCAAGCGTCAGTGCAATCATTGGTGGACTTTTTGATTGACACGGGAGATAACACGTATCAAAATTTTCTAGCGATGGTTCGGTATGCGAAGGTTATCCAAAACGATGCAATGTTTGTTAGTGTTTTTCAACACCTGGATGGCTGTGAAGTGATGGAAAACCTGCATAAGAAAATCGCTGAATTCGCAGGAGAAGACCTGAGAGATATTATCTTCGATGAGATGCCGCTGCCCCCATTGGGATTATCGGGTCGGGAAAAAACACTCTATACCTACAGAATTCTAAACCGTATGGATGCAATATTTGAAGAAACAACCTGTCGTGAGATCATCAAAGACTGTTTGCGCGACCTGCCTGAAGCCCTTTATCAGGAGGACAAAAAGGATTATTATGAAATTTGCCACCAGGACATCGATCAGTTTCTGGGGTTAAAAGGCAAGAAGTTTATTGACACACTTGAACGTTTTCGTAGGAGCGGAGATTTGTTTTTTGGGCAGAAAATCACAAAGGATGTGATTGAATTTATCAAAAGCAATACAGAAATAGGTCAGGGGGTGCGGGTAGGAAATATCATATATGAAACGAAGATCCCATACAACACGAAAGCTTATATGGAAGAAAGTGACCCGGTGAAGAAACGGTATCAATATTGCCATTGTCCCTGGGCGAGAGAATCGATCTTGAAATCAGCGTTTGTGGTTCCTGCGATGTTCTGTCAATGTTCCGCCGGTTTCCACAAGAAACGCTATGAGGTGGTATTGGGTCAAGCGCTCAGGGCGGAAGTTCTAAAGAGTGTTCTTAAAGGGGATTTGATCTGCCGATTTGCGATCCATTTGCCAGAATAATCCCTTGATATTCAACTATATCTACAATCTCGAATCAAAAACCCCAGACTTGTTGAAAAATTATCAGGTCTGGGGTTTATTTCAAACAACCTTCTACTGCTATTTTTTCTGAGAGCAGACCGTTGCTTGTCCTAGGAGATGAGCCGTGACCACCAAGCCATAGGTCAAGGTAAGAACCACACCAACCACGCAGGCTGCCGTACCCAGAGGACCGATCACTCCGACCGCAAGAAGGGTTCCTAATACGACAATGACCCAGTCGCCAAAGTTTGATTTGAGCAAGTCGATAACTTCTTTTAAACGGAAGGCAGCTCCAAAATCATTATTCAAGAGGAAATTAGCAATCCCACCCAGGGATAGGAATGATCCAATGATTCCCAACAAAAAGGATAAAATGCCTAAAATTCCACCGACAAAACCGGAAACAATCCATCCGGTATCGCTGCCAAACCAGGACCAATTTCCAATCCATCCACTAAGGGAAGAGATCAGTGAAACAGGTAGAGAATAGACAAAGCTGATCAAGAAAGCAAAAAAACCGCGCAAAATATCATCACCGAAATTTAAATCCGGCAGTGGTTCACCTGTGCCATTGATAAGGTTTTGCGTCACTTTTAATGCCCAACCCAAAGCTACCATCCAACCTACGATAGGTATGAGCATACACAAAGCTGGCAGTAAAATTTTTTTGAACCATTCCTGATCCTGAAAAATATAACTAAAAGCTCTACCGAAATTCATAATAAACTCCTAGAATTGATTTTGTCTTGAATTCTTCCAATTTAATCTACGTACGATGGAGTCATAAGTTGCACAGATGTCCCTTAGTCAGAAGGATTATTAAATTAATCTCATTTATAAATTCGGATGGAGAAATATTCGCACTGAACTGAAATATTAAATATCAAAGTATAACGACTGTAGGATTCTGAGAACCAGATGCTAAATCATGAGAAGTCTATATCATACTCATGCTTGTCGACTTTTACTGCATTTATAACGCAACTGAATACCTGTGACTCAAAAAGGAGCTTAATTATGAGGTTATCTGCGAGTTAGCTTCCAGCAAACAGCTTCTGATTCAGTGTTATGATGATCTCCTTCCAACGAGGATCGCCTCTAAGCGAATTCAAGTGGGGGCTTTGAGTAAGACGGTTCATATCTGTGAAGCCCAGTTCAACAGATTGCATTAGATATTTAAAGGCAGGATCAACGTGTCCTAAATGAGCAGCCGCGCAAGCCGCATTCCATGCCATCCAGGCTTGCGGTGCTTTGCCTGCCAATGCTTTTTGATACCAATCCAACGCCTCTCCAAAATCACCTTTTTCAAAATAAATGTTTCCATGCACTGCCAGATTGATCGACCGGTCTAAATAGACAATCAGCACAGGTTTATCTTCAGCCAATGTGAAACCCGCGCTCAATGCTGTGCGTGAAGATGCGATATTTGATTTAGAGCAATGCCAAAGGATTGTTTC
>Ga0209121_10004756_pt1 | contig 12541 bp, 9 predicted proteins | sample Cruoilmetagenom3_FD_187292 | JGI IMG/M metagenome (GOLD analysis project Ga0209121, IMG submission 187292) | Oil polluted marine microbial communities from Coal Oil Point, Santa Barbara, California, USA - Sample 3 (SPAdes) (version 2) | ecosystem: Environmental > Aquatic > Marine > Oil seeps ... | reverse complement strand
ATGCGCTTGCCGCAAGTCACCCGCCGGATGACCACACAGGAAATCCTGATGGCGCGTGGCACAGCCGATGCCATGGCCATGAAGCTGCGCTTTCACAATGACGCGACCCATGGTAAATACGCGCCCCAAGGCGAGATTGCCTCGGCCGTGTTTGAGGCCTTGGAAACGGCCCGTTGTGAAGCCTTAGGAGCCCGCGCGCTCCCCGGAACCGCCAAGAACATCGGCGCGAAAATTGATTCCGAAGCGCTGGCCCAAGGATTGGACAAAATCACAGAGCCCGGCCAAGCCCCGCTCGCGGCCTCTGCCGGCTATCTATTGCGCGAATTGGTCACCGGAAAGCCTCTGCCCAACGCCGCGCAAAACGCGCTCGACTTGCGCCGTGATTTCCTTGAAGGCCAAGCCGGGGAAACCCTGCAAGACGCGCTTGAAAACCTTGATGACCAAGCTGCCTTTGCCCGCCTCGCGCGGCAGGTGATTTCTGACCTCGGCTACGGGGACCAGCTCGGAGACGACCCCGACCAAGAGGATGAGGACCAAGAGGACGAAGCCGAAGAAGACGGCGAAAACGAGCAGGACCAAGAGGGCGGCGAGGACGACAGCAGCGACGACCAAGACCAGCAGCCCCCGCAAGAGCAGGAAGATGACGAGCAGCAGATGCAGTCTGAAATTGCGGCGCAAGACGACCCGAACGCCCAAATGGCTGACGAAACAGAAATCGAAGACGGCGACCCGCCCGACGAGCCACCCGCCCCCGCCCCGCACTCGGACGCCGACCCGCTATACCGGACTTTCACAACCGAGTTTGATGAAGAAATCAAAGCCGAGGAACTGGCCGAGCCCGCCGAACTGGAGCGCCTGCGCGCTTACCTTGACCAGCAACTCGCCCCGTTTAAGTCTGCCGTTGGGCGGCTGGCCAACCGGCTTCAGCGCCGCCTTCAGGCCCAGCAAAACCGCTCTTGGCTCTTTGACCTTGAGGAAGGCGTGTTGGATGCAGCCCGCCTCGCCCGCGTGGTCGCTAACCCAACCACTCCGCTGAGCTTTAAACAAGAAACCGACATCGAGTTCAAGGACACGGTGGTGACGCTCCTGATTGACAATTCCGGCTCGATGCGGGGTCGGCCGATCTCGATCGCTGCGATCTGTGCAGATGTTCTGGCCCGCACGCTGGAGCGCTGTCAGGTCAAGGTCGAGATCCTCGGCTTCACTACCCGTGCGTGGAAAGGCGGCCAGAGCCGTGAACAATGGCTGAAAGCCGAGCGCCCGGCCCTGCCGGGCCGCCTGAATGACCTCCGCCATATCATCTATAAAGGGGCCGATGCTCCGTGGCGTCGCAGCCACACCAACCTCGGCCTGATGATGAAGGAAGGCCTGCTGAAAGAAAACATCGATGGGGAGGCGCTGGAGTGGGCCTACCGCCGGATGCTGAAACGCCCTGAGGCGCGGCGCATTTTGATGGTGATTTCAGACGGGGCACCGGTAGATGACTCCACGCTTTCCGTCAACCCCGCCTCATATCTTGAAAAACACCTGCGCGATGTAATCGATATGGTTGAAAGCCGCAAATCGGTTGAACTTATTGCCATCGGAATCGGCCATGACGTGACCCGTTATTACAGCCGCGCGGTAACCATTACAGATGTTGAGCAACTGGCCGGCGCCATGACCGAGCAATTGGCAAATCTTTTTGAACAGGATGCCAAAAAGCGCGAACGCCTGTCAAAAACCGGCTAAAGGTCTCGGCGTTTAAAAAGCATCGAAAGAAGGCCAAAGACAATGGCTGCGCCAAACAGAGTGGGCGCCATCGGCCAAAGAAGCATCGGACCTATGATCTTCTCCCAGATCACAGGGCTTAGGTAGCGTTCGATTGCAGGCTGCAAGGCAAGCAGGCTGTTGCTGTTGAAATCAAACCAGACCTGACCGATTGGCTGAAACACAAACGTTTCATTTGCGCTGGTTGCACTCTGCCAGTCAAAATAGGTGCGCAAAGCGGCAGCAACTAAAAATAGAAGGCCAAGAAATCGTAGCATACCGCCTCTCCTAGGGATTTTGATTGCATTTCGGGAACATTCCGGCACTCTAGCAAACTACGGTTTCAGGCGCAAATAGCGCGAAATGAAAGCCTTGTGAGGAATATTTCAATGTATCAGGATTTCAGCACCCCAAGCAGCCCGGAAACCGGCGCGCCCAGATTGGCAGCTCTGCGAGCCGCCCTCAAAGCCGAAAAGCTGGATGGCTTTCTGATCCCGCGGGCAGATGCCCATATGGGCGAGAATGTCTCCCCGCGGGACGAGCGGCTAGCATGGTTGACCGGCTTTACCGGTTCCGATGGCCACTGCGCCGTGCTGCCCGACATTGCCGGAGTGTTTGTGGACGGCCGCTACACGCTCCAGGTTCAAAATCAAATCGATTTGGCGGCATTTGTGCCCCAAGCGATTCCGGATGACACGCTCTCCGACTGGCTGATCACAAACATGCCGCAAGGCGGGACCGTTGCCTATGACCCTATGCTGCATAGCTATGATGCTATCAGCAAGCTGGAAAGTGCGGTTAAACCACATGGAATAACGCTAAAGCAGAGCCACAATATGGTAGATGCCATCTGGGACAACCAACCCGCCCCGCCACAAGGTAAAATCGAACCCTATCCGATTGCATTTGCAGGCGTGAGCAGCCGTGAAAAACGGGATGATATTGCGGCAAAGCTCAACGAGGCAAAACTTTCAGCTGTTGTATTAACTTTGCCGGATTCCATTTGCTGGCTACTCAACATTCGCGGCAATGATATTGCCAAAACGCCCGTGGCACTGGCCTTCGCTGTGGTTCATGCGGACGGTAAGGTGGATTTGGTTGTTGACCCTGCTAAAACCGGACCGGAACTTCTGGAGCATATGGGGTCAGACGTTTGGATAACCCCGCCGTCGGACTTTGCAGGCCTGTTGGCCGGGCTTGCCGGCAAAGTCGGAGTGGACCGGGCCTCCGCCCCGATCTGGATATCGCAACAACTTAAAGAACCGGAGTGGTTTACCGACCCGTGTATATTGCCCAAAGCCTGCAAAAACCCGGTCGAATTATCGGGCACACGGCAGGCCCATCTCCGGGATGCCGCCGCTATGTGCGAATTTCTGGCGTGGATTGACGCTGGAATTGACGGGCTAAGCGAAATAGATGTCGTGACCAAACTGGAAGGTTTCCGGCGCAACACCAATGCGCTCACCGATATCTCGTTTGACACGATCTGCGGCACGGGCCCCAACGGTGCCATTGTGCATTATCGGGTTGACGAAGCCAGCAACCGGCAGATCGGGCGGGATACCTTGCTGCTGGTTGACAGCGGCGGGCAATACCTTGACGGCACCACCGATATAACGCGCACAGTAATCATCGGAGCCGCTGACCAGGAAATGGTCCGCTGCTTTACTCTGGTTCTCAAAGGCATGATCAGCATTTCAAGGCTGCGCTGGCCCGAGGGGATATCAGGCCAGCATATAGACACCCTCGCCCGCGCCCCGCTCTGGGCCGCCGGGTTGGACTATAAGCACGGCACAGGCCACGGTGTTGGCGCCTATTTGAGCGTCCATGAGGGCCCGGCGCGCATATCGCGCGTCAGCGATGTGCCGCTACAAACCGGAATGATATTGTCCAACGAACCGGGATATTACCGCGAGGGCGCGTGGGGGATCCGGATCGAGAATCTGCTTGTGGTCGAAAGCCCTTCGGCGATCGATGGCGGAGAAATTCCTATGCATAGCTTTGATACAATAACATGGGTGCCGATAGATTCCCGCCTGATCAACAGCACCCTGCTGTCTCTGCCCGAGCGGGATTGGCTGAACCTTTATCACGCGCAGGTTTTAGACAAAATTGGTCCGCTAGTTTCGCCGCAAACATTGCGCTGGCTCGAAGCCGCTTGCGCATCGATTTAGCGCCAAAGTGTCAGCGCGGCGCCGGTTGAACCTGCACCGATAGTGCAGCCCTTAACGCGCCGCCACCGGTGCGTTATCCAGCAAAGCTTGTGCTGCGGCTCTGGCGGCATCGCTGATCACGTCTCCGGCCAGCATGCGGGCAATTTCGTCGCGCCGCTGGTTTTGAGCAATCGCCTCAACGGCTGTGCGTGTCACACCCGCACGCACCGATTTCGAAACCACAAAATGCCCAATCCCCATGGCGGCTACCTGCGGCGAGTGGGTGACAACCAGCACCTGCGCGCCGTCGGAAACAGCCGACAAACGCCGACCAACCGCATCGGCGGTCGCGCCGCCCACGCCGCGGTCAATTTCATCAAATATCAGGGTCAATCCCGAGCTTCTGGTGGTCAAACAAACCTTGAGCGCCAGTAAGAACCGCGAAAGCTCCCCCCCGGAGGCGATTTTGTCGATCGCGCCGGCGGGCGCGCCGGGATTGGTAGCAACCTGAAAGGTGACGACATCCCTGCCCGAGGGTCCTTCTTCACCCTGTTCAAGGACCGTCGCAAAAACAGCGTTTTCCATTTTGAGCGGGGCCAGTTCTGCCCGCATGGCTTTATCAAGCCGACCCGCCGCTTTTTGGCGCTTCACACGCAGCGCGTCAGCTGTGGCTCTATAGGAAACATGTGCCTGCTCGCGCTGAGCCGACAGGTCAGCGAGCCGGCTTCCGCTTTCGTCGAGCACCTGAGACTTGGCTTGAAAACCAGCCCAAAGCGCGGGAAGTTCGTCCGGTAAAACCTTGTGTTTGCGTGCGAGGGCCCGCAAGGCAAACAGCCGCTCTTCAACCTGCTCCAGCTCAAAGGGATTCACATCGAGCCGCCCTAGCGCCGCTTCAATACCGTTTTGCAGCTCATCCAATTCGATCAGAACCCGCCCCATTGCCTCAATGGGCTCTTCCATCCCGATCTCGGGGGTTTCGGCGGCATCTTGTAGCCAGCGGTGTGCGTCTGTTAGAAGCCCTTCCGCGCCTTCGAGCCCGACCGCATGCGCGGCTTTGGCCACGTCACCCCGCACGCGCTCGGCGGCTTGCATCAGCCGGCGCTTTTGGTCGAGCGCTTCGTCTTCGCCCGCTTCCGGCCCCAGTTCGGCCAGTTCTTTCAAACTATGCTGCACATATTCGGCATCGGCCTCGGCGAGCGCAATTGCGTCTTTTGCTGCGACCAGCGCCTTGTCAGCTTGCTGAAACTCCCGCCATGCGGCAGCGGTCCGTGCCAGTGCAGCTTCATTCCCGGCATAAGCGTCCAGCACGGCACGATGCCCTTTCGCGTCAAGCAAGCCGCGATCATCATGCTGTCCATGCACCTCAACCAGAGCCATGCCGAGATTGCGCAATACCTCGGCCGAGCACGGGCGATCGTTCACATAGGCGCGCTTGCGACCATCCGGATAATTTAGCCGCCGCAATATGAGGTGCCCGTCAAACGGAAAGCCGGCTTCCTCCAGGATTTTTCCGATAGGGTGCGTGGCTTCGAGTTCAAATTCGGCCGTAACCTCGCCCAGATCAGCGCCTTGCCGCACCAGCGTAGCGCGCCCGCGGCGGCCGAGCACAAAGCCCAAGCTATCCAGCAAAATCGACTTTCCGGCCCCGGTTTCGCCAGTCAACACATTGAGCCCGGTCGCAAAACGCAGATCAACTTGCTCTATCAGCAGCATATCTCTTATGGAAAGGCTTGCCAGCATAACCCCGCCTGACTATCGGCGAAATACCTGACCGAAAAGCCCCGCGCCTGAATCGGATTGCTGACCGGTGGCCAACAGCGATTGGGCGGCAACATTCCACGACGAGTCAGGATACTGGGTGGCAAGCTGCGCACCAGCTTGAGCCGCTTCAGCGTTCAAGCCGAGCGAAAGATAGGCCTCAACCAGCCGGTGCAAAGCTTCAGCGCGGTGGGGCGTTTCCCCATATTCGTTGATAACCGCGTCAAACCGGCCGATCGCGGCGGCATACTGGCCACGCTTCAGGTAATAGCGCCCGACATCCATTTCCTTCCCTGCAAGTTGATTGAGCGCCGTCGTAAACTTGGGCGCTGCCAGCTCTGCATATTGGGAATTCGGGAAACGCTCGATTACGATTCGCAGGGCCTGCAAGGCGCGGAACGTGTTTTCCTGATCACGCTGCACATCAACGATTTGGTCATAGTAGCTGAGCGCAACCAGATAGTGCGCAAGGGCTGCAAACTCACCCGCTGGGTAAAAATCTATATAGCGCTGGGCAGCAGCGCGGCTTTCAATCCGTTTTTTTCCGCTTTGATAAGCCTTGGCGGCTTGAATAACAGCGTATTCGGCCTCCACCGTGTAAGGGTGAAGCCGCTCGACTTCGAGATAAAGATCACCCGCGCGCGAAAATTTGCGACGCTCAACCTGTGCGTCAGCCAAAGCGATAATTTGAGCAGGGGTTGCGGATTCATCCACAGATCCAAACCGATTGCCTCTTCCACACGCGGCAACAGTAACGACTAAAGCCAGCACAATCGCGCGCTTAATCCAGACTTGGTGACCCATTTTTACCCTCAACAATCGCTTATCTCTAGCGTTGCTAGCATAGTTCTGTGGCGGAAAAAACGGCTTTTTGTGGCCAAGGGGTTATCCGGCCCGCAATAATGCGAAATCTTGCAGATCAGGGCCAGGTAACCGTGGAAGCTCAGACGCGCTTGCGATCCGCAAACGGGTTGCACCAGGGGTCGCTAAAATCTTGCGAAGAAGTTGATTGGTGAGGTGATGGCCGGCTTTATACCCACGGTACTGGCCCAATATCGGGCTGCCAGCCAACATAAGGTCACCCACAGCATCCAGAATTTTATGCCGAACACATTCATCTTCGCGTCGTGCGCCTTCGGCGTTTTGGTAATGGTCGCCATCTATAACAAGCGCATTTTCCAATGATCCGCCTAAAGCCCGCCCGACAGCCCGCATATTATCAACATCTTGGGCACGGCAGAATGTACGACAATCGGCGAGATCATGCACAAAATTTCCGTTTCGAAGGTCAAGGCTGGCGGATTGATGGCCAACAATCGTGTCCGGAAATTCGATTTGAAAGTCGATTTCAAAATGGTCCAGCGGCGAGAGCTCGGCAAAGGCGTCACCCTTTGTTACGCGTACAGTTTCGAGGACTTCAAGAACGGTGAGCGGCTGGCTTTGCTCAACAAGGCCAGCGCGTTGAATTTCGATGACAAACCGCAGCGAACTACCATCCATTATTGGCACTTCAGGGCCGTCAATTTCAATGATCGCGTTGTGTACGCCGCAACCGGCCAGAGCGGCCATTAGGTGCTCAATGGTTGAAACACTTGCGCCAGATTCATTCGAGATACCGGTAGACAGCATCGTATCATCCACCATATCCCACAGGGCCGGTATCATGTTGTCATGGTCAGTAATATCTGTGCGCCGAAACCAGATTCCTGTATTGACGGCACCAGCTTTCAACGACAGTCGCGCCGGGCGACCGGAATGTAGACCGGTGCCGACTATATGGATTTCTTTTTTGAAGGTGCGCTGCACGATATTTGCCCGTTTGATTCAGTTAAGAATTATATAATCTACGCTATAGCATTTTTAAACCGGTACACCAAAGAACACCGGTCACTCTTTATGTCGGATTGCAACACTTAAAATAAAATTTGATTTGGGCAAAAAGCGGGCGCTTGCAAAGCAAACGCCCTTAGTCTCGGAGGAAAACTCTAGTTGGCTTGACGGCGTAAAAACGCTGGAATATCAACACGCTCTTGTTCTTCACGATCAAAATCCAATGCGGGTTCGTTGATCGAGCCCCCGCGCACAGAAGGTTGAACCCGTGGCGCGGGTTTTTCCTCACGCGTGTGGCCTGTCATCCGGTTGATCAGATTGTTGATCGCAAACCGCGAATGTTTTTCCGGCTCCGGTTCAAAAGCGGTGGTCGCTTCTTCTTCTGGTTCAGGAACATTATCCACCGCTGTCTGCAAGCGCATTTGTGCCTCAACCGGCGCTGCTGCTGGCGGTTTTGGCACCGCCCGCACCTCAGCGGCAGGTTCCTCAGCCATCGTTTGCGCCTGCTCTTCCATCGCTACATGCTGGTCGATAAAGCTTGGCTCGGCAGGTGCTTTTTCAGCGGCAATCTCGGCAGCAACCTCTTCTGTCACGTCCATCGTCGCAGCTTCTTCAACCGGCGCGGCTGTGGTTTGTGGCTTCAAAGGTTCGCGCATCGGGCGGCGGCTTACTGGGGCTGCAAGTTCACCTTCAGACACATCAATCCCTGTGGCCACAACCGAAACCCGCAAGCCGTCCAGCTCCGGATCAAGCGTAGAGCCCACGATGATATGCGCTTCGGGGTCAACCTCTTCGCGAATGCGGTTGGCCGCTTCGTCGAGTTCAAACAGGGTCATGTCCTGCGAACCGGTGATGTTGATCAAGACACCTTTGGCCGATTGTAGTGAAATCTCGTCAAGCAGCGGGTTGGCAATGGCCAGTTCGGCGGCTTTCTTGGCGCGGTCTTCGCCGGAGGCCTCACCGGTGCCCATCATCGCTTTACCCATTTCGTCCATTACGGAACGAACATCGGCAAAGTCGAGGTTGATTATCCCGGGCCGAACCATCAGGTCGGTTACGCCTTTTACGCCTTGGTAAAGCACATCATCCGCCATGCTGAACGCATCGGTGAAAGTGGTGTTTTCATTGGCAAGGCGGAACAGGTTCTGGTTCGGAATGATGATCAGCGTATCGACCACCTTCTGCAATTCTTCGACACCGGTTTCGGCCTGCGTCATCCGGCGCGAGCCTTCAAACTGGAATGGCTTGGTGACCACACCTACGGTTAGCACACCCATTTCACGGGCGGCGTTGGCAATTACCGGCGCGGCACCCGTGCCTGTGCCCCCGCCCATACCAGCGGTAATGAAGCACATATGCGCACCAGAGAGGTGGTCAATGATTGAGTCAATGCTCTCGGTCGCGGCGGCATTCCCGACCTCGGGCTTGGCACCTGCGCCAAGACCTTCGGTAATCCGCTCGCCGAGCTGAATTTTTTTAGGTGCCTGAGATTGGTTCAGCGCCTGTGCATCCGTATTGGCAACCACAAATTCGGCACCATCCAGATTTTTGTCGATCATGTTGTTAACAGCGTTGCCGCCAGCGCCACCGACCCCGAAGACCGTGATCCGCGGTTTCAAATCATTTGTTTCCGGCATACGTAAATTCAAAGCCATGTTCTGTCCGCCTATGCTCATTGCCCCGCCCCTTTAAAGGAGCTGTTATCGCCCAATCTGCTGATTCGTTATGCTAACTTAACTGCGAGTCTGCGTCACGCTTTTTTCACAATTTCGCCACAATATACTGTGTTCTTATACCATATAGGCGTATTTCCACCTATGTAAGCGCAATTTACCAATTTTGCTTAAACCATCGCACCGCTTGCTTTATCCTACGTGTTCCGATCCGGTCGACCGGCATTTCGAAATCCCAGCACTCATCCATCGGATGGCTGGCATGCAAAGCCAGCCCCACCGCCGATGAAAAAGCCGCGCCGGCAGAAACCTGCGGCAAGCCCTGCACGCGAAGCGGCCTGCCAATGCGCACTTGCCCGCCCAGTATCCGCCCCGCCAAGTCCTCTATTCCGGGAATTTGGCTGGTGCCGCCGGTCAGCACAATGCGCTGGCTCGGCAAGTGCTCAAAGCCGGACGCATCCAGCCGCTCACGCACCTCTTCCAAAATCTCTTCGACGCGCGGCCGCATAACGCCGATAAGCTCGGAACGGGACACCGTCTGCCGGTCATTTTCCCACTGCGCCATCGGATTGGGTACTTCGATCTCGACACGGTTATCGGAACCGGTAGCCACCAGCCCGCCATGAACGGTTTTGATCCGCTCCGCATCGTCATAAGAAAGATGCAGGCCTTGGCAAATATCATTTGTGATGTGATCCCCCCCAAGGCGGACCGCATCTCCATAGATCATATGCTTGCGCATAAAGACCGAAATTGCTGTCGACCCGCCGCCGATATCCACAATCGCAGCGCCGAGCTGTTGCTCGTTTTCCATTAGGGTCGAAACCCCGCTGGCAAACCCGGAAAACGAAAGTCCCGCGACCTCGAGATCACAGCGCTGCACACATTCGATCAGGTCATAGACCGGCGCGCCAGCCAATGTGAGCATGTGCATATCTACCGAGAGCTTAACCCCAACCTGCCCACGCGGGTCCGTCAAGCCAGTGCGGTGATCCAGACTAAAATTAACCGGCAAGGCATGAACCGCTTCACGGTCCTGCCCATAAGGTGGCACATCGCATCCGGCCAGCACGCGGCCGATATCGCGCTCGGTAACCTCGCCCTGCTCAACCTCGACCGCCCCTTCAAGGCCATAGGAGCGCGGACGCCCACCCGCAAAGCTCACAATGGCATGGTCAACCCGCAGGTTCGCCATTTTTTGCGCTTTCTGTACGGCGCTCCGAATAGCGCGCTCTGTCTCTGCCATATCGACAACTTCGCCAAACTTGACACCGCGCGACTGAACGGTCCCAACGCCGACAACCCGAAAGCTACCCATCTTTGGCACCGTTACATCCGGTGCCCCTGCCTCTGGCTCTTCGGGTGAAAACTGCAATACCAGACATGAGATTTTGTGGGAGCCAACATCCAGCACCGCCATCACCCCGCGCCTGATCGCCGTTTCGCGACGGTGGCGCATATCTCTTTGGGTCTCAAATAACTCGTTCATACTCGTTCTCCACTCACGCGAACGCGCAACCGGCGCAACTCGCTCAAGGCTTCATCGTTAAGGCGCAAAACAGGGCGCGACGGGTCGCGCAAATCTATTATCGAAACATCCCGTTCCAGAATGTCGTCCCGCGCTTGCATTTGCATAACCGAACGCATGGCATCCGCCGCGCCCTCGGCGGGCAACATCACCGCGACATTCTCGAAAACAACATCCCAGCGCCGTTCACCCATGCGCACCAGCCCCAGAACTTGCCCCTCAACGGGTGCCAGCACCGAGAAAATTTCGCGCGCTTCCAACACGGCCCGCTCGGCCCCCATGCCAACAACCAATGGCAGGTCACTTCTAACCGAGCGCCTAGGCACTTCAGCCACCAGCACGCCGCTTTCATCAAGCAGGTAAATCCGGTTCTGGTCCCGCCAGACCATGCTTGGCATCCGTTCAACGATCGCAACTTCCAAAACGCCCTCCGCCTTGAACCGAACAGAAGCCGCCTTCACCGCATTCAGCCCGAGCACCAGGTCGCGCATTTCAGCAAGATCAACGTCAATTGCGCTTACCGGCAAGGAAAGATCAACCACGCCCAGAATTTGCCGCTGCAAATCCGGTGAGCCGACAGGAATAGATATACGCTCGATTTTCAGCTCGGGCCGCGCGGCGACCATTGTACGCACGTCCTGATACTGTTTGCTGGCCCAAGCGTTAAATGAGGGGCTGGAATAAGCCACAAATCCGGCAACAATCATCGCAAACAGTGGCAGCCAGATCTTGACCAGATCACGGAACCAACGCGTCAGCCATAGCCTTTCCAACCGATAATTCAGCTTTGAGGGCGACGGATCCGCCTTCACCTTTTTGGGTGCCGCTTCGTGCTGCACCACCATATCGCGGCGTTCGGCAACTATCGGCAGCATAGCGCGTCCTCCACCAAGACTTCGCAGAGCGAGGCAAAATCCATGCCGCAATAGGCTGCTTGCTCCGGCGCAAGCGAGGTCAGCGTCATTCCCGGCTGGGTATTGACCTCAAGCAAGTAAAGCCCGTCTAGCCCGCGCGCTTCATCCCAACGGAAGTCAGCACGGCTCAAGCCAGCGCAGCCCAGCGCTTTATGCGCGCGCTCAGCGTAATCCAAAGAGGCTTCGAAAATCTCAGCAGGAATATCGGCCGGTACCACATGGGTAGAGCCTCCTTCGGTATATTTCGCATCGTAATCATACCAGCCGGTTGCATAAATGTCGGTCACTGTGAGCGCCTCGCCTTTCAGCACCGCAACCGTCAACTCCCGCCCGGGGATATAGGTTTCGACCATCACCTGATCGGGCATCTCTGACCCAAGCCGTGCTGGCCCGTTGGCGGTTTCATCCACTAGGTAGATTCCGACGCTAGAGCCTTCGTTATTGGGTTTCACAACATAAGGCGGTACCATCGGGTGGGCCTTGCGAACCTCATCGGTGCTCGCCAAAAGGCTCTTGGCCACCGGCAGTCCCGCCGCTGCGAACATCCGTTTGCTCGCCTCTTTGTCCATCGCCAAAGCCGATGCCAGCACGCCCGAATGGGTATAGGGAATTTGCAGCCACTCCAGCAGCCCCTGCACGCAGCCATCCTCGCCAAAGCGCCCATGCAGCGCATTAAACACAACATCAGGATTAGCAGCGCGCAGCTTTTCAGCCAGATCAACGCCCGCGTCGATCTCGCTTACTTCATAGCCTTTTTCCCGCAACGCAGCCGCGCATGCCGCTCCCGACACCAGAGACACCTCGCGCTCCGCCGAAGTGCCACCTTTCAAAACTACGATGCGGCTTGCTGTCCTGCTCGACATAGCCACCTCAGTCGCCCCACGCCTTTGCGGCTTCCGGAGCATTTATCGCGGCGTTTTCGCCGTCCGGATCACT
>Ga0209121_10004755_pt1 | contig 12544 bp, 12 predicted proteins | sample Cruoilmetagenom3_FD_187292 | JGI IMG/M metagenome (GOLD analysis project Ga0209121, IMG submission 187292) | Oil polluted marine microbial communities from Coal Oil Point, Santa Barbara, California, USA - Sample 3 (SPAdes) (version 2) | ecosystem: Environmental > Aquatic > Marine > Oil seeps ... | reverse complement strand
CCTGGGTTGTCAGACCCTACAATTACATTTACGGGCTTAAAGACTATTACGATGATTCAGAATTAATGCCTGGCAGCATTATAACTATAAAACATGGCAGTCAACCTGGAGAAGTCCTGATCCAACCCAAAAAGAAAAGATCAAATCGAGAATGGATACGAACCTTATTAATTGGTGCAGATGGCGGTGTTGTATTTGCAATGCTCAAACAAACGATCACAGCTGACTTCAACGAACGTATGGCAATAGCAGTACCGTCTATAGAGGTTCTGGATGAGTTGTGGGAAAAACGGTCAAAGAATCCTCACCCGCTAAAGCAAGTGATGGTGACCACAATGAAGGAATTAGCAAAATTAAATCCACAAGGTCATGTTCATGGCATTGAATTATATTCAGCGGTAAATTGTATTCAACGCTTTGCTCCTGGGGCGATATTCAGTTTGTTAGCATCGGATCCAGATTTCACTTCTGTTGGTGACCTCTATTTTCGCCTTAGCAAGAATTCCTAAGGGAGATTGTTACAATGATTTCGAAGCGCAGCAGCTTGATCAAACCAACAATAACAACCCCTTTCAAAATCGACTTTGATTGGTGGAAGAAACACGACCGGGATTGGCGTGTGTATCTTAGAAGTTTTTTGTGTGAAGAACACCATACATTGTTTGAAACCATGGACAATGATGAAATAATCGACTGGGTTGATCCAAAAACCGGGGAAGTCACTCAGGTAGATGGCTTGTTTCATATTTTAATGACACACTGCGCCAAACAAGAAGATTTTCTTAACAGCCGAATGGCGCTTGTGGATTCTGTTTTTAGAATATTACTGGCAAACGGCAACCGCCCGACCACGCCGGAAGAACTGGGAGAGCGCTTGAATCGCCCAGCATCTACAATTCTAAGAACGCTTTCCGGGGTTCGAGTTTATAAAGGAATCCGTCCTATTTTAGAAGAATAAAAGTGGTAAAATGATTGAGTCATTTCTGCCCCTGTAGCTCAATTGGATAGAGCACTGGACTTCTAATCCAACGGTTGCAGGTTCGAGTCCTGTCAGGGGCGTCTTATAAAATCCCTATGCCAAAAATCCAAATAGCCTTTTCATGATGGTACAATATCCATAAGTAATTCAAGTTTTTGGAGAAAGGCAATCTGATGAAATTTATACTTCGATGGTTGATTATTGCTGTATCCCTTTATATCGCAGTGATGATCGTTCCTGGTATCAGGGTTGAGGGAGATGCATGGGTTGTTTTTTCGATCATGGCAATTATCTTAGCACTCGTAAATGCCACAATCAGACCCGTTCTTAAATTCCTATCATGCGGCTTAATCATCCTCACTCTCGGGTTGTTTGCCCTTGTTATTAATGCAGGAACATTTTTGCTTGCATCAAATATCGCCCAAAATTGGTTCGATGTGGGTTTCTACGTCGACGGCTTCGTACCAGCCTTGCTTGGCTCAATCATAGTAAGTGTTGTTTCAGTGGTTTTATCCAAAGTTTTAATTGATGAGGAAAAATAGTTGATATTATCCAGGTAAGTTTTACAAAGATGAGATGCCATGAGTGCCATCTCATTAATAAATATCAACATTTCTGCTTGCACATTGTATTATAGTCGAGTATACTTTTACGCTGTGTTGGTAAAATAATATCAACATAATAAAGAAGCCAAAATCAAAATAACCCGGTTTCTTTCCGCTGCCCAGCCATCCAAGATGGTCAAGAGCAGCAATCCCGAGGAAAGGAGATTCCAAATGCGACAGTATGAATTAATACTCATAGTCCAACCTGATCTGGACGAAGAGGCCACGAATGCAATCATTGACCGTGTAAAAGACATGATCACTGAAAGCAATGGCCAAATCCTCAAGACAGATGTCTGGGGCTCAAAGCGTCTTGCTTACGAAATCCAGGATTTCAGGGAAGGCTATTATGTATACATGGATGTTGAGTTCGCGCCCGAGTTTGGTGCAGAACTAAAACAAAACTTGCGCTACATTGAACCCATCATTCGCTATATGTTAACTAAAAAAGAAGTATAAAAATAATAATTATCACTGAAAGTGAGCGTCTCAATGGCTCATGGTTTAAACAAAGTCATGGTAATTGGGCAGCTTACCAGAGAACCTGAAATGAGATTTACGCCAAGCGGTAAGTCTGTATCTAATTTTTGTGTCGCCTGCGACCGCTCATGGCATGATACAGAAAACAATGTACATACAAAAACCGATTGGTTCAACGTCGTAGCCTGGGGTAATTTAGCAGAGATCTCAAAACAAACTTTGCACATAGGCAATCTGGTTTACGTCGAAGGCCGTTTACAAACAAGAAGCTGGCAGGATCATGAAGGTCAACAACAAAAATCTGTTGAAATCATTGCCAGGGATATTATCATGCTCAGTGAAAAACAAAACGAAAATGACAATGTGGATGGTGATTGTGAAAATGATAAGGATAATCATTTCTGATCATCACACCTAAAAATAGGAGTTAAAATGGCAAATTACAGATCAAATCGTTACTATACACGTTCGAAAGTCTGCCAATTTTGTACGGATAAAAGTCTAGAAATCGATTACAAAAATACAGAACTTTTACAACGCTACATCAATGAAACAGGCAAAATCCGACCTCGACGTCAGACTGGGACTTGTGCAAAACACCAGCGCGCAGTAGCAAAAGCAATCAAAAATGCCCGGCACATAGCCTTATTGCCCTTTGTTGGCAATTAATGACATTCTCACAGCACAACAAGATAAGCTGGATTAGTTATGCCAAATACAAATAAAAAATATAAAACTAAAAAACACCTTGCACGTGAACAAAGGGAAGCAAAACAAACCCGCCGGATCATCATCGGAACAATTGCAATTGGTGTCGTCATTCTAGGTCTTGTGATATATGGCGCAATTTCTCAATTTATCCTTCGACCCAATGTTAAAGTTGCGCAGGTTGGGGACACTGAGATCAATGTAAAAGAATTTGAAAAAAGGGTCAAATACACACGTGTTCAGATGCTTAACCAAGCATATCAGTATTACACCTACTATCAACAATTTGGTCAATACGGACAAAGCTTCCTGGAAACATCACAACAGATTGTTTCAGAACTTTTAGATCCAACTGCCCTGGGTAGTGATATTTTGGACGGGATGATTGATGACATCATAATACGGGAAGAAGCAGCTGATCGTGGAATAACCGCCAATGAAAAAGAAATCGATGAAGCAATTCAGACGGCTTTTGGTTTTTTCCCGGATGGCACACCCACCCCGATAACAACAGCAACGATTCAATCGACACCCACTTACTCTGAGACGCAGCTTTCTCTGATCACCTTGACCAACACGCCTACAGAAACCAGTGTGGCAACAGAAACACCAGAGATGTCCCCTATGCCCTCAGAAGAATTACAAACTGAAGAAGGCGAAACACAAAATCCGACAGAAACACAAGTTGAAGAGACATCTGAAAACGAAGGTGAAGACCAGAATTCTACGCCGACACCAGAGCTTTCTCCCACAATAACATTGACACCAACCATCACGTCAACACCGACGCCTTATACAACGCAAGTATTTGCAGGGAACATCAAAGACTTTGAAGACATTTATAAAGAATACAACTTTGATTTAAGAGATTTGCGGGAGATTTTTGAAGTCCAAATTTTACGAGAAAAATTGCTGCCTGAAGTGACTCAAGACCTCCAACTTGTTAAAGACGAGGTTTGGGCACGACATATTTTGATTGAAACAGAAGATGAAGCTCTTAAAATCCTTAGTGAACTCGAAGAAGGCGGCGATTTTGCAATGCTAGCCGCAAAACATTCAACCGATGAATCGAACAAGGATTCAGGCGGGGATTTGGGTTGGTTTGATAAAGAGAGAATGGTCACAGAGTTTTCCGAAGCTGCTTTCAGCCTTGAAGTTGGAGAAATCAGTGAGCCCGTGGAAACCTCCTATGGCTATCATATTATCCAGGTCTTGGGTAAACGTGAAAGCCAGATTCTCCCCAATGAATTTGAAACAGATAAACAGGAAGCTTTTGAAGAATGGCTGACTGAAATACGCAGCGAACGGGATGATATCGTCATCTATGATGAATGGGAAGAATATGTGCCCACTAAACCTGAAATTCCACAAGAGTTGTTGTTCGCACTGTATCAACAACCAGAATAAATTCTGGATGGTTACCTGAACGATAAAAGGCGCCGCTTTGGCGCCTTTTTCATTCCTCAATGACCTGAATTTAAAAAAATACATACCAGAGATAAAGCTTTATTCAAGATAAGTTTCATCAACATCTTCAAGTTTGAGACTAATCATTTGGCTTGTCGAATCTCGCCCCATGGTAACGCCATAAATCACATCTGCAGCCTGAACGGTGTTTCGGTTATGCGTAATGATTACAAATTGCGTTTTCTTTGAGAGTTCGCGCAAGAGATCGATAAATCTACCAACATTTGACTCATCAAGCATCGCATCAACCTCATCGAGAATACAGAATGGCGTTGGTGAAACTTTTAACAAGGCAAAAATCAAAGCTACTGCAGTCAAACTACGCTCTCCACCAGATAACAATGCCAACCCCTGCTGTCGGCGACCTGGCAGCCTTGCAATAATATCAACACCGCCTTCAACCGGATTTTCCTCATCGATGAAAACTAATTTCGCTTCGCCACCATTGAATAATTCAGAAAAATATTCTGAAAATTCCTGATCCACAGCTTTAAAGGTTTTTAAGAAATCCTGTTCCATCAGGTTGTCCAATGTTCCAATAACTTCTTTTAGATTTTCGCTGGCTTTTTCAAGATCGTCAATCTGCTGTGTGAGAAATTCATAACGGTCTTTTACTTCCAGGTATTCTCTTTGCGCCTCTGGATTAATTGCGCCAATTCTACGAATCTGGTTCTTTAAATGCTTAATATTTACTTCACAGTCCTTTGATATTGTTTGCTGACGCGGTAAATTTTCTACAAAATCCTCATCAAAAGGTAAAGGCGTCGGCCCATCGATTTTTTGCTCAACTTCAAAAGAGACCAACCCAAAATCATCCTCAATCCGTTCTCCCAGGTTGTTCAATTGATCTTTCCTGCGGCTTAATTCGAGCTCTAATTGTGTAAAATGCCGCTCAGCTATAATGACTTGTTTATGTGAGTGATCTTGCAGTTTTTCTATCGCGGATAATTCTTTTTCATTTTCGTCAGTATTCTCACTTAATGGCTGGATCTTCTCCGCTTCAATCTCTTGAATTGTCGCTTCAATTTGTGCTACCTGGCTTTTCAATACGTCTGTCTGATCCCTGGTTTCAACTAAACCGTCCTCAATTCCGGAAAGCCGGGTTTGATAAGTTTCTAACCGTTGTTCAGCATCTTGAAAACGAGTTCTATGATCCTGGAATCGCTGCCGGGCAGACTCTAAGGCATTCTTTGTGACAATACGATATGTTTGCCAGTGGTTTAAGGATTGTTGTACCTCGAAAAGTGGAATGGACTTGATACTCTCCTGTAAACTTTTCTCATCCTGATAAAAACCTTTGATGCTTGCATCAAATTCTTTAAGCTTACCTTCTTTTGTGGATATTCCTGATTTCGCAGACATGATACTTTCGTCAATATCAACCAACCTTTGATGATGCCAGGATAATTGTTCGTTGATACGTGTCATCCCATCTTTTAATTCTTGGAACTGCTGCTTTACCTGTTCTGTTTCCCGGTCAACAAGCAAATAATTTTCTTGCAATTTCCCGTAATCTTTTTGAACCTTTTCAAGATTATTTGTTATTGTATGCTTTCTTGCTTTCAGTTCATCGATTTTCTGGATATGCAGGCTTAATTCCTGGGTTATCTCATTCTTTTGACGTGTTCGGCCAATACGTTTACCAGAAGTATGATTGCCAGAAATCATAACCCCATTGGCTTGAAAAACCATGCCTTTTAAAGTCACGGCTTTCATTGTTCCAACAAGCTCTGATTGGATGCTTTGAGCACTTCTTCTGTCTTTTACTATAAGAATATCAGAAAAAAGTTCATCAACCAGACCACGATATTTGCTATCAACCTGGATCAGCTCATTTGCAAATCCAAAAACACCATCTTTTTTGCTGCCTTGTTTTTGGCTTTGAGACTTGATATGATCCAGAGCGACTAAAGCGACCCGATCCCGGTCCTTTGACTCAAGATACTCAATTACAATATTGCTTTCACCTGAGGGGACAACCAGCAAGTCTGTTAGTTCACCTAATGCTGCGCTAATCGCACTTTCGTACACCTCATCCACAATAATATGCTTGGAAAGCGGTTCAATACCGCCTGGCAGGCGACCCCTTCTTGAATCTTCAACAACAGATTTCGAGCCCTCTGAGTAGCCGGTTAATGCAGCTTCAGCCTGGTTGAGCACTTCTAACTGTGCCGAAAGTTTAGATTGCCTTGTTTCCTCAGTTGAAATTTGATTCTCAAGGTTTCGTAGATCAAGTCGCAGCTGATCAATTTCCTTTTGTTTCTCTGAAATTCTTTCTTTGAATTCTTCTTTTCCAGTGTTCACATTTAAAAGCTGCTCACTGACTGCCTGAACTTTAATTTTTAATTGGCTTTCTTCATCCTGTAATTGCTTAATAGAAGATTGGACTTTATCCTTTTCATCATTTAATGAGCTAGATCGGGTGTGTAATTCATCCAGTTGCGCATGAGCCTGAACCTTTTCTGTTTCGAGGGCGATGCGCGTTTGCCGCAGCTGCGACAAATCAGCATCTTTTACTTCTTTGTTTGCAGAAATCTTATCTAATTCTTCCTGAGCATGCTCAAATTCTTTTTCTGCATCTTCAAACGCTTCCGCGCGATTTTCAATTTCAGCTTTATAAGTCACTTCCTGAGACTCCAGCTGTAGTATTTCTTCTTGAAGATGCGTAATATCAATTTCTAGATTGCTTTTTTGCTGGTTATGTGATCGCTGGCGCTCCTCGATGATTGCCAGCTGACGTGTAGCCTGTTCCAGTTGGTAGTGATATTCCGATAATTCTCGGTGAGCTGTTTCTAATGCTTTACGATTAGTTTGAAGGGTTTTTCGAGCTGCTTCAACCCTTTGCTCTGCTTCTGTATATTTTTGTCTTAATGTACTGAGCCTTTTTTCCTGATCCTGGTAGTCATGGCTCACAATCCTTATATCTTCCTGCTTTTGATACCAATGAAAACCATACCACTCTAAAAGAAGGCCTTCCAAACTTGTGCGTAAGCGCTGGTATTCATCAAATCTTGATGATTGGCGTTCAAGACTGCGTAGACGCGGTCGGATTTCCGTCATGATATCAAGAATCCGATCTAAATTCTTACGCGAATTTTCCAACCTGCGAAGCGCATCCTCTTTACGTGATCGGTACAAACCTATCCCGGCAGCTTCTTCAAATAATTGTCGTCGCTCATCAGGTTTAAGTGCCAGGGCAACATCAACCAAACCTTGCCCTATAATTGTATAAGTCCTTTCGGATAAACCGGTCTGTGAAAGAAGTTCCGAAATATCCTTTAATCGCACTTTTTGTCCATTTAAGAGATACTCGTTCTGACCATCGCGGTAAGCGCGGCGTGTAACGGCTACTTCCGAATAATCAATTGGAAGCCATCCATCCTCATTATTAAATGTAATAGTAGATAAAGCCATTCCTGCTCGTGATCGTTGTTGTGAACCTGAAAAGATCATATCATCTGTCTTTTTTGCTCTCAACAGCGAAAAAGATTGTTCTCCCAACACCCAGCGAACACTATCAGCAATATTTGATTTTCCCGACCCATTCGGCCCAACGATTGCAGTGATCTGGCCTGGAAATTCCAGGCGCGTCATAGTGGCAAAAGTCTTATAACCCTGCATATCCAATGATTTAAGGCGTCTTATCATAAATTAGCTTAGCTCCAATACCCCAAGTTTTTGCAGTGCTTCCTTAGCTGCTGCCTTTTCTGCCAATTGCTTACTCGTACCCATACCACTTCCATAAGATTCTTTCCCAATCCTGACTTCCATTTTAAATACTTTATTATGGTCAGGGCCATTTTCTGAAATCAAAACATAGTTAGGCGAAGTAAAGCCATGTCCCTGAGCCCATTCTTGAAGTCGGCTCTTTGTATCTTCATCTAAGTGATTCAGGAAAATGATATCAACCACATCTTTGAGTAAGGGGACTAAAAAATTATTCACAGCCGGAATACCCCCATGCAAGTACAGGGCGCCAATTAATGCTTCGAAAGCATCACAGAGTAAGGTTGACCGATCCCTGCCTCCCGCTTGGATCTCTCCCCTTCCCAATCTTAGGGCCTTGCCAAGATCAATTACTCTTGCAAAACAGGCAAGTTGGTCAGTATGCACCAATGCTGCTCGCAAACGTGTTAAATCACCTTCAGGCTTTTCAGGATAGTGATTGTACAACCAGTCTGCAACAACAAAATCGAGCACTGCGTCTCCTAAAAATTCCAAACGCTCATTATCTTCTATAGCATCCTTATTTTCATTCAAATAGGATCGATGCGTGAGGGATCTGGACAATAAGAAATAATTAGTAAATGGAAGACCTAATCGTTTAGAAAAATGTTCAGGGGATTCCGTCGTAAAAACATCCATCATTGTTCTGGATCCTTTCTCCAGAACTATCGATGCGCGAGCCATTCTCGAGAAATGGCTTGCGCATCAACAGTTCAATTGATTAATTTGACTGTTGATAATCCAACAATGATTGTAACTGATTATATAAAAAATGACAAAACATTTGTTTTTTTACAGGCATTTCCTTCAAAAAAGCAGATTTATTGAATCCATTGCAAAAAGTCCTCATTGCAATGGAGAGTAGCTATATGTGGGGGAGGTGGCGAAGCCACTTCCCCCACATATAGCGGTCTTCCCTTTTTTCAGGAGTTTTTTCAGGAGACTCAATTAAATATTAGGAAGACGAACAATTATACCCGTCCCAACCCGTCACTAAAGGATAGCGCTTAAAGTCCCTTTCTTTCAGGGAAGAGATTCAGGGTTAGGCAGGCTTACATCATTTTATTTCTATATCGATTGGATTTTAAACCCATTTTAGTAATATAGGAGGATTTTTTGCTATTATCAAAATTTACCATTGCTCTGACTTAACTACCATCCTGTTAGATCTTAAATATTTTTCTTCTAAGGGTATAATGAATGTCAGGAAAATACTATGGAATTTGTCAATTCACCTGTCTCAAGTTACACAATTTATACAGATGTATATGAAGGTCCCTTGGATCTGCTTTTAGATCTGATTACAAAAGCAGAGCTTGAAATTACTCGTCTTGCTCTGGCTAAAGTGACAAACCAATATCTATTACACCTTCAAAGAATGCAAGAAAAATCCGCCGTCGAAGTATCGGGTTTCTTGATTATTGCAGCAAAATTAATTCAAATTAAATCAGAAGCACTTCTACCAAGACCTCCCGTACGAGAAGAAGGAGAAGAAGACCCGGCAGAAACATTGGCCAGGCAGCTAAGGATTTATCGAGAAATTAAAACTGCCGCAAGTTGGCTTCAATCAATGGAGGAAAAAGGGCAGCATACCTATATTCGATTAGCTCCCCCTCCCATCATTGATGAAGAACTCGATCTGAAAGGTATTACGATAGACGACCTTGTAGAAATGTTAAAAACATTATATCGCTTCGAAGAGGAGGCTGCACCAATAACCTCCGTTGTGACAATTCCAAGGGTAACAATCAAAAACAAGATAAGCGAGCTGATTAACCACCTTAGAAAGGTGGATAAACTATCCTATAGAAATCTTCTAAACAAGGACGCTGATAAAATTGACGCCATCGTTCTTTTCTTAGCAATATTAGAAATGATCAAACAAAATTTCGCACTTGCTGAACAAGAAAGCCTATTTTCTGATATTAACATCAAAGCAACAGAAAAGACATTCCTGGAAAACGAATTGCAATTGGCGCTCGATGATTAAATCCGATATAATTATCTTCAAATGATCTCTAATAAATTGAATATTATCAGAATATGATCAGGTATAAACCATATGACAGACGAAATTAACCTAAAAGAACTGCAAGAAGAAATAAGCCTTGAACAAAATGTTGAAAAAAATGATAAGAAATACCTGATTATTGCTATTATTGCAGGCATTCTGATCCTTGCTGCTGTTATTGTCGCAACAATTTTTCTCATAAAGGCAGAAAAGGAAGTGACAGAGCAAATCAGGGACATTTTCATTATCTTTATGGCATTAACATCCCTGATCCTTGGGATTGCTTTGGTTGTCTTGATTGCACAACTTGCCATCCTGATCAATCTCCTCCAGAATGAAATCCGACCGATATTGGATTCAACAACGGAAACTGTCAATACACTCAAAGGAACAACACAATTTATCAGCAATAATCTTACAGAACCCGTGATCAAGCTTAATCAATATTTAGCAATGTTTAAACAACTAATTAAACCATCTAAGAAATAGATCAGTGTGAGATTATTAAAATTTAAATTAACTAGTCATAAAGGAGAAAAATATGTCAGAAAATAATGATTTTGGCGCATTCTTAATTGGATTTCTCGTCGGAGGTCTTACCGGCGCTGCAGTGTCACTTTTGTTTGCCCCTCAAGCAGGCGAAGAGACACGGACGTTAATTCATGATAAAGCCATTGAACTCCGTGATCGTGCATCTGAATCTGTTGAAGAGGCTCGTTTGAAAGCAGAAGAAGCCATGAAAGAAGCAAAAATAAAAACAGACGAGTGGACAAAGCTTGCCAAACAACAGGCGGAAGAATTGAAGGTTAAAGGCGAAAAGACATTAGAAGAAAGCCGTGAAAAAATCGCAGAGACAATAAAACCCAAAGAGGAAATAGTAAGCGAATCAGATATCTAATCACAGAAAGAGGCCGGCAAAAACCGGCCTCTTTTTTTGATATTTTAAAATTTGTTAACAGGTTGATCCCCCTCTATCAATCAAACCAGACTGAAAGATTCCGCAATAGAATTCAGGATATCGACCGCCGTTACACTAATATCGGTACCAAGTTTTTTCTTTGCTAAAATACCAGCCTGGCCATGCAACCAAACGCTGACTACCGCAGCTTTATGTGATGCCACACCTTGAGCTAACAATCCACCTATCAACCCAGATAGGACATCGCCGCTCCCTGCAGTGGCTAAAGCTGGTTCACTGATCGGGTTAACCCAAATCTTTCCATTTTCATCAGCGACCACAGTTTCAGCACCTTTTAATACCAGGCTTACTCCCCACCTCCCAGCATATTCTTTGGCAATTTCCCAACGATTTGATTGTATCTCAGATATTTCCAAATCTGTTATAACAGACATCTCACCAGGGTGTGGTGTTAATATGGACTGCTCAGGAAGTAATCGCCACCATTGTGGAATTCGCCTTAATAGTTTCAAACCGTCCGCGTCAAAAATCGTTGGCAAATTCTCCGGGATGATGTCTAGCAATACACCAAGAAAAGCCTTATTGCTTTCCGCTAACCCCCATCCTGGCCCAATGACCAGAGAATCAACATTTGAAATCACCCCCTTGAGAATCTCAATGTCCTTAACTTCATAATAGCCATTATTATCAGGTAGAACTGACCATACTGCCTCTGCCAAATGTCCTGCGAGGCTTTGCTGTACGGATCCTAATGTAGCGATATGCACCAGCCCGCAACCCGCCCGATAGGCAGCCTTCCCGGTTAAATAGGCTGCACCAGTGTAAGATGGCGTGCCAGCTATCACACAACAAGTGCCAAAGGTCCCTTTATGAGACGCAGCGGGTCGATCAGGAAAGAAACTTTTGACAGTCTCTCTTGTAATCATTTCTGGTAAGGTCTGTGAAACATAATCTGAGATTTCTCCAATGCCAATATCAATAAGATGAATTTCACCGGCTTTTTCCCTGGCAGGATGCATCAAAAGACCTTGTTTAATGGCGGCCATACTCAGGGTATCTTGGGCCGCAAACGTCTCTTCTGAGGCTTCCCCAGTATCACAATCGACCCCTGAAGGGCAATCTACGGCAACCAGACGCACGCCAAAACGATTATCTAACAAAGGGGACACCCTACCCATAATAGTCTTTAAAGAACCCCTGAGTGGCAGTTTCAGTCCTGTTCCTAAAATACCATCCAAAACAATTGTTCCCGGCAAAAGCGCAGCCTCCAAATAGCCAAGGTTTTCTCCATATGAAATATCCACAAGGCTGCCACCAGCACCGATGTATGATTCCGTCAGATCATCACTTTCACGCTGTTTAGCAATAAAAGCTATTGTTCTTAGACCCCAGGCTGACAGTCTGGTCAATGCAACAAGGGTATCCCCACCATTATTTCCTGAACCTACTAATCCCACCACACTCCCTATCACAGGAAAATTTTCGTAAATCCAGGCTGCTACACCTTGGCCAGCTGTTTCCATCATTTTCTGATAAGAGAAACCTGACTCATCAGCAGCCTTTTCTATAGCTTGTATTTGATGAACTGAAACAATATTCATCCTTTTCCTTTCATGAGTAAATCAGCAAATATATTATACGAGATTTCT
>Ga0209121_10004754_pt1 | contig 12547 bp, 6 predicted proteins | sample Cruoilmetagenom3_FD_187292 | JGI IMG/M metagenome (GOLD analysis project Ga0209121, IMG submission 187292) | Oil polluted marine microbial communities from Coal Oil Point, Santa Barbara, California, USA - Sample 3 (SPAdes) (version 2) | ecosystem: Environmental > Aquatic > Marine > Oil seeps ... | reverse complement strand
GCAACCTGCTGCGCCGAAAAAATCACCCCGCCAAGGCTCGTCCAGGAAATCACGGTACGCTTGTTCTCGGACTAGGTGTGGTTCTCGCCGGTAAGGTTGTGGATCCCGACGGAAAAGGCATCGAAGGAGCAACGATTGCGGTGACTAAGCTGCAAGCCCCCGATTGGTCTGGGCGTTATCTGAGGTGGGTAAAGACTGATGTTGAAGGAAAATTCGAGTTTCGGGCATTGCCACCGGGATACGAATATGTTCTGTCCGCGAGGAAGATGCACTACCTTATTGGCCGAACCGAAGTTCGTTCCGAGAGTGTGCGTGATAATCACATAGAAGGAATCTCGGTAGTGCTTCCAAGGGGAAAGTTCTCGGTTTCAGGAGTGGTGGTTGATGCAAAAGGCAAACCGGTGCCAAACGCCCTGATATACTGTACTGGTAAAGGTCAGGCTGGCATCAACTCAGAAACTGACGACACCGGGCATTTCAAGGCTGATGGAATTTTCGAAGGAAAAGTTGAAATCATAGCGAACGTTAAAGGAGATAATGGACAGTGGTTATCCGGAGCTATTAACACCGAGGGCGGAGCAACCAATGTCAGGGTTGTACTGGGAACCGGAGGGGCACCTCCACCCAAAGGCAGAGCATGTTTTCCCGCCGGGACCGATGTCTGGGTGAATGGAACGATTGTGAACATTTCAGAAGTTGTCCGGGGCCGGACTGTCAGCAAGCACGGATGCGCCGTGCCGACAGCGGCCTTCGGGCAGATTGAAATGATTGAAGAATATACAGGGACATTCGAGTGTCGCGATGTACTGCTGGAAAATGGAAATCGCATCAGTGTGGTAGATGCACACTGCTTCATGCTCGATTCGGGACAGTGGATTGCGGCACAAGATTTAATAGGCGGCCAGAGATTGAAAACATTAAACGGTGCTGTCATTATAAAAAGAGTGACAACCAGAGAAACACCTTTTATCGGCAAGGTCTATAATCTGAAGATTAAAGATTCAGACCGGTATATGGTTGGAAAAGACGGCGTTATCGTACGTGATTATTAATTTGCCCGGATGTTTTCTACATAGCAGAAAATAGAAAATAAAAAACAGAAATAAGTTTTATATAAATAATGTAAAAACAAACCAATTTCAGGGTCCAGTATCCGGGAGACTGGATTTATAGGGGGTTTCTTCTGTTTGGACGCCCTGTTTCGTGTCTACTTTGGGGTCGAGCTTGGCTTTTACTATTTGATCGGACCAGGCGGTTTTTATGAGCTTTTGCGGCGGGATTTTCACCGGGCCTGTCACGAATTCCGGGATGTTGTAGACAACGACGCGCGATTGGTGATATTCAGGATCCTTCTGCGGCAGCAGAAACGGCTTGCTGAAACCGCCGTTAGAATCAAAATAACTGAAATACGGATGCGTGGATTGGCCGTCCTGACGCTTGCTGCTGAATACGATCCAGCGGCCGTTGCTGGAGAAGCAGTGATAACTTTCCGCCCGGTCGCTGTTAATCATTTGAGGCTTATGAAATTCCAATGTTTCGGTATCCAGCAGATACAAATCCGAATCCGGCATATAAAGCGGGAAATACGTGTATTCCGACATGCAGAAAAGAATATGTTTGCCGTCCGGCGAGAATTTAGGATGGGCGACGCTCAGGCCAAGTTTGCCCGCGAGCAAAACCGGCTCAACCTCGCCCCACGAATCGGTCCGAACATCGTACGAAATGCGCATTAAATCGTATCTCATTTTCTTCAAGGGATGTTCATCCGTGTCGTAAATATCCAACGCAGGCGAGCTGCAAAAATAGAGATATTTGCCGTCGGGCGACCATTCGGGATAAGTCTCCATGCGTTCGGCGGTCGATATTTGGGGCGAGGTTGTGATTGTATTGGTTTTGACGTTATAAAGCAGAAGGTCCGAAGCCCTGTCGTAAACATCGAGGTTCTTGCCGGCGGCGTGAAAAACCTGCTTTACCGTATTAAAAGCGAACGCAATGATTTGCCCGTTCGGATGCCACGATCTGTATGATGTAGCGTGATTGAAAGACGTCGAAGTATCGACCTTGTAAGTTTCATTGTCGTACGCCAGTATCATCGATGTGCCGACCGCCCCGGCTCGCATGTGAAATATCATCCGGTCCGGGTTATAATTATGAAAAGAATGACAGTTGATGCAGTTTTTGCCCATCGCCGTATTAAGAACGATAGGACGTTCGTCAAAACCGGTCAAGTCACGCTGATAAATACCCAGCTTGTCCCAGTACTGATAAAGCGGTTTCATGAGGCGATAAACGAGATGCGAGTCGATTTCTTCCGGGGCGATATAGTTCTCAATAGGCGCCAAACGACTCCATTTGCTATCACTGTCACGGATAAAAACGGTTATGGCCAAAGACTTGCTGCGATTTTGATTTAACAATCTTCTCCATGGTTTTACGGGAATCCTGATATTGGAGGATCGACTGAATATATCGATATCCTCGCCTTGTTCCGATGAAATCCGAACAAAATAAGCGCTTGCCGTTTCTTTGATGACAAAGTTAGTCGGCGCAATGTTCGGTGGGAGGGTCGTATTCGTATAATCCGGAGATATGGCCGGTTGTTTTTCGATGGATGGGCAGTTTTCGAAGTTTGGCTTTTCGCTTTTACAGCCGGGGCATAATGTCACCGCCGTAATGAAAACTAAAAGTAAAATATACAATTTTAATCGCGGCATATAATTACTCATCGGGCTTATAATAGTATAATCCGTAAAACCAGTAAGTATCCCTGTATTTTTCGAGCTCTTTGCGCGCTGCTTTTTTATCGTTTTTATACTTTGCTTTAATTTTATTGAAATCATTGAACTTTCGAATAGTTTGTTCCGAGATGGTTTTACCCTGCAAAGCTATCCCCTTGCCGGCGGTGAGTTGATTGTAGATGAGCATGGCTTCTTCGAAATGTCGTGGAATTTTGGGATAATCAAAATGATTCAACCGCTGGAGGTGTCGGGCAAAGCGGCCGATCTGCCCTTCCAGCAGGCAATACGCCATGAAATATTCGAACGCCATTTTATTATTTGTATTCTTTATCAGCTCTTCAAGGCAAAGCTCCGGCTCGGTGGGTGAGACCAGAAAATCGGATTCGGGCATAACACTTTTGAGATACCGAAATTTCGGACGCTCAAAAAAATCGTTGCCGGCGGAAAGATACTTTTGATGCTCTTCGGCCCATTGTTTATGCCACATTGTTCTATGTAGCATTTTCAGATACTTGGCCGCGATGACGGGCTTTTGTTTGGCCAGATTCACCAGCGCCAGACGCTGAAGATTCCACGCGGTGTCCCCGTTGGCGGCTACGGCTTCATGGGCCCAGTGTTCGGATTCGTTGATAAGCCCGAGGTCAAAAAACAGATCGCTGTGCTGGAGCGCGAAAGGTGCGCGAACGCTTTCGTGCAGGAAAATTCCATCGCCCCCAAAAAGCTGTGTCATACCGAACATTTTGTCACACAAATAACCGGAATGGTACAGCGCCCTGTTTACCTGACATTGAACGACATTACTAATCGGAAGTCCCTTTTGCGCGATATCGAGGACTTTGTCCCATTCTTCGAATCGCGCGTAGCGGTCGAGTAAGAAAAAAAGTTTTTCCTTTTTATCGTACGAGTAAAAAGCTGACACAGCAACGAGAGCAAAAATCACGGCCGCCCCGGCAAGTCGTATCGCAACGGAGCGGCGGTATAAAAGCCTGCTCCAGAGATTGTTCCCGGCTTTTATATACCTCCGCTCAAATGCCGCCGTAAGCAAAACAATTGGGAAGAATGCGTATAGCAACCAGGACAACCAAGTCACTCTATATATATCATAGGATGTCAGGTGCATCGTATATGCGTCTCGAATGCGTATAATAAATACAGTTGAAGCTCCGATATAGGGCACCAATGAAGCGAATAAAACATAAAACAAAGGTAATGCAATCCTGCGGTGACATACCGTTTCATAAAGTATGATAACGAGCGAAAAGATAAAAGCCTGGCCGGCGGTCACATAATACAAGACTGCCTGTAGAATCAGATAGAGCAGTAATCGCGGGATAGTTTTCGAAGGGACAAGGCGAATATAAATATTGACACAGAGCAAAGCCCAGAGCAATCCCAGCGTCAGAACAAGCGGAAATCTGTAGTTACTGTGCAAGGTCAGCAGGATAATCGACGGTATCCAGTGCAAATAAAAAATCGGCCGGATCGTGGTGATTGAACGAACGAGCAGCCATGTATTCAAAGTGACAAAGGCGAAAACAAGAACGAGCAGTAACGCTCCGGTCCATGAATAATAGAAAAACTGTGAAAGGAATCCGGAGAGAAGTTCATTTACTCCTCCCGGATAGCTGAAAAATTCGTAGATGAAATATCTATCGATGAAAAAGACCGGTTCCTGGGCCTGGTAGATGAGTTTCGGATTTATTCGCAGTAGCAGGTAAATAAAGTAAAAAGACAGGAGAACGGTCGTAAACAGTAAGGAGAAGATTTTGTCCCGAGATTTCCCGCATGTTTCTTTCATATCCGCCCAACCTGTACATGTATTTTACTTTGCACATCGAGCCAGGACATCTTCTCCGTCCAGCCCCAGGCTTTTGCCGTGGCGACTTTTATTGCGGTTTTTAGTGCTAAGTCTGTGCGGGAGCCGTCTTCGAGTGCCTCCATGAATCCTGCCAGCAGGAAATCGCCGCAGCCGACAGTCGACAATACCTTTGCGCGGCCGGTGCACCTGCCCTGCCATGTGCCGTTTTTGGTAACGACCACGCCTCCTTTGGCGCCACGGCTGATAAGCACAATTTCGACTTTGTCCAGCAGTTTCCGGCCGGCGTTTGCCAGACTTACAGGCCTATCCTTAACCTGCTCGCCCAATAGTTCGCGTAATTCCTCGACGTTCGGCTTTATCAGCCAGGCTGAGCCGGTATCGACGATTTCTTTTAAGGGACGACCTGAGGTATCCAGCACGATTTTTGCCCCGCGGCTTTTGCAGAACTCAACAATCCGAACGACATCATCCAAAAGCCCCCCGTCCGGCAGCGTCCCGGCGAAGACACAGATGCTGCCCCTGCGGACTATTGTTTCCAGGTCGGCCTGTAATTTCTTCAGGGCTCTGGGCGAGGCCAGCCGGCTTTTACTGCGCAGATGCATCTCTCTATCGTTGGCCGAATCGATAATGGTAATATTCTGCCTGGTGGGAGCCGCGACGGGAGTCAAATCAACTTTGATTAACGGCCAGAAGGTCCGCACCGCCGTAAGCATCTGCGGGTGGTCGCCGGCGCCCCACAGGCCGGCTGCGATATTTTTCCGCCCCATCCAGGCAAGAGCCTTGGAGACATTGAGCGTTTTTCCCGCGGGCAGAATAGTCTGCTCGTCGATTTGCCGGTGCAGACCCCAGTCGATATTCCATCCCCGGCAGGTGATGTCCCACGCCGGCGACAGGCCTATTGTAATTATTGAAATTCTGTCTCTCATGGATTCTTGCTCATTTCATTTTACCGCCCAGCCGGTCGGCGCCGAGCTGGCCGCAGGCGGCCTTGATATCCCGGCCCATCCTGAAGCGTACCGTCGTTTCTATGCCGGCATCGTTCAGTACCGCGGCGAATCCCCGTATGCGATTACCGCCGCTGCCGGCATACTTGCACGTCGGAAACGGGTTGTGCTCGATCAAATTCACGTTGCACGACAGTCCTTTCAGCAGCTTGACCAGCATTTTCGCATGGCCGGCCGAGTCGTTCAATCCTTTTATCAGCACGTACTCGAAGGTGACACGCTGGCGTGTCCTGTTCTGATAAAATCTCACGGCCGCCATCAGGTCGGCGATGGGATATTTGGTGTTTATAGGCATCAACTTCGTTCTCAGCTCATCGGTCGGCGCGTTCAGCGAGATAGCCAGCCTGGGCCGCACGTCTTCGGATGCCAGCTTGCGAATTGCCGGCACCAGGCCGCAGGTACTGACCGTTATATGCCGAATGCCGATGTTCCTGCCCTTGGGATGGTTCAATATCCCGAGCGATTTTATCACGGCGGCGTAATTGGCCAGCGGCTCGCCCATGCCCATATACACGATGTTGCTGATTCTTCCGGCGTCTTTTTGTACTGTGTTGACCTGGTCGACGATTTCTCCGGCTGTGAGGTTCCGGGTGAATTCGAGCTTTCCCGTGGCACAAAACGCGCAGCCCATCGCGCAGCCGACCTGGGTCGAAACACACAATGTCCTTCTCTTGCCGTCGAGCAGCAGCACGGTTTCAATTCGGCCGCCGTCGCCCAGGTCAAAGGCATACTTGGCCGTACCGTCTTTGTCGGTAAGCTTGTTCAGCACGGAAAGCCGGGAGATAAAATAGCCCTGCCCGGCAAGCTGCTCTCGAAAGGCCTTGCTGAGCGGGGTTATTTGCGAAATCTCAGCGGCATCCTTCGTATGTATGAAATGAAAAATGTACCCGGCCAGGTATTTTTTGCCGCCCAGAGACTCTACAATCTGCTCAAGCTCATCGAGTGTTTTGTCTTTAAGGTCCCTGCTCATAACGGTGTAATTTCAATTGTGATTATGATTTGCGCTTTGGTCATTTCGACCGAAGGGCCAAATAGTGGCCCGAAGTGGAGAAATCCATTTAAAAAGATTTCTCGACTTCGCTTCGCTGCGCTCGAAATGACCCCAACAAGCACATTGATTATGCACAATTGGTATAAGTCTACCAGAAACGAATCATTTTGTCGAATTGCCAGTAGAAATGAAAATGTTTTGAGACCAAGCAGGTCGATATTCTGAAATTTAATCTGCTCTTTGAAATATCATCTCAGTCGTCGTCGCTGTCGGTGGCGAGGTATTCCTGCTGGCCCTCACTGACATAAGCCGGCTCTGATGACTCTTCGGGCTCTGCGAGGTCTTCATAGCCCGCCTCGGCGTCCGAATCCATCTTCTCGCGGATACGCTCATACTCCTCCAGCGTCATCATCACTTCGCGGGCCTGGCTGCCCTTGTACTCGCCGAGTATTCCCGATGCGGCCATCATCTCGATTACCCTCGAAGCTCTGGCATAGCCGATATTAAGCCTTCGCTGGAGCAGTGAGACGCTGCCCCGTTTGGTTTCGAGTACCATGCGAACCGCCTCGTCGAACAGCTCGTCTCTGGACATCTCGGAAGTATCCACCGCCTTGAGGCGCGTCAGCTCGGGATGGAATTGCGGCTCGGCAACGTCCTTGAGGTGCTTTACAATCCGCTTTATCTCGCCCTCGTCGACAAAGGTGCCCTGGGCGCGCGCCAGATCGCTCGTTCCCGGCTTGAGGAACAGCATATCGCCCTCGCCGAGCAGCGTCTCGGCGCCGTTCTGGTCGAGTATAATCCGGCTGTCCATCCTCGCGGCCACGCGGAAGCCGATACGCGTCGGCATGTTCGATTTTATCAGCCCTGTCACGACCGTAGCCTGCGGCCGCTGGGTGGCAAGGACGATATGAATACCGACCGCCCTGCTCTTTTGCGCAAGGCGAACGATATAAGCTTCTATCTCTTTGGCCGCCGTCATCATCAGGTCGGCAAGCTCGTCGATCACTATCACAATGTACGGCAGCTTCTTCGGTATCTTCGCTTCTTCTTCCTCACTGCTCGGATTAAACCGGCTGAGAATCTCGTCGGCATCGAGCTTGTTAAACTCCGCAACGTTCTTAACCCGGGCCTCGGCCAGCAGGGCATAACGCTCATCCATCTTTACCGTGGCCCATTCGAGTATCTGCACCGCCATCTTGGTCTCAGTGACTATCGGGCACATCAGGTGCGGAATGGTATTAAAAGCGGTCATCTCGACCATTTTGGGATCGATCAGAATCATCTTGACCTCATCCGGCCGTTTCGTGAGAAGCACGCTCGTAATGATACTGTTTATACAAACACTCTTGCCCGACCCGGTCGTGCCGGCGATGAGCAAGTGGGGCATCTTAGTCAGATCCGAAACAAGCGCTTCGGCGGAAGAATCCTTGCCGAGGTACAGCGGTATCTGCATCCTTTGTGGTTTGCGGCCCGCCAGCTCGAACATATTCTTCATGCGGACTTTTTCTTTCTCGCTGTTCGGCACCTCGATTCCTATTGTGTGCTTTCCGGGCAGCGGGGCCACAACGCGTACGGCACCGACTCCCAGAGCACGAGCCATATCGTTGGCAAGGGCCGCTATCTGGCTGACCTTAACGCCCGCCGCAAGCTCAAGCTCGAACATTGTCACAACCGGCCCGGAATCGGCCGCGACAACCCGAGCATTTATATTGAATTCCGACAGCAGCTTCTCTAAAGCGCTCGCCTTTGCCTTAACAACCTTCTCCTGTACCGAAGCAAAACTGTGCTCCGGTTCAGCAAGCAGTTCCAGCGGCGGCAGCTCGTAATCGTCGTAGGAGGGCTGGACAAACGTACTCTTTGGCGCCTGGGCACTCGGAGGAGCCGGCTTTTTAACTTCCGGCCGTGTCACTGTAATACTCTCTGATTGTTTCGGCTTGTCACCGTCCGGCGGTTTCGATATTCCACCGGTGATAATCACGGGTTTTTGCCTGGCACTTAATTCCCGCCAAATCTCGCTGACTACCTGAGAATGCTGCCTGGCGGCGGACCAGGCGGGAATTATCATGCCCAGTATCTTGCCGGTCATAAAGGTAAATACGCGGAGGACCATGAGCATCAGGCCATCCGCCAACAAGATAGCTCCGACGACCCAGATCGCTGCAAGCAAGATAACAGTTCCGAGCGAGGCAAAATGGTTTCGCATAAGCTGTGCCGCCCCGGTTCCGAGAATTCCGCCGGAACCGGTCGGAAAATCGAAGAACCTGTAGGGCCACAGGTAATAGAAACTCATAGAAGCGGCCGTGGTGACCAGACCTAATCCGATTGCCCGCAAAATCGGCTGGCTTATCGGACGATTTGCAAGTTTGGAAGCCCAAAAGTAGATTACCGATACCAGCACGACAAAGATGCCGGGACCTACATAATATAGAAGGTAGTAAGCGCAAAAAGCACCTATCGAGCCGCACCAGTTGGCAATCGGATTATTATGAGGATATTCGAATCCGCTCGGCCAATCACCGATGTCGAAACTAAGACAACTGCATATAAGCACCAGGCATACACCGATACCCATGCACCTCAGCGCCGTCCGGGAAATCGAACTTTGCGCCTGGTTTTTTTTAGCTCTTTTATATTTTTTTTTCTTTTTCACCCTATTAGTCCGGCTTCGGCGGATCGTTTTTCCCATAATTCCTACTCCCCGTTATCGTATTTCTAACGGGGCACACTCCCCCATAGACCTGTCACGTCCCATAACAGGCTCGTTCTCAAAGCTATTATTTGCAGAGCAGCGCTATAACTTCACTGCTGTTGATGCTGTTGTTGAAAACCCGCAACGGGCGGGACAAAACATTAGCAACTAACTTATATCGGCAGGCTTCCATGGATTTCTGCAAAATTGGCTGGAGTCTAAGAGTGTTATAAAAGTTGCTTTTCACCCGCATACCTGATATTTCCGATAATGAGGTGTCTTTTGGAAATGTTCCGGCAGAATCCTTATTAACAAGAAGAACTGCGAGTATCGGACTCACAGCCTCTTATTTTCTGGATCAACTGCAACAAAGTTGGTGGGCTGATAAGAAATAAACCCTGCAACTCTTTTGGATTTAACGCTTTAAGGCAACAGCATAAATGGGTATAATACTACCGCCATCGGGGAGGATAGGGCAACGCTGGGAAGCGACCCGAGCGCCCTGATGGTGGCATACAGCATAGGGCGGTATCTTCAACGGTACCGCCCACTTATGTTATTATGCTGGTGCCCATAAAGCGATAAATCCTTTTAAAATCATGTATTAATCAACCAACTATTTTGCAGTTGATCCTTAATATTAAACATCCGGTTTAGGTCACTCAGTTGGGGACATTTGTCACTTCCCTACGGTAGCGGCTCTTATCCGGTGAAGCGCATAGTTTTCTTGATATATTACTTCTTCCTTAAATTGCGGTGCTTAGTTGGAAGGTGACTCGATTCTATTTTCTGGCTTTTACGGGTACTTTGGCCTTTTTACGTCCGAGAAGCTCATCGGCCTGCTCGATCGTTTCCGGCGGCCATTGTCCGGCAGATTGCAGTTGCTTGAGATGGTCAAGCTGCTTGATGCTGATAATCGTCCTGCACTTCGGGAACCTGTTGCAGCCCATGAATGGTCCTTTTTTGCCCTGCCTGATAACAAGCTCGCCTTCTTTGCACTTATAGCATTTTACGCCGGTTGGTTCGGCGGGCGGTTTCGGGGGCAGGACGTTGCCTTCCTTGTCCAGCTTAAGAGTCGTTTTACATTCGGGATAATCGCTGCATCCGAGGAACGGTCCGAACCGGCCGTTCTTATGCACCATCGGCTTGCCGCATTTGGGACATTCATGCTCGCTTAACTTTTCCTCGACCATTTTGCCTTCCTTGTCACAGGGACATGCGAACGTGCAGTCCGGGTACGTCGAGCAGCTCAGGAATTTTCCGTTTTTGCCGAACCTGTAAACAAGCTGCTTGCCGCACTTAGGACATTCGTATTCGCTGGGTGTTGTTTCCGCTTTTGCATGTTTCATTTCGGCCTGCGCCGTCTCGAGACTTACCTTGAACGGCCCGTAGAAATCTTTCAGGACCCCGATCCAGTCGAGGTGCTGCTCTTCGATCTTGTCGAGCTGCTCTTCCATGTAACGGGTAAAAGCAATGTCCATTATCTTCGGGAAGTACTCGCTGAGTTTTTCCGTAACGACCTCGCCGATGTCGGTTGCGTAGAATTTTTTCTCTCTCTGCTCGACGTACTTTCGATCCTGTATTGTGCTTATGATCGATGCGTAAGTGCTCGGCCTGCCGATCCCCTCTTTTTCGAGAGCCTTTACCAGGGCCGCCTCGGTGAATCTTGCAGGCGGCTTGGTAAAATGCTGCTCGGCCTTGATATCAACCGCCGCCAGCGGCTGGCCGACCTCCATCGAGGGCAGCTCCTGCTCGTTTGACGTAATCGGCCAGATTTTCGTAAAGCCGTCAAAGACCAGGATTCGGCCGGTCGTTCGATACCGGCAACAACCTACCGGCGTGTCTGCCGAGATATTCAGATTCGTTACATCCCATATAGCCGAAGACATCTGGCAGGCGACGAAACGGCGCCAGACAAGATTATAGAGTTTATATTGCTCGTTGCTCAGAAACGGCTTGATATCGTCCGGCGTAAGATCCACGTCGGTCGGGCGGATGGCTTCGTGGGCCTGCTGAGCGTTTTTCTTGGAAGCGTAAAACTTGGCTTCCTTGGGCAGGTAATCCTCGCCGAGGTGCGCGCCGATGTACCTTCGCACCTCCTTGACAGCTTCACCCGAAAGGTGTGTGCTGTCGGTTCTCATATACGTGATAAGGCCAAGTGAACCCATCGAGCCCAGGTCTATGCCCTCGTACAACTGCTGGGCGACGCGCATGGTTCTTTTTGTAGCAAAACCCAGACGGTTTGCCGCCGCCTGTTGCAGAGTGGACGTGATAAATGGCGCCGAGGGCCGGGAAACAGATTGTTTGGTTTTCAAATAGGCGAGCTTGAACTGAGCCTGCTTTAACGCATTGAAGATGGGCTCGGCCTGCTGCTTGCCGGACGCCTTGAATTCCTTGTCGTCGATCTTGTAGAGTTCGGCTTTGAATGCTTTATGCTCCGTAAGCCATTTACTTTGTTCTGCAAGAGTGGGCGGCTTGTCGTTCTCGGACTTGGTCTGCATAAAATCGAGCCACTGGCGGCTATAGTCGTTCTGCAAATCAGCCGTGAAAACGGCGGGAATCAGCCAGTATTCCTTGGGTTTGAAGTCTCGGATTTCCTTCTCTTTTTCAACGATCATTTTGGTGGCAATCGATTGAACTCGGCCGGCTGAAAGACCATAGGCAATTTTCTTCCATAGCAACGGACTGATCTGATAGCCGACAATCCGGTCAAGGATTCGCCGGGCCTGCTGGGCCATAACCTTATCCATATCGAGCTTACCCGGCTTCTCAAAAGCCTGCCTGATCGAATTATGTGTTATAGCGTTGAATATAACGCGATAGGTCTTTTCATCCGGAAATCCGAGCAACTGGGCAAGATGCCATGCAATCGCCTCACCTTCACGGTCAAGGTCAGTCGCTAGGTAAAGCTTGTCACAGCTCTTTATCGCCGCTTTCAGTGCTTTTACGGTTCGTTCCTTGCCGTGTATAATTTCGTAGGTCGGCTCGAAATCGTTTTCGATATCTACATTCAGATCTTTCGAAGGAAGGTCGCGCACGTGCCCCACCGAAGCCTTTACCTGGAAGCCAGGGCCGAGATATTTTTGTATAGTTTTCGCCTTGGCGGTAGATTCGACTATCACCAGAGACTTCTTAGAAGTTGTTTTTGCCATAAAAAAAGCTTACCTATAAGTATTTAGCCCTGGGTTTTACCCAGGGTTTTTACCCTGTACGTGTTTAGCCTGAAAACAATGCTGATATGCAGGTTTTGAAGCTGCAATCGGGCGTCTTTGTCGGCAATTAACGCTTTTGACGGAAGAATTAGCT
>Ga0209121_10004753_pt1 | contig 12549 bp, 9 predicted proteins | sample Cruoilmetagenom3_FD_187292 | JGI IMG/M metagenome (GOLD analysis project Ga0209121, IMG submission 187292) | Oil polluted marine microbial communities from Coal Oil Point, Santa Barbara, California, USA - Sample 3 (SPAdes) (version 2) | ecosystem: Environmental > Aquatic > Marine > Oil seeps ... | reverse complement strand
GCTCTGATGCCGAAGTGGTGGAATTGGTAGACACGCTAGCTTGAGGGGCTAGTGAGCATAATTCGCTCGTAGGGGTTCGAGTCCCCTCTTCGGCATTATTTATTCCTCATTTTCAATGGCCACAAGAAATTTAGGTTCATTTTGTACTAAATTAATAGTGTTACATTTCTCAAAATGACCATAAAGACCGGAGCATCTGTGTCCACCAGAAAGCACTTACATCCCTTCTTGCTCAAATGATTCTCAAAAATGTTTTCATGGGGTTCAAACTCAAATGGAGTTCAAACTCAGTTGATCCCAAATAAAAGCCCCAGCAATTATTTCCACAATTGACATTTTTATAATAAAGATAATATATTAAAAAGATCAATTTTCAAAAGGAGCCCTCTCATGAAAAATACTTTTAAAATTTCTTACATTATTTGCCTTATATTTATTATTTCTATTTCTGCTGGAATTGCTCAAGAGAAAAACCAGTCCCCTCCTTGTAAAGCACATCAAGTCAAAGGGAATATTTATGAAGTGAAAGGCGGAAGCGGCGCAAATACAGCTTTTTTTATTGGAGAAAAAGAAGTCCTTGTGATGGACGCAAAAATGAGTGCCGAATCAGCCAGACAGATGATTGCTGAAATTAAAAAACTAACCCCTAATCCTATTAAATATATTGTCTTAAGCCATAGTGACGGTGACCATGTCAATGGCCTTGTAGGTTTTCCAGTGGGTTTGAACATCATTTCCCATTATCAAACGAGAAAAGACATGGACAAAGCCTTCAAAAAGCCTGAACAAAGACTCTATCTTCCAACCATAACATTTTCAAAAAAGCTCGATCTCTACATGGGAAATAAGCAAATAAAATTATTCTACTTTTTCCCAGCTCATACAAGCGGAGACATCGTTATTTTCTTCCCTGAAGAAAAAGTTGCTTTCTTAGGAGACCTTATCTTCCTTGGAAGAGACCTATTAATTCACCGCCATAAGAATGGAAGTTCTTTCGGGCTTGTAAAAACATTAAAAGGAATTCTTAAACTTGATGCAGACACTTTTATTCACGGCCATGGTGATATCGCTAGCCGGAGCGATATCGAAGGAGTGATAAAAGCACTCGAAGAAAAACAGACAAAAATAAAGAGCCTCATCCAGGAAGGAAAATCCCTCGATGAAATCAAGAAAATTTTTAATATTGAGGACCGACCTGCACAAGCAGGCAGACGCCGCTGGCTCAGCCTAGTTGAAATAATTTATCTTGAACTTACAGAGAAAAAGTAAAATATCTCCCAGAAAACAGCCTGAATAATCAAGGACAGCTACTTTTTCCATCTCTTATAGGGAATAACGGGCAAATCTACTTTTTTTACAAATCTTAACATAGCGAAAAAATCTCCCTTTTCAGGCACTAACTTAAACTTCCAATAGCGAATAAATCCATATTGAGATTGAGGCTCAAGAAGGGATGGAATCAGGCTAGCTCCATCCTGAGCACATGTTACATAATAATCGCCTCTTTTAATTATCGTTTTCAGTACTTTCTTCTCCACCTCGATCTTCCCAGGTGGTAGATAATCATATTTTGCCGGAATAACATCTAGGACTTTATAAGCTTCCACTTCAAGAGAAATATCTTTTACAAAAATCTCTATTCTTAAACCATGCCTAAGCAATGTTTCGACAACATCCAAATGCCCAGAAGGGATAATATAGCCTAAAGGACGAGACACACTGATTAATGGTTCTACATTGGGGAACCAATTTTCAATGGTTTCCTCAACAACTTTATAGCTTGAAGGGTACTGATAAGGAATCATATCAGATAAAAAGAGTGCGTCTCCTGCTTTTTTATCAACTTTTAGCACCCCTCGAACGTTAGTCTGAATGCGTTCAAATTTCTTGATGGTTATTGTAGGTTCTTTTTCATCCCTGGCATATTTCATCCTTAAATGGACTAAATCCCTCTCGGAATAAATTCTTGCCTTATCAATTAGATTCTTGCGCATGCCTCGGACCATAGAGTTTATCTCTGTGCCATGCCTGGCAATACTTTCTGCAAAAAACCTGATTCCAAAATACTGCCAGCTAGTTCTTTCCTTCAAAGTTTTGAGGTCGTGGCGGGAAGCACCTTCTTGAATAAAAGAAAGAGTTTCATAGACGCCAGGACTATTTCTACCATCATTAAGATCCGTTGTGCTAAAGCGCTTCATTATCTCCCTTTTCTCTGTGTCTTCACGGCTGTAATTAACTCCAGCAGATGAGTCAATTCCCATCTCCTGAGTGACCAAATATTCATGGAATGTAATATCTTTCTTTTTCAGACTTTTCTCCACTTCCCTCAGGATGGTATTGCGGGAAAATTTTTGAATATCCGGGTGGATATTTATATTAGAAACACAGCCAATATTGACTCTGTAGAAATCATCACCTTTCTCATGGACATCCATCGTCACTTCTGGCATCCAGGTTCTGAAAACAAGATTAATGACTTCTGCTTCAGGGGCTTCAAGTTTGACCTGGTCGCGGTTCAAATCAAGGTCCTGTTCGTTGCGGCGCTGGTTAAACCAGTTCCCATAAGGATTAGCCTGGGGGATGATAAGGAAATTCACTTTCTTAAGCAGGGGCTTAAGCTCTCCAACAGCAAGGTCTCTAATCAAACGAAGGGCAGCTTCCTTTGCCGATTGTTCATTCCCATGTTTTGCGGCAACAAGATAAAAAGTAGGTTTATTCCTGTTAAGTTTTTCCGGACAATCAATTCCTTCTTCAGTAAGAATACACAAATATAAATCTTTTGATCCATAATCCTTTGTTTCCAGTGTACGACCTACAATTACAACTGACATTTCCTTACTCATATTATCAACAAGGCTCAGAAATTGAGTAATCTCTTCATACTGGCTGTACTGAGTGAAATTTACTTTTTCTGCTGGAGTATTGACAGTTTTTCCTTCTCCATGAAGAATGCAAAAAACAAAAATCAAAATAAAAGCTGTTGATATTTTTTTAATCTTCATCTCTTCCTCCTTTTAGTAGACAAGTTATGATAACATTTGAATACTAGCTAGACAATTCTATACATTCAAATTATATTAACACCTAATGCAAAAGCAGGATATAGAAAATAGAAAAACAGTCCGGATATTTGCATGGGCTTCATTCCTGAATGACTTAGGTTCGGATATTATCCATCCTATCTGGCCTATTTTTGTCACTTCAATCTTAAGAGCCAACATGGCAGCTCTGGGGTTTTTAGACGGCCTTGGAGACGCTTTAGTTTCTATCTCTACTGCTGTTTCAGGGTATCTATCGGACAGGCTCAAAAAACGGAAAATCTTTGTCTGGACCGGATATTTTCTTGGTGCTCTCTCAAGAATAGGATATTCGCTCTCAACAATCTGGCCTCATCTAATCCCTTTTAAAATCATAGACCGGACAGGAAAAATAAGGAGTGCTCCCAGAGATGCAATAGTGGCTGATGTATCAACAGATAAAAACAGAGGGAAAAATTTTGGTTTCCTGAGAACCATGGACCACCTCGGGGCAGTATTCGGGATAATTATCTGCATCATTTTTTTTAAAATATTAGGATATAAAATCCTCTTTGCCATTGCAGCTATTCCGTCTCTTGTTAGTGCTCTTCTTGTCTTCTTATTTATCAAGGAAAAAAAATCAGAAAAGGTTAAAATATACAGAGGAATCACCCTAAAAGACCTGGACAGAAATTTCAAGCTTTTTCTTATCCTTAGTTCTATATTCGCTCTGGGAGCTTTCAGTTATTCCTTTTTACTAATCTATGCCAAGAACTTTGGCTTCAAGGTAGGTTTTGTCCCTGTTCTCTATTTGATATATACTGCATCTGCTTCTCTTTTCTCTCTTCCTTTTGGAAAGCTTTCGGATAAAATCGGAAGAAAATCTGTATTGATGCTCTCGTTCCTATTGTGGGTACTAGTCTGTTTGATCCTGATCTTAAGCCCAAGCCAAATGATGATTATTTTTACTTTTATATTATACGGAGCCCATAAAGGTGCTCTAGAACCTGTCCAAAAAACATTTGTCTCAGAGCTTGCACCCGAAGAATTCAAGGCAAGCTGTCTGGGCGGCTATCAGATGGCAATCGGTTTATGTGCCCTTCCTGCCTCATTCATTGCTGGACTATTGTGGGAAACCATAGGAATGTCTTCACCTTTCTATTTTTCCCTATTTCTTACAATTGTTTCAGGATTCATGCTTTTCTTTGTTAAGAAACATCGATAAATTCTGATTCAGGCTAACAAATCTTCATTAAATTTTATCTGCCTTCTTTAATCAATTCTACAATTTCAACTGGTCTCCTGCCATATTTGCCGGCAACGGTTTTCAGCATATCCCCTTTTCTCACAGGAATCCCCTTAGAGCGTAAAATCTCAACCGCTTTCTCAACAGGAATCCCAACATCCTTTGCAATATCCTCTATAGTTTTCCATCCATATCCCTGCCCCGAGGAAGTTCTGTTTAAACCCTGAATTCTTTTAGCCTCTTCCTTTTCTTCAGGTGAAAGGCCTTTTATCAATATATTATAAATCTCAACAGGTGCAATTTTATTATCTTTAGCAATTTCTTTAATTGTAAGATTCTGATCCTTTATCTCTATCCCTTTTTCTTTTAAGATTTCAAATGCAGCCTCTTTCGAGACTCCAATTTCTCTCAGGAATACATCAAAGCTAAAAAGTTCAGCATGAGCTATAAAAGGTTTCTTTTGGCTTTCTTCCCAGGAATTCTTAAATTTTTCACTTAAATTCATGATGCTGCTAAATGGGGGAATACTCATGGCTGTTCCAATGAAAAAAAATACAATTAAAAGAAGAGATGTTATAAGCTCGATTCTCATTCTAAGACCAACTTTAATCTTTTTCCTTACATAATTCAGTATTGCCTTCCAGTTGTAAAAAATGTGTATACATGCAAAAACAAGAAACAAATAGCCAAAAATCGTATGGATGGCTTCCCATTCCTCCTTATTAAAACTCCAGAGTTCCCAATTAGTCCAGTGGGCTATTCTCCCAGGAGGAACAATATATAAGACAACACCGGAAATAGTTTCGACTATCAAAGACCACAGCATAATCAATACTGTGAATGCTCTAAATCTGATTTTTTTCTTTTCCATGTATTCACATTCCTATAAAAATATTATGTAACACCTAAAGTGAATTATTTATAAACACTGCCGACCTAGCCTTCTCCAAGTCAGCTTAATTTTCGTCTTCTTCAGGTTTAATCCTTCCCTCTTTCACTGCGCCATCGATGACTTTCTGTTGAAGATGGGCTGGCACTTCTTCATAGTGTAAAAATTCCATTAGGAAAGACCCTCTTCCTCCTGTAATGGAAGTAAGCGTTGGCTCAAAATCCAGCATTTCAGCCATTGGTACCAGGGCTTTTATTGAACGCATATTCCCTTTTTGCTCCATCCCTTGCACTTTTCCTCGTCTGCCGTTGAGATTGCCCATAATATCTCCCATGTAAATTTCTGGTGTATAGACTTCTACTTCCATAATAGGTTCAAGGATTGTTGGTTTGGCCTTCTTTACCCCTTTTTTGAAAGCCATAGATGCTGCAATCTTAAATGCAATATCCGAAGAGTCAACTTCATGGTAAGACCCATCATATAGAATAACTTTGAAATCAATCGTCGGATAACCGGCAAGGACACCTTTTTTCCGTGCTTCCTGGATTCCCTTTTCTATCGAAGGAATATAATTTCTAGGAATTGATCCTCCGAAAATCTTATCTTCGAACTCAAAATCTTTTCCTCTGGGCAATGGCTCAATCTTGATCTTTACATCCCCATACTGGCCATGGCCTCCGGTCTGTTTTTTGTACTTACTCTGAACATCTGACTTCCCTTTAACTGTCTCTTTGTAAGGAATTTTTGGAGGTTTCAAGTTAACATTCACGTTAAACCTATTTTTTAAACGATTGGTAATAATCTCAACATGGAGCTGACCGTTTCCAGAAATGATCAATTCATTGGTCTCGGGATCCCTCTCAATCCTCGCTGTGGGATCTTCCTCTGTAATCCGATGAATGGCCTGTGAAATCCGATCTTCATCCGCACGCGTTTTCGGTTCTATTGCAAATGAAACAGAAGGTTCAGGGAACTTAAGGCAGGGGAACTCATTAACAGCACCCTTCACCGCTAGAGTATCTCCTGTAACAGTCCCTTTTAATTTTGCTGTAGCCACCAAATCACCTGCCTTTGCCTGACCGGCTGGAATCTGCTCTTTTCCCTGGAGGAAAAACAGTCCACCCAACTTTTCATCCCGCCGCCTCGTTGTATTCGTTACAGTTGAATCCGGATTCACTTTTCCTGAATATATCCTCATAATAGAAATCCTTCCGGTGTAAGGATCGGAAATTGTCTTAAAAACAAAAGCAGAAAAAGATTCTTCAAGAGAAGGTTTTAACGTTCCTTTTTCTAATTTTATCTCATCCTTCTCAAGAGGCGAAGGTAAAAAATTGACTATTCCATCAAGGACTGGCTGTGCGCCAATATTTAGTAATGCAGAGGATACAAAGACGGGAAACAGCTGCCTGTTGGAAATACTTGTTTTTAGTCCTTTTATCAATTCTTCCGGGGAGAGTGTTCCATTTTCAAAGTATCTTTCCATCAATTCTTCATCGTTTTCAGCAACCATCTCAGTCAACTCTTCAATTCTCTTTTCTGCTTCACCCTTCAAATCAGCAGGGATATCAGTTTCTTTAAATTTCCTACCCCCATCTTTTTCAAACATATATGCTTTTTTACGGATTAAATCGACAACTCCTGAGAATTTATCTTCCTCTCCAACAGGGAGCTGGATCATAACAGCCTTCCGTCCAAAAAACTGATGAATGGATTCTAAAGTCCTTCTGTAATTGGAATTCTCCCGGTCCAGTTTGTTGATGACAATTATTCTAGGGATCTCAAATTCCTCTAGCATCCCCCAGACTTTCTCTGTTCCAACCTCCACACCAGCCACAGCACATATGACAACTGCTCCTGCATCTACAGCTCTCAAACTGGCTCTTGTATCCCATAAAAAATTAGTATAGCCAGGACAATCAATAATGTTAATTTTATGGTCTTTCCATTCCAAATGACAAAGTGCTGAATTAATTGATATCTTTCTTTCAATCTCATCCGGATCATAATCTGTTACAGTATTGCCGCTATCTACTTTGGTGAATCTTGAAGTCACTCCCGTATCGAATAAAAACGCAGAAGTCAGAGAGGTTTTCCCCGAGGAACCATGACCTATAATAGCAACATTCCTGATTTTATCTGCAGTATAATCTTTCATCTTGAAGCCTCCAAAGACATATGAATATCAATACTAAATTAGCCTGTTTATGCACTGTGCCTTGCACTTGTTGCAATCTCAATTCGTGAATAATCCAGGTTAAATTAAAAATTTAATTTTTAACAAAATTAGCAAGGATTATAATACTACAAAAATTCCCTATTACTCAAGACAAAATCATAAATGTTCGCTCAAACTTATATAACAAAATAATCAATCCAGATTTTCTAAAAAAGATTTCAGGTCTTGCGGCAAAGGAGATGAAAATTCGACCCTCTGCTGAGTCTCTGGATGGTTAAACATCAGCTTAAAAGCATGAAGAAAAAGACGTGAGCACTCAACATTCGTGGATTTACGGCGGCCGTACCGAGTATCACCTACAAGAGGATGACCATAAGCGGCAAGATGAACTCTTATCTGGTGAGTTCTTCCAGTAAGTGGTTTTACTTCCAGGAAAGTAAACTTTGCAAATCTTTTCTGAACAGAATAGAGTGTCTCCGCCTTACGCGGTTTCTTACTCTTTATAGACATTCTTTCTCCATGAGTCGTATGACGTCCAATAGACCAGCTAATCCTACCCTCCTCAGCGGTTATTTTCCCCCACACCAGACAAAGATAAAGTTTTTGCACCTCTCTTTGCTTAAACTGGCGTTGAAGCCTCCTGTAAGCTTCTAAAGTTCTGGCAACAACCATCACTCCTGATGTTTCTTTATCAAGACGATGTACAATACCAGGCCTGTCATCAGGACCAATATCTTTAATTTCAGGAAAATAGTATAGTAACGCATTGACTAGTGTATGCTCTTTACAGCCTGCCCCCGGATGAACCACCAAACCTGAAGGCTTATTTACAACAACAATGTGTTCATCAGTATAAATTAATTCTAGCGGAATATTCTCAGGAATGTTCTCTTTATACTCTGGAAGTTCATAATCAATTTCTACCCTTTCTTTTTCTTGCAATTTGTAACTCGATTTTTTTAAAACACCATCAACTCTAACCTTTTTCCTTTCAATCAACTTTTTTATCTGGGAGCGGTTTAGAGCACTGATCTTCTCTGTGAGAAAAATATCAAGCCTTTGATTTTTATTTGAGCAGGTAGTAACTAAAAATTCTTTTTTAGGCACGCTTCTTTTTTTTGAAAATAAATATCATCACCAACCCAGTAATTAAACCTATAATACAGAAAAGCTGAGGAAAAGACATGCTCATGTAAGGAGAAGGATTTTTTATGAGGTAAGCATTATCAGGATGGTCTCCACGGTAAAATTCAACAAAAAACCTTATTATGGAATAATTTATAATATAGAATGAAAAAACCTGTCCATCAAATTTCTTTTTTTTCAGTATAATAAAGAGAATCAGGAAATTTAAAAAATTTAGTACAGACTCATAAAGCTGTGTAGGATGAAGCGCAGTGCCAATTGGAATTCCTGTTAGATTATGGCTGTATTCACTATGAAAAGTCACGCCCCAAGGCATTGTAGATTCTCGTCCGAAGCAGCACCCAGCAGAAAAACACCCAATACGGCCGAAGCCATGTGCCAATGCTATAGCAGCACCAACAATATCAGCTGTTTTCCATGTAGGAATCCTGTGTTTGTGCAAATACCATAGGGCAAAAATAAAACCGAAGGCAAGACCACCCTGAAAAACCCCTCCACTGCGGGCCAGACTCAAAAGCTCGCCAGGATATCTCTTATAATAGGAAAAATTCCCAACCAGCAGGACAGTTTTAGCACCAATTAATGCAATAATAATCGTATAAAAAGCCATATCAATGAGCTTTGGACCTTCAAGGCCATGTTTCTTTCCCTGAACAAAAATAAACCATAATGCAAAAGCTACACCGATAGCCATCATGAAACCATATGTATGGATAGTCAATGGGCCTATTTTTACTAATATTGGGAACATTTTGGACCTCTCTTAAAAAGAAAAATATACATAAGAAACAAAGCTCCGATAGTTATGCACGAGTCAGCTACATTAAAAAAAGGCCAGTGCCATTTTTTAATGTAACAATCTACAAAATCAATCACATAGCCTCTGAACACTCTATCAATTAGATTACCAACTGCTCCAGCCAAAATAAGAGAAAGAGAAATTTTCACAAGCTTCTCAGAAGAAGGAGTCTTAAAAAAATAGTATATAACCAAGCTTAAAGCAAGAAAGGAAGTTAATGTCAGGAAGACATAAACAAGTGAATTACCCGGCCAGGATAAAAAACCGAAGATTGCTCCTTTATTTCTAATGTAAGTCAAATTTAAAAAGCCCGGGATTATTTTTATACTACTATAAAGACCCATACTTCTGTTTACAATTGTTTTAGTCAGCTGGTCTACAGCTACTAAAAAAAAGATAAATATAAAATAGAAATTTTTATTCTTCATAAATCTAACTTCTTTACTACTTCCTCACACCGCCTGCAGAAGTAGGGATATTCAGAGCTTTTGCCTACATAAGTAGAAAAATTCCAACATCTCTGACATTTTTGTCCTCTGGCCTTGGAAACTGCTACTTCCAGTATATCGCCATCATGAGCTTCAATCTCAACAGTAGAAACAATAAAAATCGAAGGAAGTTCTTTTTCATATTTTTCTATAAGATTTTTCTGTGTAGTTGAAACCTTTAATTTGACTCCTGCTTCCAGAGAATTTCCAATAAGCTTTTTCTCCCGTGCCATCTCAAGCTCCTTCAGTACATCTTCTCTTATAATCCCCAAGTCTTCCCAGTCTTGAAAAGCATCGGATCCAAGCCAAGTCTGGGTAAATGAAGGAAAAAGTCTAAGATGAATGGACTCATCTTTATCTTTAAAATCCGGAATTAGTTCCCAGGCTTCTTCGGTTGTGAAAGGTAAAATTGGAGCCATCAACATAAGTGTTGTTTTCAAAAGATTAAAAAGAGCTGTTTGAGCGGATTTTCGCAAAACAGAATCTCTTGCCGAACAATAGAGCCTATCCTTGATAACATCAAGATAAAATGAACTCAACTCGACAGTAAAAAAATTATAAACTGCATGGAATACAATATGATATTCATAATTCTTATAAGCATTGAGAATCCTCTTCCCTATCCGAGAGCATTTTTCTAGTATCCATCTATCGAAAAGTTCCATTCTATCAATGGGAATTGAATCTCCATCAGGCGAAAAATCATGAATATTCCCCAAGATAAATCTCCATGTATTCCTTATCTTACGGTAGGCTTCTACAAGACGTTGTAGAGTTTCATTTCCGAAACGAGCATCTTCTTTGTAATTGAGCATGGCCACCCATAATCTCAAAATTTCCGCTCCGTTTCTAGATATGATTTCTTCCGGCTCGATAAAATTTCCCAGGGATTTCGACATTCCTCTCCCCTGTTCATCAAGAACAAAACCATGAGTTATACAAGTTCGATAAGGAGAAGCTTTTTTTGCTGCAAGTCCGATAAGAAGAGAACTATTAAACCATCCTCTGTATTGATCATGCCCCTCGATATATATATCCGCAGGCCAAGGAAGATCCTTTTTCTTTCCAAGGATATTATGGCTGGCTCCTGATTCGAACCACACATCTAGAATATTGTTCTCCTTGCTGAATTCTGTTGAACCGCACTCAGGGCACCTTGTACCGAGAGGTAAAATCTCTTCTGCTTCCTTAGTAAACCAGGAATTAGAACCCTCCCTGGAAAAGATATCTGCAACTCTTTTTGTAATCTCTTCATTGGCAAGAATATAACCGCATTTTTGACAATAAAACGCTGGAATCGGCACTCCCCATGAACGCTGCCTCGAAATACACCAATCGGGCCGAGCATCTATCATGTTACTAATCCTTTCTTCACCCCAGCCCGGAATCCATTTAACCTTTTTTACTTCCTCGAGTGCCTTTTTCCGAAAACCATTCTTATCCATGGAAATAAACCACTGAGAAGTGGCCCGGAAAATCACAGGATTTTTACAACGCCAGCAGTGGGGATATGAATGAATAATCTCACTGGATCCCAAAAGAGTACCATTTTTATCCATATCCTGGATTATTACTTCATTAGCATCGAAAACATTCATTCCAGCGTATCTTCCAACTTGAGAAATGAATTTCCCTTCGTTATCCACAGGGGCATAAATATCAAGGTTGTATTTCAGACCCGTCAAATAGTCTTCCTGACCGTGACCAGGAGCCGTATGAACACACCCTGTTCCCTGATCAAGTGTAACATAATCAGCTAAAACAAAAAGCGACTCTCTGTCAATAAACGGATGTCTGGCTTTTAATCCTTCTACTTCTTTGCCAACAAAACATGTCAAAATCCTGGTATTTCTAAAACCTAATGCTTCACTGATAACAGGAATCAAGCGCCTGGCAGCGATATAGACTTCCTCACCATTTTCAAAAGCAGCATATTCATAATCCGGATGGAAAGCGATAGCCAAGTTAGCAGGAAGCGTCCAGGGTGTCGTGGTCCATATAAGAACAGAAACTTTTTTTCCTTTCAGTTCCGGAAATTTTTCAGAAAGCCTAGAAACAACGGGAAATTTTACATAGATAGAAGGGGATTTGCAGTCTTTGTATTCGATTTCTGCTTCAGCAAGTGCAGTATGGCAGTGGGAGCACCAATAGACAGGTTTGTTCCCCTTATAAACATTGCCATTAGCAAAAAAAGCTGCAAGATGGCGCAAGACTTCACCTTCATATTCTGGATCCATTGTTAAATAAGGTTTTTCCCACTGTCCAAAAACCCCCAGTCTCATGAACTGCTTTCTCTGAATATCTACAAATTTCAAGGCATATTTCTTGCATTCTTCTCTTATATCTATTACAGACATGCTCTCTTTTTTCTTTCCAAGGAGTTGATCAACCTTAATCTCAATCGGAAGCCCGTGGCAATCCCAACCGGGGATATAAGGGGCCTTATATCCCTGCATATTATTTGTTTTTACAATAAAATCTTTTAAGATCTTGTTCAGGGCTGTTCCCAAATGAATATTCCCATTTGCATAAGGAGGCCCATCATGAAGCACAAAGGAAGTACAATTCTCCCTTTTCTTTTGTATCTTTTCATAAAGTCTAATTTGTTCCCATTTTTTTAGGATCTCGGGCTCTTTTTGTGCAAGCTTCGCCTTCATAGAAAAAGAAGTCTTAGGAAGATTCAATGTTTCTTTAACATTAGCAATATCTGCCATGGTACTCTCCAGCGCATTTTTATTATAGAATAAGATATTTTATTTCTCCATCACAAAAAGTCAAGATTCATAAA
>Ga0209121_10004752_pt1 | contig 12550 bp, 11 predicted proteins | sample Cruoilmetagenom3_FD_187292 | JGI IMG/M metagenome (GOLD analysis project Ga0209121, IMG submission 187292) | Oil polluted marine microbial communities from Coal Oil Point, Santa Barbara, California, USA - Sample 3 (SPAdes) (version 2) | ecosystem: Environmental > Aquatic > Marine > Oil seeps ... | reverse complement strand
GCTGGAAGGCGCGCTCTCGGTCCAGGTAGAAATTCCCAGCGTGGGAGTCAGCCGTGTCGCCACGCTGCTGAGCTGGCTGGCGGGGCGCAAGCTGGACAAAAGCCTGGAGCCGGTGCACCTGGCCTCCCTGGGGCAGGTGGTGGCGCAGCTGCACGACTTTTCCGCCGCCTGGCAGCCGCCCGAGGAATTTGACCGCCCCGATTGGGATTGGGCCGCACAGCTGGGCGGTAGCCATTTCAGCGTCAGCGTGGAAGATCTTTACGAGTTCATGCCGGCGCGCTTCCGGGCGCCGTTTGAAGCCGTCTCGCAGGAGGCGAAGGCTGTCATGATGGACTTGGGAACCGGTCCGGATGCTTACGGGCTGATCCACGCCGACCTCTACCCGGAGAACGTGCTGTTCAAGGCCGGGCAGGCTTACCCGATCGACTTCGAGGACTGCGGCTATGGCTGGTGGATCTGGGATATCGCTGTAGCGCTGTGCACCTGGGCCTGGGAGCCGGGTTGGGAGCGCATGCGGGATGCCTTTTGCGCGGGGTACGAGTCCGTGCGCTCCCTGCCCTTGCAGCAGTGGAACCTGCTGGACCTGTTCATCGCCACCCAATATGCCACCATGCTGATCTGGGCCTGCGCCTTCCTGCAGCACGACCCCCAGCGCATCGATGAGTACGTGCCCTGGCGAGATGACAGCGGGGAGCGGATGTTTAATTATTTTAATAGGTGAGGAAGAAAAAATTTTGGGGATATGGAAAAGCGACCCCATCTCCGTCCCTTCCCCTGATTCAGGGGAAGGGTGCCCGCAGGGCGGGAAGGGGTTTATTGCATTTCATCATTCCTTGAGCGGGACTCTGCAACGCAGTGGAACCTGGAACAAAGTGGAACCTGGAACAAAGTGGAACTCTGAAGCGAAGTGAAACCTGGAACAAAGTGGAACCTGGAGCACAGCGAAACCCCCGCAGCGTAGTGGAGGTGGGCAGCAGCGAAGCGGAGGTGGGCAGAAACGTAGTGAAGGGGGCGGAAACGTAGCGGAGGTGGCCAGAAACGTAGTGCAGGGAGCAGAAGCGTAGCGGAGGTGGGCAGAAGCGAAGCGGAGGTGGGCAGAAGCGAAGCGGAGGTGGGCAGAAACGTAGTGCAGGGAGCAGGAACGGAGTGTAGGGGGCAGAGGCATTGTTGATCCCCTCAGAATTAACTTCGGGGACTGCGTCACTTTGCTCCTTGAGGGTCGGGGATGGGGTCATTGTTAACGCTGTGGTCTTGAAATATAGAGAAACCCCTGGAACGATGTGAAGGGAATAAAAACTAAGACATCGTATGTAGATCGTGCACAGCCGACCTTTCCCCAACATGCAGGCTTATTCTGGTTGGACACTGACTCCTATGGACCGTCAATATTTACAAAACAAGGGGCAAATCGTCTATGATAGGGGTATGGGGCAGGTTGTTTGGCATTGGGAAAGGGATGCAAGATGTTAAAGCGGTTCATCTTATTAACATTGATCGTGGGGGCTGTGTTGTGCGGGGGATGCGGTCCAAAGACAGGTGAGGTTCATGGGACCATTGTAGATGAAGCAGGGGAGATCCTGCAGGAAGAAATCACCGTCGTCCTGGAGCCCAGCCCCTCCGACCAGCCGGAAGACGGCAAGATCACCTTGTGGAGTTTTGAATATATGATCAGCGACGAATATAAGGAGCGCAAGCAGGAGCTGGTCCTGGAACGGGGTGAATATCTGTTCACGGATGTGGTCCCCGGGTATTACAGCATTACCGTTGACCTGGAAAATGCACCTGTCTATTGGGGCCCTGGTTTTGAAGTGGTGCCGGGCGAAACGGTTGAACAGACCATCACGGTGAAGTGACGGTAAATCAATAATTTTATGAGGGTTTTGTGTGCGGCCAAGATTCAGATTGCCGCACTTCGTTCGCAATGACAGCATTGCGTTTGTGGGTCACGCACAGCCGACTCCTCCCCCACAGGAGTTTATCTTAGTTGAAGCCTGTAAATACAGCGTCCTAAGCTTTGTTTTTGTCATGCGTGCTTGACTGAGATTGCTTACCCCTCCACTTCAGCACCCATGATGGGTGTTACGCCATGCTTCAGGTACTTTGTCGGTCAACTCGTAATAAATATCGTTATTGTTACTAAATTTTTCTGAAGAGATGAAAATTTATCAATACCCCATCCTGCCATGCGGGCAACCCTCCCCTATTTTAGGGCAAGGGCTGGGGATGGGGTTTTATTTAAATCAAGTGAAATATACTTTTTGTGCTGCACATCCTGCTGGGGGATTTTATTTAGGCAGCGCGATCATCTCTATTTTGATTATGCCTTCCGCCCGATATACAGCAGGTGGCGCGAGGCGCCGATGATTGTTTTGTTTGCGCTGATCTCGTACAGCAAATCCAGCCACAATTTTCGCTGTTCTGGGTCGAGCCGGTTGTAGCTGTCATCGTCAGCCGAGATGGCCGGCTCCACCCCCACCAGTTTTACCATCTCAAAGCTGACTGCTTCGTGAAGGGGGGCGATTTCAGACACCTCAGCAAAGTAGCCGCGAAACATATCGTGCGGGTGGGTATCGGTGTCCCTGCCGTTGGCGACCAGGGACCTGACCTCTTCCTTAAGTGTGATCCACCAGGGGATGTTTTTTATCAGATCCCCAAAAATTCCATAGCGGCTGATGAAGGATGAGAAGATCATACCGCCCATGCGCAGACGATCGTAGGCTTCCTGCAGGGCACTTTTGCGATCAGCTGCTTCCACCAGGTGGTAGAGCGGCCCCATCAGCAGCACGGCATCGAAGTCCTGCCTGGTGATCCTGCTCAGGTCCCGGGCATCTGCCACAACGAAAGTGACGGCATCGTCCAGCCCGGCCGCAGCGATCCTTTTCCGGCTGAACTCAATTTGTACGGGGGACAGATCTACCGCTGTGATGGTAAACCCCTGCTCAGCCAGCGGCAGGGTGTAACGCCCGGTGGATGCGCCGATTTCCAGGATATCCCCCTCAGGCGGCAGGTACTCTTCCAGGAAGCGCCAGGTCAGATCAAACTCCAGCTGGTGTTTTTCTAGCCGTTGATGTTCCTTCTCTGGATTCCGGTCATAAAAATCGGCGATATCGCTAATATCATCCACCATGGTGTGCTCCTCATGTTGATAAATGTGTTCAGTATAAAAATATCATAACATCTCCGAGATGACACGGTGGTAAAGGAAATTAACTGGCTGGCGGATAACGAAAACAAACAGACTCTGGTATAATCCTGACCGTCAAACCACCAGGGGGTCAGCATGGGTGAATGGTTGAAAGGATCGATACGGCAACCCTGAGCGCGATTCAGCGGCGGTTGGGTGGGTGCGGTGTCGAGTGAAACCAGGTCACCCCCTTTGCTTTAAGGAACCTCGCTTCCCCAAATTCACAGGGGTGAATGATAATCAAGGAGTGAGTCGAACATGAAATCCATTGAAACCTATCTTTCTCAGGTCACAGCCCAGGACAGCGAGAGCGTCATTGATGCCCTGGAGCACTTGGCTGCCTTCAGTGATGTGCGAGCTCTGAACGCCATCCAGAACGCTTTCTTCCATCCCGCGCAGGGCGTGCGCCAGGCGGCTGCAAGGGCTGCCGGCGAGAACGGGGATGTGTCCCTGCTGGATGCCCTGTTGAGCCTCCTGGATGATGAGGACCCGGGCGTGCGGCTGGCGGCTGTGAGGGCTGCCGGCAAATTCGTTGGGGGACCGCATGATGAAAAAGTCGTCCTGACATGCATTGAACACCAACCCGAGCCCCAAACGGCTGAAGCGGTCAATGCAATTCTCCTGCGTGCTGGCCCCGGTGTGGTGCCTCTGTTGGAGAGCGAGCTGACCTCGCTGGATGAAAAACGCCGGGAACGGGCCATCCAGGTGCTGCCCTTCCTGGGCGACCTGGGTGTGATGGCCCTCATCACGCACCTGCCGCATTTGAACGTGTGGGAATCAACGGACTCGGCCAGGATGCTGGGTGGATTGGACCACCCCATGCTGGTCGATTATTTCCTGGAGATGCTGAATGACCCAGAGGTGGAAAAGCGGCGCTTTGCCATGACGGCAGTGGGGAATGGACGTACGACACTCAAAGCAATCCACGCTGTGGGTGAGGTCCTGCTGTATGACAGCGACCAAATCATGCGGCTGGACGCAGCGCTGTTCCTAAAGTGGTCGCAGCACCCGGTTGTTCTGACCTATCTTGACCAGTTTGATTCGAAAGCGGAAAAGGGGCTATATGGCCGCTGGATTCGGGAAATCATTCGCGATACACGCATCCTGCTGTCCTTGCAGGAGCAGCCCCTGATGGAGGTGCTGAAGCTGCTTTTCGCGGGAGAAAAATATGAACGGCCCCTGGTCTGTGTGGAACTCTCCCGGCGGGAAGACCCGATTGCCATCCCTTTCCTGGCACGAGCGCTGCTGAGCGAGACATCTAATGACACCAAAGGTCACATCCTGGTGAGCCTGGCTGACCTGGAGGCGGTTGAAGCGGTGGATGCTATTCTGGCGTTTTTTGATGGCAGCTACACGAACGAAGAAGAAGCCCTGGCGCTGCGCACCCTGGGGCGGCTATACCATCCAAAAGTGTTACCCTACCTGAAACAGCGCGCCAGCGAACCCATCCTGAACGATATCCCGGCTGAAATCGAACCTATCGAATCGGCGCGCCAGGCTGTACACATGGTGGGAGAACGCTTGGGCGTGATGCGGCAAGCTTGGTTCACCCTGCTGGAGGAGGAACCGGAGAAGCGGGTCTTCATTGCCCTGAATTTAGCCATGCGCGGGGATAATCGGGGAGTCGACCTGCTGCTGGAACATTTTCACACTACCCACCACCCGGCAGTGCGCTATCAGACCCTGCGCGCCCTGGGAGAATGCGGTACCGCCCTTGTGCTGCCATTCCTGCTGGACGTATTAGGGATAACCGACGAGCGCCTGGCCTGGCATGCGCTCATCGCCATCGGGCAGCTGCCTCTGGAGAAGGTGCCGGTGGAAGTGGCTGCCATGCTTCTGGATGAAAGCCCCGTACTACGTATGGCTGCCATGTTCGCCCTGGGACGACTGAGTGATGATTCTGCGCTGCCCAGCATCCTCAACCGACTGAGTGATGGGGATTCCTACGTGCGTGCGGTCGCGGTGCAAACCCTGTGGGAGTTGCCCTTTGATGTAGGGTGGCTGCCGGTTTTGGATAAGACTGCGGTTGATGAGGATGCCTGGGTGCGCCTGGAAACCACCCGGCTGCTGGAACGCGAGCGGAAAATCCCCTCCAGGGAAGCCCTGATGCACCTGCTGCGAGACGAAAAGCAGCATACGCGCTTCCTGGCTACCCGGCTTGCAGCGTATTACTTAGAAGAAGACCTGCGCCCTGCTCTGGAATACTGCGCGTCCATCAAGGGCGGCGGTGCAAGGCGCAACGCCCGCCAGCTGATTAAACGGCTTAACTGGCAGGAATGGTCTAAAGACCCGGAGCTGCTGGCGCGGAAGAAAAAAGAAGCACGGCAGCGAGAGCGAGAAAAAGCGCGCAAGAAGCGCCTGCGGGAACTGCGCAGAGGAGCCCGGGAGGTGCTGAAAGCGCTCAAGGCACAGGGCTGGGAAAGCCTGCTGGTGACTGCAGTGGCTGGTGCAGCCTATGTGGATGCGGAGATGCTTTATCCTCCCCTGGAAGCAGGGGAACAAGTAAGCCTGGAAAGGGAACCGGAAAATCCTCATGATGCCCGGGCGATATTGGTGCTGGATGCGAAAAACTGCAAGCTGGGGTACATCCCCCAGGCCAGGAACAAGCGTTTGGCTGCGCGGCTGGATGCTGGCGAGCTGTTAACGGCCGTCGTCCTGCAGGCGGACCTGTCTGGGCGGCTCCCCCAACTTCACATCGAGGTCCTGGTGTGGAGAAATGAATAATAAAGGCTCAACCATTATTCCAGGCCAGCGACTGGGAACCGTCCTGTAGGGAGCAATCTTCGTTCAAGCCGGTGTTCTCACCGGTGGTAACAGTTTTTCACATGAATAGGATTGGTGGGTGGTATTTTCCTGTTACCGAATACCAAATACCTAATAACTAATACTGCTCTTCATCCCGACCCGTTATTTTCTCGTATAATTCATGTAGGATAATAAGCTATGACTGCTGTTGATGAGATCAAATCACGCCTGGATATTGTGGACATTGTCTCCGAGACGGTGAAGCTGCGCCATTCTGGCAAGAATTACACCGGCTTCTGCCCCTTCCACACCAATACCAAAACGCCGGCTTTCGCCGTGTTCCCTGATTCGCAAAGCTGGCGCTGCTTTGGGCAGTGCAACGAAGGCGGCGATATCTTCAGCTTCGTCATGAAGCGCGAAGGTTGGGATTTTCCAGAGACGCTGCGCTACCTGGCGGATCGCGCCGGTGTAACCCTGCAGGAATACACCCCAGAACAGCAGGAGCGCCAGGAAGAGAACGAACACCTGCGTGAGATTCTCAGCATGGCGGTGACCTTCTTTCAGCACCAGCTGCGCAGCACCGAGGCAGGCCGGCAAGCCCTGGACTATCTGCACGGGCGTAAGCTGACCGATGAGACCATCGATGCTTTCGCCCTGGGCTATGCCCCTGATGGCTGGGATGCCCTGACAAATTACATGCTCTCTCGCGAAATCTCAACAGAAGACCTGCTGGCAGCCGGGTTAGTCTCTGAACGCGACGAAGGCGGAGTCTATGACCGCTTCCGCCACCGCCTGGTGATTCCTATTCGCGATCACAGGGGCAGGATGGCGGGGTTTGGGGGCCGGGTGCTGCGCGCTGAGGATGTCCCCAAGTACCTGAATTCACCAAAGACTGCGTTATTTGACAAAGGACGCCTGCTCTATGGATTGGATATGGCTCGACGCGAGATCCGTTCCCAGGATCAGGTAGTGATCGTGGAGGGCTACCTGGACGTGATCGGCCCCTACCAGGCTGGTTTCAAGAACTGCGTCTCGCCCATGGGTACAGCCCTGACCGAAAACCAATTCCGCCTGATCAAACGCTACTCGCGCAGGATTGTCCTGGCGCTGGACCCGGATGCGGCTGGACAAAAAGCCACCCTGCGCGGCCTGCAAACGGCACGGAAAACCCTGGAACGGGAAGGGGAGATGGTCTTTGACGCCCGCGGCTTGATGCAGGTGGAAGGGCGGCTGAAAGCCGATATCCGTGTGACCACCCTGCCCGACGGCAAGGACCCGGACGAGATTGTACTGGAAGACCCCGAACGCTGGTCAGCGCTGGTGACACAGGCTAAGCCTGTGGTGATCCATGTGATGGAAACCCTGGCAGCTCGTGAGGATGTTGACGATCCCAAGGTCAAGGAGGAGATTGCCCGACAGGTCCTGCCTTTGATTGAGGACGTCCCGGGCAGTGTTGAGCGTGAAGCCTATCGCCAGCAACTGGCGCGCCTGCTGCAGGTTGACGAACGTGCACTGGTTCGCTCTGCGCCCGGTGGTCGCACCCGCAGGCGGCGGCCGTATCGTCCCAGAACAGTGCTCACTGAAGCGGCGCCACATCCAAGCCAGGCATTATTGCATCGTCAACTGGAAGCGGACTGCCTCCGAGCATTGGTGTTTGACCCCACACTGGTCAACTTTATTGATCGTACCTTCCGTGCCTTTGAACTGGCATGCTTGCACCTGGAAGATTTTTCTCACACCGATTTTAAGGAAGTTTTCAAATTAGTCAAACAAGCCCTGGAGCAGGAAGTTGTCAGTCCTGATGAGTATGTTCGGAATCAACTCCCGGAAGCCCTGGGGAATACATTTTCAGCCAGCGGTGAGGATGCGGGCTATCCGGACTGGCGTTTGCAGCCCAAGGCGTCAAAGCTGGAAGCCTTGATGAAGCGGTTTTTTCATCTACGACGTGTGCGTATTGATGAAGGCCTGGATCAGCTCCTGTTTCTACAAACCCAGGAAAATGACAGCGAAGAGACGCCGGCTGAGGAGATGAAGCAGCTTGCTCTGGATTATGTGCAGGCGCGCGCCAATCTGGATAAAGCCCTGCAGGAGTCCTTTAAACCCACACCCAATTCGTCGTGATAAACGCAGGAGGGTGTTTTGAATTCAATATGGCAAATCATCTGATTCGGAAGATCAACCCTCTGTATTTTAAAGGTCAAAGATGAGATGACATCAGAACAAGATTGCAATCTCAATAAAAATACACCGAACGCTGATCGATCCCAAGAGCACCCCTCTGCTGATCAGGTCTCACCCCAGGTTGTCTTGAATGATCCGGTCAGACTCTACCTGCGGGAAATTGGGCGCATCGACCTTCTGGATGCAGATCACGAGTTCTGGCTGTCTGCACGCATGAAAGCCCAAATTCTTCTGCGAAAATTAGAAATGAAGCTGGAGGAGGGTTCGTCAGTATCCTACAAGGCCTTATTCACGGCGGTCTGTGAAGAGTGGGGGAAAACTCTTGGCATACTCCAGGAAGCCGCCGCAGCATCAGGCAGAGACCTGCCTGATTTTTTGAAGCTGCTGTCCGAAGCCCAAATGCTGCAGCAAACCTGGCAAATGGACCATCCATCGTATTTACGAGGGTTTTTCGATCAGGCTTACTGGTCAAAGCAGGATAAACCGGAAGCGATCATCAAAAATATATTCAAGGTCTACCTTTGTCTGTATTTGCTGCCCCTTAACCTGGCGGAGGCACTCCTGGATGGGCACCAGAGAGAGTCTCAGACTCTCGATGCGGCATTTTTTAGAGAGCATCTGCCAGATGAAGGTGTTCTGAAATCAAACATGGTTTCGATCGAGCTGCGTGCGTTTGAAGCCAACCAGCTCCTGACCCGCGCAAACCTGCGCCTGGTGGTCAGCGTGGCCAAACGTTATATGAACCGGGGGATATCCTTCCTTGACCTGATCCAGGAAGGGAATATGGGGTTGATCAGGGCGGTGGAGAAATTTAATCCCACCCTGGGCTATAAATTCAGCACCTATGCCACCTGGTGGATCCGCCAGTCTATCAGCCGATACATCGCTGAACATGCCCGTACTATTCGCATCCCTGCTCACATGTATGAGTCCATTTCGCAGGTGATGCGCATTCAACGCTCCCTGACACAGGCGTTGGGACGTAAGCCAAACTTGGAAGAGATTGCCCTGGAATCCGATTTCATGGATGCGAGTACGGTGGCATCTATCCGCCAGGCCGAGCGTTCAGGTGGGGTTATCAGCAAGGAAGCGGCAGCAGCCTGGGAGTCGGCTACGGACAAAATTCAGAATGTCCTGCAGGTGGCGGAGGAACCTGTTTCACTGGAACGGCCGGTTGGTGATGATGACAGCAGCACCCTCGGTGATTTTATTGAAGACCAGGATGCTTCTGCTCCGATGGATGCGGCTGCGAAGGAACTGCTGAATGAGCAGGTGCGCGCTTCCCTGGATGTCCTCAATGAGCGCGAACGTCAAGTGTTGGAGCTGCGTTTTGGCTTGGTGGATGGTAAGGCCCACACCCTGGAAGAGGTCAGCCAGCATTTCAACGTCACCCGGGAGCGCATCCGCCAGATTGAGGCGAAAGCCCTGCGGAAATTACGTCATCCCATCCGCAGCAGTGATTTGCGAGATTTTCTTTCCTGATTTATAGGAGAATACCCGTGATGACACGAAGACAATCCCTCCCCGAGGAACAGGCCAGAGCAGGCAACCGCAAACTGTGGGACGAAATCACACCGGTGCATTTGCGTTCATACGGGGTGGAACGTTTCCTGGCAGGCGAACGTTGGCTGCCTAAGGAAATTCTGGAAGAGGTGGGGGATGTCAGGGGGCTCTCACTTTTACACCTGCAGTGCCATTTTGGGTTGGACAGCCTGGCCTGGGTGCGGCAGGGGACACAGGTCACTGGTGTGGATTTCTCACCCATCGCCATCGATTCGGCTCGTGGTTTATCCCGGCGTGCTGACCTGCCGGCTGAATTTATCTGTTCGGATGTGTATGACCTGCCCGGGAAGCTAACCGGGCAGTTTGACCTGGTTTTCACGTCAATCGGCATCCTGTGCTGGTTGAATGACCTCACTGCCTGGGCAAAGGTAATTGCTCATTTCCTCAAGCCGGGCGGTGTGTTTTATGTCATGGACGGGCATCCGCTGCTGTACACCTTTGACGAGGAAGGCCGCTGGACATCAACTCCCTTATTTCCATAATGACACGCCTTATGTGTGGGATGATGACGGCCCCGATTACATGGACTCCACCTACATCCCCCAATCGCCAAGTTATGAATGGCAGTGGGCGGTCAGCGATATCATTAATGCTGTGATTGGTGCAGGGTTAGAGCTGGAATTCTTCCATGAGTTTGAAGCCCTGAGCGACCCGGTGTTCCCCGATATGTCGCAAAGACCGGATGGCATGTTTGCCTTCGGGGGGAGTCCCGTTGCCCTGCCGATTGTGTTTTCTCTCAGGGCGCGTCGAAAGGAATTATGTGAATAAAGGTGAATGAAAAACAGCCCCTCTACGACCGAATTTACGATATGGTACGGCGCATTCCGCCCGGTAAAGTGACCACGTATGGGCGCATCGCAGAACTGGTGAGCGGGTGTACGGCGCGCGTGGTGGGATATGCCATGGCAGCCCTCAAACGAGGGACCGCGCCAGATGTGCCCTGGCAGCGGGTGATCAATGCTAAAGGCAAGATCTCGGTGCACGGTGATGGGATTGGGAACGCTATGCAGCGGGTGATCCTCGAGCAAGAGGGGATCGTATTTGATGCACAAGACCGAGTGGATTTTGCGCAATTTGGCTGGCCGGGACCGGAAGAGCCATATTAGTTTCGCCGTCGAGGATTGGTGATGGGAGCAGATGTAAATTTATTTATTGCATAGGATTTTCATGAGATGTAATTATCTATCAGCTCTTTGAACCCCATCCCTCAAGGCGCAAAGCGACGCCGTCCCCGAAGTGCATACGAAGGGGATAAGATTTTCCCCCCCTCCACTTTGTTTCGGGGGTTCCGCTGCACTCCAGGGAAGAGTGCCCATAGGGCGGGTAGGGGTTGAATGCTGAAGGTTGGTATGATAATCATTTATTTTTTGATATTATATTGATATTTTCTTTACAGATAAACTCATTGAAGATCAGATTGAAGGTCCATGACAGGATTAATTTCAGGCACAAGAACAGAAATCATTCTATATGTAACCGACATGGCTGGCGAAGTGCAGTTTTATCGGGATATTCTGGGCTTATCCATGCGCTACCCGAAGGGTGTGACGGATTTCGTCGCTGAAATGTAGGTGGAATTTAAGATGGGTGATACCATTCTGGCTCTGCACGGCGGGGCAGGTGCCCAGCCGGATGACATGCATGAGGTGGTCTTTTGGGTGAAGGATATTGTTCAGGCGCGGGAGGTTATCCTGGGGGCAGGATATGCGATCGGTGAGGTTCGCACACTGGAAGATGGTGCACTGATTGCTGAGGGGTTGGATCCTGATGGTCACCGCTATGCCATCCGAATAGAGAAATGAGGTTTTTATGACGGAGCAATATTATCAGGATCAGCGGTTTGCAGAAAAATACCGTGCCCTGGTGTCGCATGAGGATTATGAACATAACCTGCTGCCAGCCATCATTTCGATTGATGCCCTGGAGGATAAAGTCGTCCTCGAGTTGGGCGCTGGCACCGGGCGAGTGAGCTGCCTGGTTGCAGCCTTTCCGCGCAGGCTGATTGCAGTGGAACTTTATTTCTCGATGCTGTCCCTGGCGAAAATTGCTTTAGATGAGTCAGGGCAGCACAACTGGGACCTAATCCTTTCACCGCATCAAGCGCTTTCCCTGGCCAGCGATTCTGTCGATATGATCCTCTCCGGGTGGAGCTACCACTGCGTGGCCCTTGACGCCGGTCAAAACTGGCAGGAAGCCCTGGAACAGGGTCTGTGGGAGGCTGCCAGGGTTTTACGCCCAGGCGCGGTAATGATCCTGATCGAATCCCTGGGAACGGGATACGAAAACCCTCATCGGCCCGATATAATTGTAGACTACCTGGATGCCCTGGACAGCCACGGGTTCACATCAGCCTGGATTCGTACCGATTTTTGCTTTCAAACGATGGCACAAGCTCAGGACCTGATCTCGTTTTTCTTCGGAGAGGAACCGATACCGATGTGGGAGACTGAAACGGGCGTGATCGTCCCAGAGTGCACCGGTTTGTGGTGGAAGAGATTGAAATAGAGTTGTCCCTGATAAACAGAGAAACTTAAGTCATTCACGGCTTTCTTTTTGCGATTAATCAATCATCCTGTAGCGCCGAAGGGCGGTCTCCAGGATCATATTGACCAGCGTGGGGTGGTCCACACCTTCCGCCGCAGCTTCGATCACGAGATCAGAGATGCCAGGGGAAAGACCTGGCAGGGGATTGATCTCGAGGATATAGGGCTTCCATTCTTCATGCACGTTCAATCGGAAATCCACCCGGGCGACATCCAGGGCACCGCTGACACGGAACACGGCTGCGGCTAACCAGTTGAGCTCATCCACCATATCATCATCCAGGGGCGCCGGGCAGAGGTAAGTGAGTTGATCCGCCAGGGCGACCTTCAACCT
>Ga0209121_10004751_pt1 | contig 12550 bp, 9 predicted proteins | sample Cruoilmetagenom3_FD_187292 | JGI IMG/M metagenome (GOLD analysis project Ga0209121, IMG submission 187292) | Oil polluted marine microbial communities from Coal Oil Point, Santa Barbara, California, USA - Sample 3 (SPAdes) (version 2) | ecosystem: Environmental > Aquatic > Marine > Oil seeps ... | reverse complement strand
TCAAGCGAAAAAGCGGAGTTTACACGTGTAAATGAGCACTTTGAGTGCGATTTTAACGCAGTAGATGGCCAAGTCAGTAGAATTTCAACAGCCTGCTAGTAGTTTAAATACTGACTTTAGTCACATCCACCCATAGCCTCAGGGGCTGTCCCGGCTGGAGATAGCGCCGCTTGTCCAGCTGGTTCCACTGGGTGAGCTGCGCAACGGTCACATTAAATTTTCCGGCGATTCTGGCCAGTGAGTCCCCTTTCCTCACGCGATAATTAATCTTACGAACCACCTGGGGGCCTGTTTTAGCAGAGGCAGTGAGCCGGTGCTTTGACCAAATCGTCAACTTTTGGCCAATCTTCAGCGTATCTTTGGGAGCCATACCATTCCATTTGGCCAGTTGACGCGTGCCAACCTTGTATTTCCTCGCAATCGTCCAAAAGCTCTCGCCGCTTCTTACCCGGTGAACCTGTTTTCGGGTGTTGGCAGGTTGCCGGCGCTGCAACGCTAACTGGCGTTGGCTGGCGCTGAGTTTGTAGGCATTAAGGGACTGGGTGGGTGCCGGTATTAAAAGGGTTTTGCCAATAATGACGCGACTGCTTCTAAGCTGGTTAATTTGCTTTAAAAAATTGACGGTAGTGTGGTTTCGCTGTGCAATCAAACCAAGGCTGTCACCATTTTTAATCTTGTAACGCTTCCAGGTCAGCCGTTGTTCGGGGGGTAGGGTTTTTAGTTTGTCCTGGAAAGTGACTGATTTTTCGATGGGTATTAGGAGGTGGTGAGGCCCTTCGGGGTCTGTTGCCCAGCGGTTAAAACCCGGATTAAAACGGTAAATTTCCGCAAGACTTATATCAGCCAGAGATGCCGCCTGCGCCAGGTCAATTTGACCATCCAGTTTGACGATGGAGAATTGCGCGGTATCAGGAATGTGAGTGAGGGTTATGCCGTATTTTCTGGGGGTCGCAAACATCTGCGATAAAGCAAGAAGTTTGGGTACATAGGCCTGGGTTTCTTTGGGAAGCTTTAAAGACCAAAAATCGGTAGGGCGACCTAGTTTCTTGTTTTGCCGGATGGCGCGGTTCACTGTGCCGCCACCGGAGTTGTATGCAGCAAGTGCGTGCAGCCAATTGCCATCAAAGCGTCTGTGCAGCGATTCCAGATAATCCAGCGCTCCATTCGTTGAAGCAACGACATCCCTGCGGCCATCGTACCACCAGTTCTGCTTTAAACCGTAGGCTTTGCCGGTTCCGGGGATAAACTGCCACATGCCCGAGGCTCTGCCGTGAGAATAGGCAAACGGGTCGTAGGCACTTTCGACAATGGGCAGCAGAGCGAGCTCACCGGGTAGATTGCGCTTTTTAATTTCACCCAACACAAAATGGAAATAGGGTGTGCCACGTTTAAGCACCCTGTCTATATATGCTGGGTGCTTCTTATACCAGTTGAGCTGCTGCGAGAATCGTTTGTTGCGAATATCGAGGTCAAGTTGAAACTGGCTTCTTAGCAGAGGCCAGATGGGGTGGGTGTTTTGATTTTTCGAGATTGGTTGAGGGCTTTCGAGGGCAATATTTCCTAGAGGATGAAAGCGAACGAATTCGCCACTGGCTTGGTAAAATGGTTGTGAGTTATCGATAAAGCCTATTTCATCGAGTGCGATGAGCCCTTGGTCGAGCTTGGTGTCCTTTAATAGATTCGCATCATTGTGGTCGATCTCGCAAACATCCATCTTGGGTTTGCCAGAAAAGAATCGTTTGAACAAGCGACCTAAAGAAGAAGACTTATGGCTTTTTTCGCTTGAGATGTTTTGTTTATAGGCCTCCTCAGCATGGGCACCTTGTATGCTGGTACAAGCGACGAACATCAATAACGAAAAAAGGCTAGAAAGAGCGAAACATTTAAGGTGATAGAACTGGGGTTTGAAGGTTGAGCTTTCAAAACTCCTCAAGGGAGAGAAGGAAAATACCATAAAAATGCCAATGTAATACTTGTTTGAATTTGGTGAGATGGCCGATAATAAAACGACTTATCGTTCCCAGCGAATGCCTCGATTCTTACGTTAAGGTTCGATCTGGAGCACCATGCCGAGATGAGAGACGGAGCGCAAGTACTATAAACAATAACATAACCACTGTCGGCGTCTTTTATCCTTGCCGTTTAATAGCTATTAAGCATAGCATTATATGGGCTTCATTGAAGCATATGCAGTTCGGATAAAGTGAGACATGCTTTGAGTAGAAAAAAGAAAAAGGGGCAATAATGGCGCTGCCACGATTTATAAAATTTTCCAATAAACCTCGTTGTCACTTGTTATCTTCAAAAATGAGCGCATGGTTTGAATCACCACTTGGGCAGGCGGTTCAGCAGGTTGAATTCGACATTGCAAACCATATTCTGCCAACACGTTTTGGTTATCATTTGCTTTATTGTGGGCAAGGTGATCCCGATAAGCTGCTCGAGAAAAGCCCAATATCCCACAAACTTGTTGCCGCAGATGCTCCGCTCAGTCAGTCGTGGCTGCCCTTTGTATTTGGTGAAACGGGCTCGCTGCCACTGGCCAATGAAAGTGTCGACCTCGTAGTATTGCAGCACAGTCTTGATTTTGAAGAGAATCCACATCAAGTGTTGCGCGAGGCTGCCCGTGTATTGATTCCCGGAGGCACCCTGATTGTGATTGGCTTCAACCCTGTTAGCCTTTGGTGGGGCTGGCGTTTGCTTCATCATCAAACGAAGGAGGCCCCTTGGGCGGCACGTTTTATCAGTCCATCACGACTCTCCGAATGGCTAAGCTTACTTGAGCTTGAGGTGGAAGGCTGTGAAACGGGGTATTATCTGCCGCCGTGGCACGGTCTCGCCAAGGTGGGTCGGTTTCATCGCTTCAAACGTGTTGCAAAGCGCTTTTTCACCAAGCGGGGCGCGGTGTATGTGATGGTCTCTAAAAAGACCGTCTCCTGCGTTACACCCATTAGGCCAAAGTGGCGCATTGGACGAAGGCGTTTTTTAAACAATCCAGTAGCAAATAGGGAACAAATTTAAGTGAAAACAGTGGAAATATTTTCTGATGGCGCATGTAGAGGTAACCCAGGGCCAGGTGGATGGGGCGCTTTGCTGCGTTTTGGTGATGTTGAAAAACCGCTATTTGGCGGAGAGCAGCACACCACTAATAACCGTATGGAGCTTACTGCAGCACTTGAAGCGCTTAAGGCGCTCACAGAACCCTGCAAGGTAGATCTCACCACCGATTCCCAGTATGTCCGCAAAGGCATCACAGAGTGGATAGAAGGCTGGAAGGCCCGAGGCTGGAAAACCGCCGCAAAAAAGCCGGTGAAAAATCAGGATCTATGGGAGGCGCTTGATGCAGCGATTCAGGCCCATGAAATAGAGTGGCATTGGATCAAGGGGCATAGCGGGCACCGGGAAAATGAGATTGCAGATCAACTGGCAAACCGCGGAATCGACGAGCTTTAAGGAGATAAATTTGCGACAGGTTGTATTGGATACAGAAACAACAGGTATCGAACCCTCTCAGGGCCACCGTATTATTGAAATTGGCTGCGTAGAGCTAGAAAACCGGCGCTTTACCGGCAAAACCTACCACCAATATATTAACCCCGAGCGGGAAATCGAAGCAGAAGCGATTTCAATACACGGTATAACAAATCAGTTTGTAGAGGATAAGCCCGTCTTCGCAGCCATTGCTCCAGAGTTCCTAGATTTTATTCGGGGGGCAGAACTGGTTATACATAACGCCCCGTTTGACGTGGGCTTTCTGAACCACGAATTTGCGCTGATGAACTCCGGCTTGGGGGTCGTTAAGGATTATAGTGGCGTCCTTGATACCTTGGCCATGGCCAGAAAACGTCATCCAGGCCAGCGTAATAGCCTCGATGCGCTGTGTAAGCGTTATGGTGTAGACAACTCCAAGCGGGACTTGCACGGTGCGTTGCTGGATGCCGAGATACTTGCCGATGTCTATCTTTTGATGACAGGCGGCCAGATTTCACTTTCCCTGTCGGATGAGCAGGAGGATGGCGAAACAGGGCAGGCGCGTATCCAACGGTTATCAACGGACAGGCCGAAATTAAAAGTAATTAAAGCCTCGGAAGAAGAGCTCAAATCCCACCAAGAGCAGTTGGAAAATATTCAGAAGAATTCCGGGGATTGTGTTTGGTTGCAATAACGCTTATTCATGAATGCTTAAATTTCCACTGCTACAGGCTTAACCCGCCAAACTTTTTCGCAATACTCATGCACGGCGCGATCCGAAGAAAATGTACCCATTCGTGCAACATTTAGCAGTGACATTCTATTCCAGTGCGCTTTATTCGCGTAGCTCTCGGCCAGGTCAAGCTGGCAGTCAACGTAGGATCGATAATCGGCCATCAGCATAAAGGGGTCTGAGCTGAGAAGCGATTCAGTAATGGGGTGAAACAATGAATGATCTCCATGAGAGAAAATACCTGAGTTGATCAGGTCAATCGCCGCTCGTAATTCATCATCTTGCTCGTAGTAGTGGCGAGGGTCGTATCCTTGCGTTTTTAGCTGTCCTATTTTTTCTGATGAATGGCCAAATAAAAAGAAGTTTTCATGCCCTACGGTATCCCGAATTTCAACGTTGGCACCGTCAAGGGTGCCTATGGTTAAGGCGCCATTGAGGGAGAATTTCATATTGCCGGTACCGGATGCTTCTTTCCCCGCCGTGGAAATTTGTTCAGATAAATCTGCGGCAGGATAAAAATTTTGGGCGTTCTTAACATTAAGGTTGGGTAAGAAAAAAACCTTTAAGCGATTTTTAATAACAGGGTCTTGGTCTACGACTGTGGCGATGGAGTTAATCAGTTTGATGATCAATTTTGCCATGTTATAGCCCGGTGCAGCTTTGCCGGAGAATATAAATGTACGAGGAACAGTTTCGTTATCGGGATTATCCTTGATGCGGTTATATAGCGTTAGAATATGTAAGAGATTGAGGTGCTGGCGTTTATATTCATGGATACGCTTCGCTTGTATACTGAATAAGCTTTGCGGATCAATCAACGTATTATTGCGCTCGTAAATAAGCGTCGCGAGGTTTTGTTTGGCTTGTAACTTTACCTCTGCCCACTGGTCAAGAAAGGCGCTATCGTTGGTGAATTGCTCAAGTTTTTGCAGGTGATTTAGATCGTTTACCCAGTCATCGCCAATGGCATGGTTAATCAGCTGGGATAAGCCTGGGTTAGCCAGGCGCATAAAACGGCGCGGGGTAATACCGTTGGTGATGTTAATGATTTTTTTAGGCCAGAGATCATCAAAGTTCTTTAGCATCCCTTCTTTGAGTAAGCGGGTATGCAGGCTTGCAACGCCATTAATGGTACGAGAACCAACGCATGAAAGGTTTGCCATGCGCACGTGTTTATTTTTATCTTCCCCAATTATGGATAAGGTTTTTAATGCGCTTTCATGGCCGCGATAATGCACACGGACTTCGTCTAAAAAGCGCTGATTAATTTCAAATATAATTTCCATGTGCCGTGGCAATAGCTCTTGTAGCAGTGCTACCGACCAGGTTTCAATCGCTTCTGGCAGCAAGGTATGGTTGGTGTAAGAAAAGGTCTGGGTTGTTATTTGCCATGCCTCTTCCCACGATAGGGCGTGCTCATCAACCAGTAAGCGCATTAGTTCGGGAATAGCTAGCGCAGGGTGGGTATCGTTTAGTTGTGCGGCATATTTTTTGTGAAAACAGCGAAGGTCTTGATGGGTGTCCAGGTAGATGCGAAGCATATCTTGTAGGGAGCAGCTCACCAGAAAATATTGCTGTTCCAGACGCAAGCGTTTTCCATTTTGAAACTGATCATTGGGGTAAAGAACTTTGGTGAGATTTTCAGCGGCCATCTTTTGTGTCACTGCGCCAAAGTGATTTCCCTGATTAAATGCGTTTAGGTCGAAAGCTTCCGGGGCCTCTGCTTTCCACAAACGGAGCAAGTTGGCGTTGTTAACGCCATAACCAACGATGGGCGTGTCGTAGGCCACTCCCTTAACATGCCGGTCTGGCAGCCATCGTACCTGCATTTGGCCATTATTATTATATTGTTCTGTTCGGCCACCAAATTTTATATCGAAGGTGATTTTATGGCGGTGTAGCGCCCAAGGATTGCCGTTGATTAACCATTTGTCTGTTTTTTCTACCTGCCAGCCATCAACGATGGATTGATTAAAAATACCAAATTCGTAACGCAACCCGTAACCTATGGCGGGTATTTTCTGGCTTGCTAGGGAGTCTAAGTAACAGGCAGCCAGTCGACCCAGCCCACCATTACCCAGGCCCGGTTCTTCTTCCATTTCAATAAGCTGGTTAAGGTCCAGGCCTAATTCAAGCACTGCGGCGTGGACATTATCCCAAATGCCCATATTGATCAGGTTGTTGCCCAGCTGTGGGCCAATTAGAAACTCAGCAGAGAGGTAGCACACCGTGCGGCTGCTTTTGTTTTTATAAGTCTGTTCGCTGTGTAACCAGCGTTCTAAAATGCGATCGCGAACGGAGTAGGCCAGCGCCAGATACCAGTCCATGTTTGTTGCGGCTTCAGGAAAACGCCCCTGGCGGTAGAGCAAGTTGTCCACAATGGATTTTTTCAGCGCGTCCACACTCGTTCCGCTATGGGTTTCCTCGTTTTGTTGCTTCGCTTCTTGAGAAGCTTTTAATACGGTGCTCATAAGTGCTCCTTAGTTCGACCAGACCCAATCACGAATCTCTGGCATATCTTCACCGTATTGGCGGATGTAATGCTTATGATCGATTAGCTGGTCGCGCACGTACTGTTTTACGTAAGCTGCACGTTGGCGTAGCCGAGGCACACGGTCGACTACGTCTGCCACCAGATGAAAGCGGTCCAGGTCATTCATAACCACCATATCAAAGGGCGTGGATGTGGTACCTTCTTCCTTGTAACCGCGTACGTGCAAATTGTGGTGGTTGCTTCGGCGATAAGTGAGGCGATGAATTAACCATGGGTAGCCGTGATAGGCGAAAATAATGGGCTTATCGGTGGTAAAAATATCATCGAAATGTCGGTCGGGCAGGCCATGGGGGTGCTCCTCTTTGGGCTGTAGTGTCATGAGGTTCACCACATTAACAACACGAATTTTTAGCTCTGGCAGCTTCTGGCGGAGAATATCTACCGCCGCTAAAGTCTCCAGGGTGGGCACGTCTCCGGCGCAGGCCATTACCACATCTGGGTCACCTTCCGCATCATTGGATGTCCACTCCCATATGCCAATACCGCTGCTGCAATGCTTAATGGCCTGATCCATGGTTAACCACTGGAGGGCGGGTTGTTTGCCTGCAACGATGACATTGATTTGGTTGCGACTGCGTAAACAATGATCGGTTACCGACAGCAGGGTGTTGGCATCGGGTGGCAGGTAAACACGGATGATGTCTGACTTTTTATTCACCACATGATCAATAAAGCCTGGGTCTTGGTGGGAAAAACCGTTGTGATCTTGCCGCCATACGTGGGATGACAGTAAATAATTAAGTGATGCGACGGGGCGACGCCAGGCAATGTCTTTCGACGTGGTTTTTAACCACTTAGCATGCTGGTTAAACATGGAGTCGATAATATGGATAAATGCTTCGTAGCAATTAAAAAAACCATGGCGACCGGTGAGTAAGTATCCCTCTAGCCACCCTTGGCAAGTGTGTTCGGAGAGGATCTCCATGACTCTGCCATCCATTTCGAGGTGATCGTCCTCGGTAATGGTTTTTTCCATCCAGGTGCGTCCACTTACTTCAAACACATCTGCCCAGCGGTTTGAGGCGGTTTCATCCGGGCCGAATAAGCGGAAGTTTTTCGAGGCAAGGTTGGCGGCCATTACATCGCGCAAAAACTTTCCCTGTACACGCGTTGCTTCGGCAACACTCTTGCCTGGCGCTTCAATATTGACCGCATAAGTAGAAAAATCAGGGAGGCGTAATTTGCGCAATAACTTGCCGCCGTTGGTATGGGGGTTATCCCCCATACGTTTTTCACCCACAGGGGCGAGGGCTTGCAGTTCCGGTATGAGTGCACCTTCTTCGGTAAATAGCTCCTCGGGTTGATAGCTTTTTAACCATTGCTCTAACAGCAACAGGTGTTCGCTGATTTCTCTTACTTGGCTGAAGGGCACTTGGTGAGAACGCCAGAAACCTTCTGTTTTTTTACCATCGACCTCTTTGGGGCCGGTCCAGCCTTTGGGACTGCGCAGGATAATCATGGGCCAGCGGGGCCGTTCTGTTACGCCATCTTTTCTGGCCACGTTTTGAATTTGCTTAATCTCAGCACAACAGAGGTTAAGCGTTTCTGCCATTTTTTGATGCATTAACTCAGGGTCGGAGCCTTCTACAAAATAAGGCTGATAACCATAACCGAGAAAAAGGTTTTCTAACTCTTCATGAGGAATTCGGGACAACACCGTGGGGTTGGCAATTTTGTATCCGTTCAGATGCAATATTGGCAGTACGGCACCATCGTTAGCAGGGTTAAGGAATTTATTGGAATGCCACGCAGTGGCCATTGGGCCTGTTTCGGCCTCACCGTCTCCCACGACACAGGTCACCAGTAAGTCGGGGTTATCAAAAGCAGCGCCGTAGGCATGGGAGAGGGCATAACCCAGTTCTCCGCCTTCGTGTATAGAGCCGGGTGTTTCAGGTGCTACATGGCTGGGAATGCCGCCAGGGAAGGAGAACTGTTTAAACAGCGTTTTCATTCCCAGCTCATCTTGCGAGACATTGGGATAGTATTCGCTATAAGTGCCTTCAAGCCAGGTATTTGCCACCAGTGCCGGCCCGCCATGACCAGGCCCTGCAATATAAATGATATTAAGCTCTTGTTCTTGAATAAGACGATTCAGGTGAACATAAATAAAGTTCAATCCCGGTGTGGTGCCCCAGTGGCCCAGAAGACGCGGCTTAACATGTTCACTTTTTAGCGGCTGTTTCAGTAAGGGGTTATCAAGCAGGTATATCTGCCCCACCGAAAGGTAGTTGGCTGCACGCCAATAGGCGTGAATTTTAGCGAGAAGGTTTTCGCTGAGCGCTGTTCCAGTATGAACATCTGTAAGTGCATCCAATGTTATCTTCCCAGTTCAAGAGTTTCAGTGCTCAATCTATGAAAACTTTATGTCTGGAATATTACGCAGATAACTTAAGTGTCTACTTTGTTTAAAAGAGCTCAAGCTTGTCGCGCGATTTCCAGTTCTTCATTTGCCGGAATAACCATTACTGCACAGGTTGAACCGGTAGAATCTAGTCTTAGATGATGGTTGCTCGGTATTTCATTATCACCACACAAGCGTTTTAGCCCGCTATTGTTGTTAAGCAGGTCTGCCAGTTCACTGACCTATAGCCGTCGTTAAGTAATTTAATCAGCACGCCGGCATCAATATCACCGCAACGACTACCCATAATCAAACCCTCCAAAGGTATCATGCCCATGGACGTATCAATGCATACACCCCTGCGAATTGCCGCTGCACTGACACCGTTGCCAAGATGCAGTATTACCAGTTTTAATGTGCTGACAGGGCGTTTAAGTTGGTGAGCAGCCTCGAAGGCCAAGTGTTGATGCACAGTACCATGAAACCCAAAACGTTGAATTTCATGCTTTCGTTGAATATCAGGCGGCAGTGCATAGCAGCGAACTTCATTGGGTAACTGATGAAAAAATGCCGTATCAAAAACAGCCACATGGGGTAAGTGTGGACAAAAATACTAGGCCTGCTCAATGCCACTGATATTAGAGGGGTTGTGCAGGGGGGCGATTGGAATCATATCCTGTAACGCATCAAAAACCTGGGTATTGATCAATGTTTGTTTGCTGAAATACCTGCCGCCATGCACCACTCTATGGCCAACAGCTTCAATCGTGACATGCTCTGCAACTGTCTTACATACATGTTCAAAAATAACTGCGATACCCACTTCGCCCTGACTAATTTCGAGAAACGTACTCTGTTCTTGTATATGCCCATCGCGCCATCGGTGCACAATCGGCTCAGCCTCATGGAGATGTTCAATGTGCCCGGAAAAGACAGGATGCTTAGCTCCTGGCGTCTCAGTTTTGGGAGATTGTGAATGGGAAACCTGATATTTAATGGAAGAGCTACCGGCGCTTAATACAATAATATTCATAAAGCCCATGATGAATATGACGGTCTCAATACATCGTGCAAAGGCAGAGGGCGCGTAGCGAAGCCAAGAGACAGGGGCACTATCGCACTCCTGCAGTATCAAAGCGTACTTAAATAAAGTTCACCAGCGCAAAGTAGCCACTGATGCTCAGTACAACGGTATAGGGCAGCGCCATCCACACCATCTTTCCGTAGGATAATTTCACCTCCAGAAGAAGGCAGGTCGAAAGCCCGAATACGAGGGTTGCCATGGTTACTGGTGCCATACGATTAAAGAATTCAATAAAGTCCCAACCTGCTTTGCCGGCAATCAGTAAATTTTGTGGCCACGCCTACCGTGGTGCAAACACCGCCCAGGGCAGTTCCAATTGCAGCGTGCATTAGTAATGAACGTAACAATGCGCGAAAGCCATCCAAGTCGGCGCGATGTAATTCCTGTATTTCCGTGTCACCACCGTGGTAATGAGGGTGATTGTACTTTTTCCCTGAAGCAACCTTGTGATAAACCGCATAGATACCCGTTGCAACGCTGATAATTACCGCCCTGACTGTGAGGGCGTCGAGGAATGCGGATAAAACAGCAGAGGATAAACAAAAGAGAAAGGAGAGAAGGGCCTTTGATTTAACGCCGAGCAAGATTTTTGTAAAAGCGAACAGAAGCAGGTTTTTCATAAAATTGATGCCCGCTACCATAAATATAAGCAATAAAATGACCGGAAAATTTTGGAGTACCTCGTGTTTTACCGATTCAGTATTGGTCATGCCTAGCAGTATTGCTTCTATTGCCAATAATCCACCGGGTTGAAGTGGGTAGCACTTTAAGGCCATGGCAAGGGTGAAAATAAATTCTGCTACAAATATTCAACCGGTAATAAACTTTCCAAAAGTCAGTAGGATAAGCGGGTTAAGTATTAAAAAATCCAACATTGCTTGCTTGTACCATGTGGGTGAATGGCCAAGGAAGTTGTCAAGTGCAGCCAGATGAAAGGGTTGTTGCTTCGGCATGATGGATTCTATTCGGGTTTGTCGTTTTATAAAAAGGTTAAAGCGATTTGCACTGCCGTATTCAGCGCTAAATTGTTCTATATACTATATTTAAAAGACGTTCTTTAATTACATTTTGGTTTGTGTGATGCACGTGTGGTTTACAGCTAGTTGCACGGGGTCACACTTCCATTAGTAACACTATGATAGATTAGCCTATTAACGCTGGACTATAGCCGTTTGTATAAAAGTTTAACTTTTCACGAAATGTTAAATTTCGTAATCGGGTTTGTAAAATGCTAGAAAGTGCTCCGCTTCTTCGATTAGTAAAAGATGAGATTGACTTGACTCTTGAGCATGCCGAGGCGCGCTTAAGAGTCTATGCAGAGGGAGCGAATGATGCGCTAGTAGAGTGCATGGAGGATTTTAATCAGGTTGCAGGCACTTCTAAACTTATTAATGTGCCTGCCGCTGAGTTGTTTGCTAACGAATTACATTCCTTCACGGTATGGCTTGAGAAACTGCCAGAGGCGGACAGTAAGCGAACGAGTGCTATTTCCAGTTTAACCATTGGTATAACGAAACTCGGGCGTTATTTGAATTACCTGAGTACAACCGATCAGCATTCTCCAGAGTTGTTGATGCCAGCCATAAACGAAATAAGACTCGCCAGAGGCGCTCAAGCTTATCCCGACAGTATTTATTTCGCGTTTGATGTGGGGAGTAAGCGAGAAATACTACGATCTTTTGTGACTAAATCAGCAGCAAAACTGCCTGATATTAAAGATTTAAGGCGGCTCAGGCACATGTATCAGGTCGGTTTGTTGGAGGTCATCAGGGATAACGAGGGTGGCTTTCGTCTAATGAAGCGCGCGCTAGAGCGCGTAGAGGCAATATGCGGTGATACTTCCGTCGCCGAAATTTGGCCTTTGGCGCAAATTGCCATTGAAGCGATGGTGGTGGGGGATGTGGCTCTTACCCGTTCTCGAAAGCTTTTGTTTGCGTGGTTGGATAGGGAGCTAAAACAATTAAGCGTGGACGGAAACGCTTACTTAACATCTGAACCTTCGGCGGAACTGGTCAAAGAACTTTGTTATATTATTGCCATAAGTACACCGGGTTCGGAGAAGATAAAAGCGGCCCAACTTAAGCTGACGTTTCCCAGCAGCGTTCGTTCCGATGCCAGCGTTAGGGATGAGCGAGAGCTCATGGCTGGCCCGGATAACTCTGTAATCCAGGCTGTTAGTGTTGCCGTCAATGAAGAGCTTAATAAACTAAAAGATGCTATCGATCTCCATTGTGGCATTGATAGTGATGACCATAGCTCTGAAATATTGCTGCTTCTCGAAAGTATCTCAAAAACTCTCCACATTCTAGAGCTTGATGACCTGTGCCGAGAAATTAATGAACTGCTGGAAGGCTTAAGGCAAGGATC
>Ga0209121_10004750_pt1 | contig 12553 bp, 15 predicted proteins | sample Cruoilmetagenom3_FD_187292 | JGI IMG/M metagenome (GOLD analysis project Ga0209121, IMG submission 187292) | Oil polluted marine microbial communities from Coal Oil Point, Santa Barbara, California, USA - Sample 3 (SPAdes) (version 2) | ecosystem: Environmental > Aquatic > Marine > Oil seeps ... | reverse complement strand
ACAGAAATTTCAAAACAATACAATGGTAAAATTATAATATAACAATGCTTAAACAATATTTACAGTTTAAATTATCGCAAAAATTGTCGCCACAACAAATTCAATTAATGAAATTGATACAGTTGCCTACGCAAGCTTTTGAACAACGTTTAAAGCAAGAATTAGAAGAAAACCCTGCGCTTGAAGGTGGAAAAGAAGAGAAAGAAAGTGACTTTGATGACGATTTCGATAATTCTAATGATGAATATGATGATAATGAAACTATAGATACTGGAGATATTAATGTAGATGAGTATTTAAGTGATGATGAAGTACCAGATTATAGAACCCAAGCAAATAACTACAGTGCAGATGATGAGGAAAAAACAATGCCTTATGCTGCCGGAACCTCTTTTACACAACATTTAGTAAACCAACTAAACACTTATAGACTAAGTGATGAAGAACGTGATATTGCAGAATTTCTTGTAGGTAGTGTAGATGAAAGTGGTTATATACGCAGAGAATTATCTGATATTATGGATGATTTAGCCTTTACCCAAAACGTATTTACCACAGAAGAAAAAATAGAAAACGTACTAAAAATTGTACACCAACTAGATCCTGCAGGAGTTGGAGCTAGAAATTTAAAAGAATGCTTATCTATACAATTACATAGAAAAGAACAGCATCCAGATGTGGCATTAGCTACAAATATCATTGACAATGCTTTTGAACAATTTACCAAAAAGCACTACAAAAAGCTCTTACAAAAGTTTGATATAACCGAGATACAGCTTAAAGATGCCATTCATGAAATTGAACGCTTAAATCCTAAACCAGGAGGAAGCTATGCAGGAAATAACCGAATTGTAGAACACGTAGTACCTGATTTTGCCATCAAGATTGTAAATGGTGAACTAGAACTTACCTTAAACGGAAGAAACGCACCAGAGCTTCATGTGTCTAGAGAGTATAACAATATGCTTAAAGGCTATAAAGACACGAAAGAAAAAAGCAAGTCGCAAAAAGATGCGGTTATGTTTATAAAGCAGAAACTAGATGCCGCAAAATGGTTTATTGAAGCTATTAAGCAACGCCAACAAACCCTTTTTGTTACCATGAGTTCTATCATGCATTACCAAAAAGAATATTTTTTAACAGGTGATGAGCGCAAGCTAAAACCAATGATTTTAAAAGATATTGCAGATGAAATTGAAATGGATGTTTCAACAGTTTCGCGCGTGGCAAACAGTAAATATGTAGACACACCTTATGGTACTAAATTAATAAAAGAGTTCTTTAGTGAGTCTATGACTAATGATAAAGGAGAAGAAGTTTCTACTAGAGAAATTAAAAAAATACTAGAAACGGTTATTGAAGAAGAAAGCAAAAAGAAACCTTTAACAGATGAAGCTTTAGCTAAAATATTAAAAGAAAAAGGCTACCCAATTGCTAGACGTACTGTGGCTAAATATAGAGAACAATTAGATATTCCTGTGGCAAGATTGCGTAAGAAGATTTAATGAATTACATTTTAAAAAGCATATCGTTTATTTTTCACCCTTTAATCATGCCATTACTTGGTGTGATTTTTTACTTCTCAAAATCACCTAGGTTTATACCTATGGAAATTATACAAGCCAAACTTGTATCTATTTCTATATTAACCATTATACTGCCTATACTTATTTATTACTTATTAAAAACTATAGGTAAAACCCACAGTATCTATTTAAGATCTGCTAAAGAGCGTATATTGCCTTTAGGACTTAACTGTATAATTATTTATTTAATTGTAAAGCGTGTTTTTCCTCCTAGTGAGGTTATAGAGCTTTATTATTTTTTTATAGGTGTATTACTATCTAATCTTACTTGCTTCATTCTAGCTATTCTAAAATTTAAAGCAAGCATACATATGATAGCTGTTTCTGGTGTATTTATGTTTTACATAGCGCTAAGTCTACACTTTGGTATTAATATTAATGGTACATTAGCATTAATGGCAATAATTACAGGAGCTATTGCTACTTCTAGATTACACCTAAAAGCCCATAACTATGTAGAATTAATAGTAGGATTTTGTATTGGCTTTTTACCGCAACTTACCTTATTAAATTACTGGCTTACTTAAAGAATATAAAGCATTAAACCCAACTTAAGGGCATGCATATCTAATGAAGCTCCATCCATTTGAGCATCTTTATTAAAAATGGTATTTAGTGCGTAATAAAAATGAAGGTTCCAGGTATTGTAACCAGCACTTAAAGTAAAACCATATTGCAATTTATTGAAGTCTGAAATATTGGTATTCTTAATGGTAGTATCACCATTAAACTTAGAAGAATTAGCAATTATATACCCTAACTTTAAACCTGTATAAATTCTCCAAAACTTATACTCTGCAGCTGTTGAAGTTCGCCATCTAAACTCTAAAGGCATTTCAACCATATAGGTGGTAAACTTGTTTTTAGAATACGATGTTTCGCTGTCATCTAAAACCGTGTAGGTATAATTATCATTACTATCTGTATCAATTAACAGGTTTTGGTTAAAAGAATTGGTAGAAAGCCCCAAACCTAAACCAATGGCTACATTACGTCTAGTATTAATAGGCATATCTTTAATAAAGCCCAAGTGAAAACCACTAGAAAAGCCACTTTGCGAAACTCCGCTTGGTCTATTTACAAGTAGGTTATATGTAGCACCAATATAAAACTGATCTTCTTTATATAAAGAGTCTACAGCAGTAGTTAAGGTTTCTTCTTCTTGTGAAAAAGCATAACCAACCGTAAACAGAAGCATTAAAAGTAGAAGTTTATTTTTCATTGTATATAAAAAAAGGCGCTATGATTTCTCAAAACGCCTTTTAATAAAATTAAGATTTATAATTATTGTTTTAAACCTTCTAAGGCATTACCTTTTCTAGTTGTATAATTAATTTTTAATGCGTTTACTTTACGCAATTCTTGCTTAATATCTGTTACCAGTCCCATATTAGCATCACTATCTACTTTTAAAGCAGTAGTTAAAAAAGGAACTTCTTCTTCTCTTTTAGAAGCTCTTTCTGCAGCTATAAATGCAGCAATATCACTAACGTCGGCAAACTTATCATTTAACTGAATTCTTGCTTCGCTACCATATTGACTTTTATAGTTGGTACTTGGTTTACCAGCATAAATATACATTACCAAACTCTTTTTATCTAATTTTTCAATTTGATCCGCTTGTGGTAATTTATTCTCAATCATTAAGGTGTTTTGTCTCATAACAGTAGCCACCATGAAAAAGAATAACAGCATGAATACAATATCTGGTAAAGATGCTGTATTTACTGCTGGCATTTCGCCTCCTTTTTTCTTTTTAAATTTAGACATATATAAATTTTTTATCTAATTAGACTTCGGCTCTGCTTCTGAGAATTTTTGAGGTACTAAAGTTTTAATTTCTTCTAATTTTTCTTTTAGCTTTGCTTTGGTTCCAGGAGTTGTTCTTGGATCAGAATATGCTTTTTCTGCCTCCACAAAGTTCATATCTAAACTAGGAAATGCTCTTTTAAATTCTCTATTTCTTAACTCATTATAAGCAGCAATAATTTCATTTTGTACTGCTATATATGTGTCATACTTAGTGGCTCTGTCATTTTGTAAAGAAATAATAGCTTTATCAAAATTATCAGATGACCTTGGGTCTTTTTTCCCTTGGCAATATCTACAAGCATCGTCTCCTGTTCCTCCTCCATTATCTAGAAAAGTTACTGCAGATGCGCGTAAATCTTTTATTTCAATCACCTTTTCCTCTCCTCCAGTTTTTAAAAACAACTGATTGCTTCTATTCACCTCTAATTGGAAAATGTTTTTTTCTTTAATAATCACATCTTGATCAGACTCTTCCATAGGAGGAAGCTTTCTGTTTAAACCAGAATCTGTTTCAATTGTTGTGGTTACTAAGAAGAAAATGAGGAGCAAGAAGGCGATATCAGCCATGGATCCTGCATTAACTTCTGGTGCTGCTCTTTTTGCCATTTTATTTAATCATTTTTTTAATTCCAGAGAATAACATAGATCCTACTGCTATAATAGCAAGTGCGTAGAACATGTATAATCCAGCTCCAACTAATTTAGAATCGCCAGCAGTAAGTACTTCACCATCTTTCATTGGTGTTTCTACTCCTGTTGCTAGAAAGTAACAAATTAAACCTACAGCTAAAAAAGCACCAACACTCATTAAAGTACTCTTTAATGTGTCTTTATTGGTAAATATATTTTTTAATGTAAATAGTACTACTAAAACTAGTATTAAACCTAATATAATGTACGCTATATACATAAATGTATTAACGATAGCATCAGATTCTCCAGCTTTAATGGCTTCATCACCTACTCCAATAATTCTAATTAGGAAGAACATGGCTATTACACCAACTACTCCAGCTATTATGGTAATTATTTTTTGTGAATTCATAATATTATTTAAAATTAGAATTAGTTAGTATTACTTCTTATATTTTGATAACATATCCATTAAGTTAATAGAAGAGTCTTCCATGTCATTAACGATACTATCAATTTTTGCAATAATGTAATTGTAAAAAATTTGAAGAATAATTGCTACTACTAATCCAAATACTGTTGTTAAAAGTGCTACTTTAATACCACCTGCTACTAATGAAGGTTGCATATCACCAGCTGCTTCAATTTTATCGAAGGCTTGAATCATACCAATTACAGTTCCCATGAACCCTAACATTGGTGCTAATGCAATAAATAAAGAAATCCAAGATACGTTTTTCTCTAATTGCCCCATTTGAACACCACCATAAGCTACAACAGCTTTTTCAGCAGCTTCTAAGTCACCATCTGCTCTATCTAATCCTTGATAGAAAATAGAAGCAACAGGTCCTTTTGTATTTCTACATACCTCTTTAGCAGCATCTAAACCACCAGATTGTAATGCATCTTCTACATTTTGCGTTAATTTTTTTGTGTTTGTTGTTGATAAGTTTAAAAAGATAATTCTTTCAATAGCGATAGCTAATCCAAGAATTAAACATAATAATACGATTCCCATAAACCCTGGTCCACCTTCTATAAAACGTGTTTTAAGTTCTTGGTGAAATCCTTCTGATTCAACTGTTGCTGCATCTGCTGCATCATCTTGAGCTGTTACAACTGTAGTTGCAATAGCACTTGCATTTGTAGTTGCATTTACTGTTCCGAATGCCATAAAACATACTATGGCTAGAATTGAAAATAATCTTTTCATTTGTTCTTGATCTTAATTTTATTAGTTAAAGTGTTAAAGATATAAAAAAATTGCAATTAAAAAATAAAAAAAAACAGTTATACCCTAGGAAACATGGAATTCATACCTCCTTATAAATATAATACTACAAAAGAATTTTCTAGTTCGTTTACAAAAATTCTTAAGCAGAGAGGAAGGGATTCGAACCCTCGATACCCTTTTGAGGTATACACACTTTCCAGGCGTGCGCCTTCGACCACTCGGCCACCTCTCTGTATTTTTTTACCTTTTATTACAGTGGCTCAAATAACAAAAAAAAGTTTAGTTGTTAAAATTTTGAAAGTTAATTTTAAGCCATTTCTCCACGTAATGGAGTTTCAAAGGTGATTTTGAATGTTTTAGGCATGATTTTTCGGCCTAATAAATACATCAATTTACAAATAGCAGCCTCTGTAGTTATGTCTTTTCCGGAGATAATTCCTATATTTTTTAGCTTTTCGCTGGTTTCATACTGTCCCATTGCCACACTTCCTCCAGAACATTGGGTTACATTTATTATATGTATTCCTTTTTTTATTGTTTTTTCTAACAATTCTATAAACCAATTTTCTGTGGTACAGTTTCCCGCTCCATAGGTTTCTAAAATAATTCCTTTTAAGTTTTCTGTATTAAAAATAGACTCTAAAAGTGCTTTGGAAATACCTGGAAATAATTTTACTAAAGCTATGTTTTCATTAAAATCTTTAAACACTTTTAGCTTGCTTGCTTTTTTAGGTCTTAACAAACACTCATTGTTTACTTTTAAATGTACTCCAGATTCTGCAAGGTCTGGATAATTTAAAGATGCAAAAGCTTCAAAATGTTCTGCGTTTATTTTTGTTGTTCTATTGGCTCTGTATAGTTTGTACTCAAAATACAAACCTACTTCTTGTATAACTGGTTTGTTATTTTCTTGTAATGATGCTATTTGTATAGAGGTAATTAAGTTTTCTTTGGCATCGGTACGCAAATCACCTATTGGTAATTGAGATCCTGTAAATATCACAGGTTTGCCTAAGTTTTCTAACATAAAACTAAGTGCAGACGCTGTATAACTCATAGTATCACTACCATGTAAAACTACAAAACCATCAAACTTGCTATAATTTTCTTCAATAATAGTAGCTATTTGTGCCCAATATTGAAGATTCATATTACTAGAATCTATAGGTTCTTCAAAAGAAATGGTTTGAATACCACAATCTAACAGATTAAGCTCTGGAATTCTTTTAGATAAATTACTAAAATCAAAAGCACGTAAGGCTCCTGTTTTAGAATCTTTTATCATTCCTATAGTTCCTCCTGTATAAATTAAAAGTATGTTAGGTTTTGTAATAGACATATATTAAAGGCTAAATATTTCTTTTGAATTTTGTGTAGTAATAGCTGCAACTTCTTCTTGTGAAACGCTATAAATTTCAGCCAGTTTTTCTAACACCTTAATAATATAACTACTTTCATTTCTTTTTCCTCGATATGGTTTTGGTGCTAGGTATGGCGAATCGGTTTCTAAAACAATATGTTTTAAGTCTATTTCATTTAAAAACTGATCTATTTTACCATTTTTAAAAGTTGCTACTCCGCCAATACCAAGTTTCATATTATAAGAAATGGCTTGATGTGCTTGTTCTAGTGTTCCTGTGAAGCAATGAAAAATTCCGAAAAGGTCTTCTCCTTTTTCTTCTTCTAAAATATCAAAAATTTCATTGAAAGCTTCTCTACAATGAATGACAATAGGTAATTTATACTTTTTTGCTAGTTGTATTTGATATCTAAAAGCTTCTTGTTGTATGGCTAATGTACTTGTATCCCAATATAAATCAATACCAATTTCGCCTACAGCAACAAATTTTCTTTTGGCTAACATTTCTTCTACATGCGCAAGTTCTTCCTTATAATTATCTTTTACAGAAGTAGGATGTAAACCCATCATTAAAAAAACATGATCGGGAAAATCTTGTTCTAACTGCAACATAGACTGTGTATATGAGGAATCTATAGCTGGAATAAAAAAACGAGTGACCTTATTATCAATAGCACGTTGAATCATTTCTGCTCTATCTGCATCAAAAGCGTCACTATATAAATGGGTATGTGTATCTGTAATTATCATAAAGCAAAAGTAAAAAAGTCATCAGCAACCTGATGCCTTTTTCAATACTATTTCTACAATATCCTTAATCTAACTTTTTTATAAGTTTTTGGGCTTGCTTATAATCATCAGCATCTTCTGGTATGCTCTGTAATACGTTTAAACAAGCATTGGTATCTTCTTGCTTTAATTTACTTAATGCTAAATACCATTTTGCTTTGTTATTATAGACGGAAGGAGAGTTTATTATTTTCATAAAAATAGCATCTGCTTCCTTAAAAGCATCTAATTCTACCAGAGATACTGCTTGATACAATTGAAGCTCTAAATTATTAGAATCTAATTTTATAAGCGCTGTAAAATATGCTTCGGCATCTTTATAGTTTTTAGCATTAAATGCTGTTTCTGCTTTATTTAGCATATTGCTTTGCGTACCTCTAACCGTTAAACTTATGGTCTCATAGTTTGCAAAATCACTATAAACAGGACTTGAAAATTGCTGTTTAATAAAAAATCCTATTACAAGAATTGCAGCAATAGCTACCGAGTAATACCAAGGTTGTATGCGTTTTGCTTTTGGTGCTTCTTGTTTATTAAAATAGCTCTTAGAAACCTTTTCTAGGTTAGCTTTAAAAGCCTTATTTTTTTCTTCGTTTTTAAAATTATGCTCTAAAAAACCAGACGCCTCTTTATACGTTTCAAAAGCTAATTTATAAGCTTCATCTTCTTGAAGACGTTTTTGAAACGCCATTTGCTCCTCAAGAGGTAATGCTCTAGAAAGATAGGCTTCAAAAGTGATATAATCTTGTTCTTGCATGGTTACGATTTTAGGTTGTTATACGCTGGTGACTCTTGAACCATTTTAGTTAGTTTGCCAATACATAAGGATTTCTTTTTTCTAGCATAAGCATAGCTTACTCCTAAACTTTTAGCAACTTCTTCCATAGATTTTATTTTAAAAGAAGCTTTAAGCAAATCTTTACAAGCTTTCCCTAACTTTTGAAACATTTCTGTAAACAAGTTGTGCTGTTGTTCAAATAAGCTTGTTTCAAAAGCAAGTTCTTGAGCGTCGTCATCTTTAGATAACACTTCTTCATTAATTGTTACCTCTTTATTACCAGTTTTTTTTAATTGATTTAACCATTTGCGTTTGCACAGCAAGAAAAAATAAGCATCAAAAGGACATGTTAATTGCAGACCTTTTTCATTTGCTTGGTTGTATATAGTAATTATAGTCTCTTGAATTACATCTTGAGCTCTAGAAGCATCTCCACTATTCTGTTTAATATAATTAACCACTTTTGGCGCAAACTTATCATAGATTGCTTGTATGATAAATGCATTGTTTTGCACTAACCCGTCAATATATTTTTGATCTTCGTGAATTTTTTTTTGGCTCATGAACCCTTGTATTTTCTACTAAAGTAAAAAAACTTTCTATTAAAAGGGTAACAAATTTAAAACGGTTTTGATATAAGGGTGTAACAACAAAAAGGTTACACTAAAAAAAAGAAATTATTAAAACTCAAAAACATTAAAATCATGAAAAATTCCATTTTAATTATCGCCACTGTAGTTTTTGCCTTTTTAAATGTGAATGCTACCAATGAAACAAACATACCTAACACCTACAAAGAAACTGTAGCAATTACAAAAGACAATATTGTAAAAATTTATGATTGGTCTGTAAAAACAAACAAAGGTGTTTATTCAGGTACATCACTAAACCTAGCACATGCTAACTATATGATTACACTAGTAAGCAAGGGAGAAATTATTATAGAGAAAAAAGTAGAAAGCTTCTTTATGCTAGATTACGAAGCAAAAAACAAGAAAAAGAGAGTTTACTTCTGGGAAGTAACAAGCAATAAAGGCTATGCTAAAGGATATTCTTCTTCAGAAAAGCATGCAGATAAAATGATACAATTGGTTGCATCTGGAGACATTATCACTAAAAAAATAATTTTTAGTCAGCCTAGACAATAGACAATCTTTAACAACATACAGGAAACAAAACGATTAGCCTGTTTATTTAAAAATGAATACGAATATAAAAACCTATTTATTATGAAAATTTCAAAACAACTTCACAAGCATTTAAACACCTTAAATGCTATGAGCAAAACTTTAAAAATAACTTTTGGTACTTTGCTAACCTTTGCCCTACTAAGTAGCTGTAATCCTAATGATGATGGAGAACCTAATTATGTAAGTAGCAATACACCAACCTCACAAGAATTTGAAAGTATTAGAGAACAAGCCCTAGAAAATATAACGCAAAGCTTTCAGTTTAATGCAGATGATGGCAATATAAATTTAACATCTAATAACGGAGTTAGTATTTCTATTAACGGAAACTGTTTAACCAAAAATGGAAACCCAGTTACAGGAATAGTAGATTTAGAATATATCGAGCTGTTTCAAAAAGGTCATATGCTTACTACTAACAAGCCTACTATGGGAATTATGCCAGGTGGAGAAAAGGCTCTTTTAATTTCAGGTGGAGAATTTTTTCTAGAAGCCTCTCAAGATGGTGTAGCACTAGAAACCAACTGCCCTTTACAACTACTTGTACCTGCTAGTTTAACTGGCACACCAGATAATAATATGATTCTTTGGACAGGGTTTATAGATGAAAATGGAGACCTTGCTTGGGACGAAATGGATAACGATCCTGATGGACAAGGTGAAAATGGTGTTTTTACAGAAGGATCTCAATACTACGCCTTTTTTGGAGCGTTTGGTTGGACAAACATAGACAGATTTTATAACGACCCAAGACCTAAAACTACCATTAAATCTGCTGTTCCTGAAGGCTATGACAACACCAACAGTGCCATTTACTTGTCTTACGATGGTGAAGATTCAGGATTAGCACATCTAGACTCTTATGACCCAATTGATGAATTGTTTAGCGAGCACTACGGACAAATTCCTATAGGTTTAGAATGCCATTTAATTTTTGTAACCGAAGAAGCTGGTAATTGGAGATACGCCATAAAAGCAGTGACTATTGCAGAAAACGATATCATAACATTTTCCATTACAGAAACAGATATTGCAACCGAAGCAGAACTTACTACAATCATAAATAATCTGCCTTAATTTAACCTTGATAAAAGTGGCGGCAATAAATGCCGTCGCTTTTTGTATTTTAGCAGTAACCATAACCTCCTCTTTATGAAAACGCTCTACACTACTTTTGCCTTTTTTTATTGTTTTTTTTCACTTTATGCGCAAGAAAACAATAGCAAGGATTCTATTTCAAGAATAGCAACCATAAAGCATCATGTAGAGGGAACTGACATACAATTTACACCAGAAACACCTGCATTACAACAAATAGCTGGTGCGCCAAAAGCATTCTACACCTACTATTGGGAGTTCGGCGATGGTACTTACAGTAAAGAAAAAAATCCGAAGCACAGGTATAAAGCTCCTGGTGATTATGCTATTAAACTTTGGGCAACAAATAATTACGATACCGGAAAACCACCTACAACAAGGCCTAAAAAAATTAAGGTATCTCAAGTAGATGCTTCTACTTATAATGAAGCTTCTATGACCGAAGATTTTACTTTACAACGCAATAGAGAACCTATGCCAGAAGAAGAAATAGCGGTTGTAATGAGTTACCGAAATTATTTAAACTACAACACCAATGGGAAACTTTATCTGTTTTACAACGAGCAAAAATATAAAGCCGATAATTTTGAGGTGAGTGACATAAGAACACATCATGATGAAAAACAAATAGAAACTAATGATTTTGTATACACCTATTCTATTGATGATTTTGAAAACACCTTACTCGCTTCTACTGATAATAGCATACTTCAATTAAAAGCCAAACCACAAGACACAACCATAAAAACCAACCTTCCTTTAACACTGGAAGAGTCTAAGGCATATTATAAAGATTGGAATCTTTTTGAATTTGACAATATGGCTCCTAATGAAGAACGCAACCTATTCTTTACTATGAAAACACCTCCAGAGATGCTAAAAGATACGAGTGCGATTATTTCTATACGTGGTGTTTATATTCCGGATGCCAACTATGACAACCATAAAGTAAAAGATATGGAAATGGAAATTGTTACTTCACATGATCCCAATAAGATGTCTAGCAATGGTACCTTAATGAATTATAGATTGGTGCGCTTTAAAACTTTAAAATACAAAATTAAATTTCAAAATAATGGCGAAGGTCCTGCAAGAACCATCCGTTTAGAAACGGATATTCCAGAGATGCTAGACAAATCTACTATTGCGGTAAAAGACATGTATCCAAAATGTAAAATTTGTCCCAAAGAAGAAGTACAATACAGTTGCTTAGATACTACTTTTACAGATACTCAAGCCATATTTACTTTTAAGAATATTTACCTTCCTGGAAGCGAACAAAAAAATGTAAAGGAGTACGACTCTACCAAAGGTTTTGTAAAATACACCATCAAGTTTGCTAAAGATTTTCATAAAAAGAAAACCAAAAGTAGAACCGCTATTATTTTTGATAAAAACGATCCCATTATCACCAACTATTCTACCACACGTTTTGTTCCTGGTTTATCTGTTGGTATTAAAGCGGGTTATAATTCTTTTTCCGATTTAAAAAATTCTGAAAGCTACTTTTTTGGAGCTACACTATCTCCTTACAAATCGTATCGTTGGTATTGGCAAGTAGAGCTTTTAAATAGTTTTCATCATTATAAAGACGAAACAACAGTGCAAGAAGCTATAGTAGATGGTCCGCAAGGATTTGAGTTTTTGCAACGTACCACCACCAATACTAGCTATAAAAATATAGATTGGGAAATACCCATACTCATGCGCTATAACATAAATAACTTTATTGGTATTGGCGCTGGACTACAAGGTATGCTTAGCATAAACGAAAAAGCATCACAATCGCAATTGGTGGAAAATTATGAAGGCAGCAGTCCTGATGCTCCTATTTTTGAAAGCTATGAAACAAATTCTGACACTTCAGAGTCTTTTACCAATTTTAAAACAGGATTATTATTTGATGTCACAGCTGGTTTTTCTCGCATTGGTCCAAGTGTAGGTGCTCGTTACGTACTAAACTTTAAAGAAGATTTTAATTATTTGCAGTTATACGCTATTTGGAAATTTTAATCGGATGAAAAAAACGCTATCTGTACTTTTCTTTTTTATTTGTTTTACTTCTATTTCGCA
>Ga0209121_10004749_pt1 | contig 12554 bp, 11 predicted proteins | sample Cruoilmetagenom3_FD_187292 | JGI IMG/M metagenome (GOLD analysis project Ga0209121, IMG submission 187292) | Oil polluted marine microbial communities from Coal Oil Point, Santa Barbara, California, USA - Sample 3 (SPAdes) (version 2) | ecosystem: Environmental > Aquatic > Marine > Oil seeps ... | reverse complement strand
TAAATTCAGCTCTGTCTTACCATGTATTGTAAAAAATACAGTTGACCCCGTTCTGTCGGTGAGCTATCCGCAAGTTCGGGCTAAGCCAACCACCAAAACCACCAGGGCGATAATAACGATGGTCCAAATCGAAATCTGAGTCCGTTTGCCAGCCTTGGCCAGCCCGCGTTCAGTCTGCCTTCTCCTCCACCTGCTAGTCATATTGTGCCTAAATCCACGGGATATGGAAAGTCATAAAGGATTGTGGCGCTTCAGCATAGACATAGCCTGAAGGGCATGTCACTCGCACTATTCTCATGATAACGGAGGTTTTCTTTTATGCCAAGTGGTTGCTTGCTCATAAGCGAAGGCGATGCGTAGCAGCGTTTCTTCGCTGAAAGGCTTGCCCATGATTTGCATACCTATAGGTAAGTTGTCAGCAAAGCCAGCAGGTATGGAGATAGCCGGGATTCCACCTATGTTTATGGGTAGGGTGCATACATCGCTCAGATACATTTGCATCGGCTCTTCCAATTTCTCACCGAGCTTAAAAGGCACTGTCGGCGAGGTAGGAGTGACCAGAGCATCATATCTTTCAAAAGCCTGCTCAAATTCTTGTTTTATCAACGTACGCACCTTCTGGGCTTTAAGATAGTAAGCGTCGTAATAACCTGCGGATAATGCGTAAGTACCTAACATTATTCGTCTTTTGACTTCAGGACCGAAACCAAATTGCCTCGTCTTCTCCGTTGTCTCGATTACATTGCTGGCATTTTCCCCATAAAAGCCATATTTCACTCCGTCGTAGCGAGCCAGATTCGCCGAAGCTTCGGACGGAGCAACTATATAGTAAGCAGCCAGAGCGTATTTAGTATGGGGTAAAGAGGCTTCCCAATCTATTTCCGCACCCAGTTCCTGGAGTTTATTGATAGCAGTTTCCAAAGCTGCTCTTACCTCGTTCTGCATGCCCTCGACAAAATATTCTCTGGGTATACCAATCTTTAATCCATTGATGCTGGGAATCAATTGTCGGGCGTAGTCAGGCACGGGGTGAGGTATTGAAGTTGAGTCTCTGGAGTCATGGCCGGCAATAGCATTCATCACTAATGCACAGTCAGTGACATCCTTGGTTATTGGCCCAATTTGGTCGAGAGAACTGGCAAAAGCAACCAAGCCGAAGCGGCTGACTCGACCATAGGTTGGTTTAAGTCCCACCACACTACAAAATCCGGCTGGTTGACGGATGCTGCCTCCAGTGTCAGAACCCAGAGCATAGACACCTTCATCTGTGGACACAGCAACCGCTGAGCCACCGCTGCTGCCTCCAGGGACACGACTTAAATCCCATGGATTGTAGCTGGGGAAAAAGGCAGAGTGCTCCGTAGAAGAGCCCATGGCAAACTCATCCATGTTCGTTTTCCCGACTATTATCGCCTTCTGTGCCTTCAGTTTCTCTATTACCGTAGCATCATAGGGCGGGACGAAGTTTTCCAGCATCTTCGAACCACAGGTAGTTCTTATCCCTTTGGTGCATATGACATCTTTGATTAAGGTAGGAATGCCGGTTAAGGGAGTAATTTCATGGGCAGTTTTGATATAATCATCGACCTTTTCTGCCTCTTCCAGCGCCATGTCTTCAGCAATAGTGACACAGGCGTGAACTTTCCCCTCTATCTCAGCGATACGTTTCAGTATAGACTTTGTCAATTCCAGTGAGGAAATTTTCCTTCGTTCAAGAAGCTCGTGTGCTTCATGGATAGTTAGCTGGTGTAGTTCATTCGTCTGCATATTTATAATCTCTCCTTGAGGCTGCGACGCTTGATAACTTTGCGCCAGTCACCACCAGTTTTGTCGTGCATCTCCTTCAGCCTGGGCATGTATCGTAGGCCCAGGAATATCCCCAGACCTATAGAAAAGAATATTAAATCCTCGCCGTGATATTTGAAGTAGATTAACCAGGCAACAAATGGGAAAACAATAAGGAGTAAGCTATAACTGAAGGTGGGGTTACGAGTAAAAATTAAAGCTATTACAAAAACAACAAAGAGAAACGGAACTGCTCTGGGCATCAGGAAGAGGAGAATACCGATGGTGGTAGCTCCTCCTTTACCGCCGCGGAATTTGAGAAAGACGGGAAAGATATGACCTATTACGGCAGCTACGCCAGCAATCCCTGTAAGAAAATCAAATGGTGCAATCAGAGTGTTGCCTGACAACCACCGCACGAGAAGAATCGCCCCTATGCCCTTGCCCAGGTCAACCAGGCTGACCAGCACGGCCTCTGCTCGCCCGACCTCATAGTAGACATTCACCGCCCCCATATTTTTGCTTCCGACCTCTCGAATGTCTATCCCCTTTTTCAGCCGACCGATAAGATATGCTGCAGGAATAGAGCCAAGAATGTAGCCAGTTATGATGGCAATAACTGTGTCAACAATCATTTCCCTGAAGTGGTCACTCTAGTATTGCCTGGACTTTAAAACAATTTTCTGCTTGTTTTGGTGCATTTGATAGAATCTCAGCCTGGGAATATGACTCAGCTACAGCGTCCTTCCTGAAGACATTCTGTAGTGGGATGGTATGAGTCGCCAGTGATACATTGCCTGTATCTACTTGCTTGAGTATTTCGAAGTTCTCCAGAATATTAGATATCTGGAGGCTAAATTTCTCTACCTCCTCCTCGCTTAAGCCCAAGCGAGCAAGCCAAGCGATATGCCTCACCTGTTCGTAACTCAGTTTCATCTCAACGTGGCTGTTACATTATAGCATTAGGCTTCGTGATGCAACAGCGGTTGCTTATCTTCATAGACAAGATTATAATGGGGGATTATGCAAATCCGAAACGTTGTCTTGTTATCTCATCAAGGAGCAGGGAAAACCTCGCTTGCCGAGTTTATGCTCTCTACTGCAGGTGCTATTCAGCGTTTGGGGAGCGTTGAAGATGGCACCACTACTTCGGATTATGACCCGCTCGAGGTAGAACGTAATATGGGCATCAACCTGTCTCTGCTTCCCCTTAAGTGGCAGGAGATGAAGCTGAATCTCATTGATACCCCGGGATATGCTGATTTTACCGGTGAGGTGAGATCGGGATTGAGGGTAACTGAGGGAGCAATCATTGTAATATGTGCTGCTTCGGGTGTGGAGGTAGGCACAGAGCAGATGTGGGGCGCTGCTGAAAAAGCGAATTTGCCTCGGTTAATATTTGTTAACAAGATGGATCGTGAAAATGCTGATTTCTTCTCTACTTTGGAAGACATTCAGGCTAAGTTGTCACCAAGATGTTTGCCTCTTCAATTACCCATAGGTTCACAAAGCGATTTTCAGGGCATTGTAGATTTGGTGACTATGAAAGCTTACATTGGCAATGCCTTGAAAGAAGCCGATATACCTTCAACATTTCGAGAACAAGCGGAAGCAAGCCGTGAGAAATTAGTAGAGGCCGCTGTGGAAGCCGATGACGAGCTTATTAACAAGTATTTGGGGGGTGAGGCCATAAACAACGAGGAGATTTCTGCTGCCATAAAAAAGTCCACTATTGCTGGCAAGCTGGTGCCTGTTTTTGTTGGCTCTGCTTTGCAGGGCATCGGCATTTATCAAGTTCTCAATGGTATTTGTTACTACTTGCTCTCGCCAGAAGAAAAGGATGCCTTTGTAGCTAAGAACGTGGCCACTGGTAATCAAGAGGAGATCAGACCAGATTCGGAGTCCCCTTTTTCCGGGCTTGTTTTTAAAATCAGTGCAGACCCTTATATTGGCAAGCTCAGCTATTTTCGGGTTTATTCAGGCGTTATTTCCAGCAATTCCCAGATTTGGAATGCCAACAAGAATAGCATGGAACGTATTGGCCAGCTCTTTACCATGCTGGGCAAAAACCAACAGCCAGTGCCGCAGGTCGCTGCCGGAGATATTGGAGCAGTAGCGAGGTTAAACTTAACCACCACCGGGGATACTCTTTGTGCTCGCGAACATCCTGTGATATTTCCTGGTATCGAATTCCCCAAAGCGAATTTTAGCATGGCAATCCAGCCTCAGACAAAGACCGATTTAGACAAGATGAGCACCGTTTTGCCCAGGATTTGTGAGGAGGACCCTTCTCTCCAAACGCATCGCGAAGCTGATACTAACGAGTTCATTATTTCCGGAGTTGGTGATAGCCACCTGGAGATAATCAAGGAGAAAATACGTCGCAAATTTGGAGTGGAGGTGAAATTAGACCCGCCAAAGATTCCTTACAAAGAAAGTATTACTACGCCAACCAAGGCTGAGTATAAACATAAAAAGCAGACCGGAGGGCACGGTCAATATGGGCACGTCCTTCTGGATATGGAACCTTTGTCTCGGGGTGGGGGATTTGAATTTGCTAAGAAAATCTTTGGGGGGGCAATACCTCAGAACTATATCCCCTCTGTGGAAAAGGGAGTCAATGAGGCGAAACAAGAAGGTGTTTTAGCTGGTTATCCCGTAGTGGACATGAAGGTAACCCTTTACGATGGCAGCTTCCATCCAGTAGATTCCTCGGACATTGCTTTTAAGATTGCGGGAGCCCAGGCTTTAAAAAGGGGATTGTCCGAGGGACAGCCGGTATTGCTTGAGCCTATAATGAACCTTACTATAACCGTGCCTGAGATGTATACCGGGGATATCACTAGCGACCTTAATACTAAGAGGGGACGCGTGCTTGGGATGAATCCCAGTGAAGGCATCAATGTTATTGAAGCCCAGGCACCCTATGCAGAGCTGCTTCGTTATGCCATAGATTTAAGGTCAATGACACAAGGGCGCGGTAACTTCGTGATGGAATTTGACCATTACGAAGAGGTGCCAGCTCATCTCAGCCAGAAAGTCATCGCTGACAAGAAAAAGAAAGGTTAGCTGACAGTTGTCAGTTAGAAGCTAGTGCGCTATCTTGGTCAGCTAACAACTCTGCTATCTCAGCCTATCCTAGCCAGCTAATAACTCTTTTAGCTTGTTAGTGAAGGCTGGCACTACTTCTTCATATTTACCCACCACTCCAAATTCCGCCTCCCTGAATATATTCGCCTCAGGGTCCTTATTGATGGCTATGATGTGCTTGGAGCCTGAACATCCAGCTGTGTGCTGGCTAGCACCGGAAATAGCTATAGCAATGTAGATATCAGGGGCAACAATCTTTCCAGTGAGGCCGATATGCAGTGCCTCTGCCACCCAACCGTTATCAGCAGGAGGACGTGAGGCACCTACTGCACCATGCAGCAAGTCAGCTAGCTCCTTCAATACAGTCTGGAAGGGCTCAGGACCACCCATCCCTCTGCCTCCACAGACAATCACAGGGGCATCCTCAAGCTTAATGCCCACCGCCTCTTCCTTAACAGTTTCTAATATCTTTGTCCTTACTTTCGACGTATCTATATCAATCTTAGTGGGTATGACCTCTCCCTTCCTTGAGTCATCACGCTCCAACGGTGACATTGCCTTGGTTCTAACTGTAGCCACTTGAGGTATAGACTCGCTGGTGAATACAGCTTGAGCGTTGCCGCCGTAAACGGGACGAGTTTGAGTCAGCAGCTTTGTCTCAGCGACTATGCTTAAGCTGAGACAATCTGTTGTCAGGCTGGTACCTAGTCTGAAGGCAAGGCGAGGAGCCAAGTCCCTACCTATAGATGTTTGTCCTATAAGTACTGTCCGAGGCGAAATATTTGTGACTAATTTTTCCGCGACTTGCATATAGGAATCAGCCTGGTATTCTTTGAGGGCGGGGTGTTCCACAGCATAAACCTTGTCTGCTCCGAAGGCAATTGCTTCTTGAGAAGCTGCGCCAACTGCATCGCTGGCCAGCAGGCAAGACAAGTCTTCCTTCAGATCATCAGCAAGCTTCCTGCCACATCCTAACAACTCAGTTGTAATGGAGGCTAACTTCCCGTCTGTTAGCTCACCACAAATTAATATACCTTTGTATTCAGCCATTATTTCCTCCTTAACTTTAAGATTTAAAGCAATTTGCCTTCTCTGAGTCTTACGGCTAGATTAGCGCCAGCCTCCACGGGCGTCTCTCCTTCAATTATTTCACATTTGGCTTCCTTGACTGGCTGGAAGAGTTTATCTAACTTGCTACGCCTTCCAGCAGCGCCAATTTGTGAAGACTCAAGCCCGATGTCGGCTGGTTTCCAAATGAGAGGTTGTTTTTTAGCTGCCGCCATGATTCCTTTCAAGGTGGCATAACGAAGTGCTCCTATCCCGCTGGTTACTACAATTAGAGCGGGAAGCGTCACTTCAACAACCTGGTAGCCATCGGGAATAACTTGCTCGACCTTCGCCTTTCCATCGGTGACCTCTACCTTACGAGCTAAAGTTACAGCCGGGATTCCTAAAATCTCAGCAATGCCCAGACCCACTTGCCCGGCATCCCAATCAGAGGATTGCCTACCACAGAAAATAAGGTCATATTCCCCTATTTTCTTTATTGCCATACCCAGGGCGTTGGCAGTGGACCAGCTATCGCCCCCATCAAAAGCCTCGTCTTCCAGAAGAATGAGTTCATCGCCCCCTACAGCTAACGCTTTCTTAATCACATCGCGAACGAAGTTATTACCTAAGCTGAGCGCAGTAATTTTGCCCCCCATGGTATCCTTGATTTTGAGGGCAGCCTCCAAGGCGAATTCCTCGTATTGACCGATTACAGGTTTTACGTCTGGTGGCAAGGTCATCTTGTTGTCTACCACCTTAAACACCACCGGTGGCGCTTCAGGGTCAGGCACTTGCTTGCAGCAAACAATCATATTGACTGGCATTCTTTAACCTCCTTAAAGATTTTTGCAGCCAAAGGATATATAAAAAACCGTCTTCTGTCAATAATCTGAATCACGCAGATTCGATATGAACGGGCTAAAGGGTTGAGTGGCAATGGCTACTTTAGCCACTGAATTAATGTTAAAATAGATAAAAATTGTTATTCTTGGGCGCGTTTTTTTACATCCGCCATCGGCCAGGCCTCTAAACCGTCTAGCCGAATCAGGTACCTTTGTTCTGGACAAGCTATGGAAACTAAATTCGTTGCAGATAACAACGTTGGCAAACTGGCTCGATGGCTAAGGCTGATTGGCTATGATACTCTGTTGTTTAAGCAAAAAGATGATGGTCAAATGATTAAAACAGCTCTTAGTGAGGGTAGGGTGATTTTAACTAAAGATACTCAATTTATGAAAAGACGCTTGGTCACAAATGGCACACTCAAAACTATGCTCATTAAACAAGATGACCCTAAACTCCAGATGCAGAGAGTAGTGAAAACCTTGAATTTAAATTATCATTTCAAACCTTTCTCGCTTTGCCTGGAATGTAATCAAGTATTAATAGCCAGGGATAAAGAAGCGGTGAAAAACCTTGTCCCCGCTCATGTTTTTGAAACTCAAACTCTATATACGGAATGTCCCGCCTGCCATCGTATCTACTGGCAGGGCACACACTGGCAGGCGATGGTCAAGAAGTTACAAGCTTGCAGATAGGGGGCGCCGAAAATCAGACTTCTACCTGATGCCCGTCTTCCCAGAGCTTCCATAGTGGCACAGATTAGATAGTAGTGCTATACTCAATTCATAATACCAGGAGAATAAAGATAAAGCTAGGTACCTATGTTATTGGCAATTGATATTGGGAACACCAACATTAAGCTGGGTATATTTGATGGCGATAGGCTGAAAGCTACCTGGAATTTAGCTACCGACATTCATCGCACTGCAGACGAGTATGGTGGAGGAGTGCTCAATCTCATGGAGAGAGAAAAAGTCTCTCCTTCAAAGGTTACCGGAGTAGCATTATGCGGTGTCGTGCCGCCGCTGCTATATACATTCACGGAACTGTGCAGGAAATATTTGAGTACTAAACCCTTAGTAGTCGAAGCTGGTATTAAGACAGGCATGCGCATCCGCCTAGATAATCCCCGTGAGGTTGGTCCTGACCGCGTGGTCAACGCCGTGTCTGCCCAGAACCTCTATGGAAAACCGTTAATAATTATTGACCTTGGCACTGCTACCACTTTCGACGTTGTTTCCAAAGAGGGAGATTATCTTGGCGGGGCTATTGCCCCGGGCATTGTCATAGCTACTGAAGCTTTATTCACTCGTACTGCTGCGCTCCCTCGAATAGAACTAGTCCGCCCCAAGCAAGTCATCGGCAGAAATACTATCTCGGCTATGCAATCAGGTATAATATTTGGTTACATTGAGCTTATTGAAGGCATGATTCGGCAAATACAACAGGAACTGGGAAGCAAAGCAAAGGTGGTAGCTACCGGTGGTCAGGCTTACCCTTTTGCCGAAGAGATAGCAGACGTAGACGTGATAAATCCCGATTTGACGCTAATTGGATTGCGTCTCATCTATGAAATGAATAAGGAGCAGTAATGCTTAGAAATAGAACCATAGTTTTAGGGATAACAGGGAGTATTGCTGCCTACAAAGCAGCAGAGATTGCCAGCCAGCTAACTCAGGCAGGTGCAAAGGTGAACGTAGTTATGACCAAAGAAGCCATTCAGTTCATATCACCTGTAACTCTCCGAGCTCTGACGGGTAACCCCGTGGTTACTGAAATGTTCGATTTGGCTTCGGAATTCAGCATTGAACATGTCTCCTTAGCTAAATCCGCTGATATCATAGTTATTGCTCCTGCCACAGCCAATATCATTGCCAAGCTGGCTACTGGCATTGCTGACGACATACTATGCTGCACAGTGCTGGCTACCAGGGCGCCGGTGCTCATAGCCCCAGCTATGGAAACCAATATGTATGATAATCCAGTTACCCAGGATAATCTGTCCAAGCTTAAAGCTCGCGATTTCGCGATTATTGGTCCAGCCACGGGCTGGTTAGCCTCAGGTAAAGATGGCCCGGGCCGACTCGCCGATATTAATGATATTATAAGCAGCATCCGCCAGGTATTGGGGAGGGGCGGAGACCTGGCTGGCAAGCATATCGTGGTTACCGCCGGCGGTACTCAAGAGCCCATTGACCCGGTTCGCTACATCAGCAACCGCTCATCAGGGAAGATGGGCTATGCTCTGGCTGAGGCAGCCCGTGACCGGGGAGCCAGGGTATCATTGATTACAGCACCTGCCTCGATACTCAAGCCAGCAGACATTGATGTCATTAAAGTCAACACGGCTCAGGAAATGCGTCAAGCAGTAGAGAACGTGACTTCCCAGGCTGACGCTCTAATTATGGCCGCAGCCGTAGCCGATTATCGCCCGAAGAGCACAGCTAAAGATAAGATTAAAAAAGGAGAGGCAGGGTTAACCTTAGAGCTGGAATGCACCCCGGATATCTTAGGCAGTGTCAAAGGAAATTTCATTAAAGTAGGCTTCGCTGCTGAAAGCAGCAACCTGGTGGAAAATGCTAAACAGAAGCTAAAGCAAAAGGGGCTTGACTTTATCGTGGCCAATGATATTACAGCCAGTGATAGCGGATTTGGCGCTGATACCAATCGAGTAACCATAATTGACCAAGAAGGTAGAGTTGATAGCTTGCCTCTCATGCCGAAACGAGAGGTGGCGGATAAGATTTTGGATAGGGTGGCGGAGTTTTTATCTAAGAAGGTTGGAAAGTAATGGAAAATATTGCAAAAATCACATTATCCCCTTCCCATATAAGGCAAGGGTATATACCTATATACAAAGCAAGGTGGAATTTGTTCCCTATCACCACAACACACCTTGAATTAGAGGCAAAGCCAATGGGTGTTATTCATACTCAATTCTATGGCGAGGCCAAAGGCAGCCACCGTGGGTTTAGCACAAATTTGATACCTTGGTTTAAGGCACATCCTGAAGTTAAAGAAGGAGATGAAGTTATAATTGAAGTTATCAAACCAATGAAACGCTATCACCTTAAGATAGCCTAAAATAAGGATATACAAGGAATGGGAGCAAAGGTGCAACGAGAGTTCACCAGCGTTATTGAAAAGAGTGGCAACTGGTATATCGGTTATGTAGAAGAGCTTCCAGGTGTAAACACCCAAGGGAAAACTTTGAAAGAGGTAAGAGAAAACCTTAAGGAAGCTCTACGCTTGATTATCGAAGCTAATAGAGAGCTGGCAACAAAAAGCCAAGCAAATACTGTCGTTACCAAAGAGCCCATCATAATAGAAATATGAGTCTATTAAATGAAACGAAGGGATTTGCTGCGGCACCTTTACGGCCAGGGCTGCCAACTATTCCGAGAAGGTAGCAAGCATAGTGTATTTTACAATCCAGCAAATAATAGAACCTCTACGGTGCCTCGCCATCGGGAAATCAACGACTTTTTGGCAAAGAAGATATGCAGAGATTTAGGAATTCCAGAACCCTGAAGGAGCGATTAAGAAATGTCTGACATACCCAAAGCCTATGAGCCAGGAAACATTGAAAATAAGTGGTACGATTTCTGGCTCAAGCAGGGCTACTTTTCTCCTGAGATAGACCCCAATAAGAAGCCTTTTGTCATCGTTATGCCGCTTCCTAATGTCACTGGTGACCTCCACCTGGGACATGCACTGTTTGTGACACTGCAGGATATTATGACTAGGTGGCACAGGATGAAGGGGGAGCCTACCTTATGGTTACCTGGGACAGACCACGCCGGCATTGCCACTCAAGTGGTTGTGGAGCGGCAACTGGCTAAGCAAGGCAAAACCAAGGAAGGGATTGGTCGAGAAGAATTCACGAAGTTGATCTTGAAATGGGCTGATAAGAACAGAGATGATATCAGGCGCCAACACCAGTTGCTGGGGGCTTCCTGTGATTGGGCCAGGGAGAAATTCACCCTGGATGAAGGACCGAGCAGAGCAGTGCGGACTGCTTTTGTGCGTTTGTACAATAAGAGCCTAATCTATCGCGGTGAGCGCATGATAAACTGGTGTCCCCGCTGCCGAACTGCCCTCTCCGACCTCGAAGTGGAGCATAAAGATATTGTCGGACACCTTTATTACATTCGCTATCCGCTTACTAAAAGCGAGGGCTTCGTCACAGTAGCTACTACCCGACCGGAAACTTTCCTCGGCGACACGGCTGTGGCGGTAAATCCCGAAGATGAGCGCTACAAAAATTTCATAGGCAAGAGTGTCACCCTCCCTATTATAGATAAGGAAATCCCCATAGTCGCTGATGAGGCTGTTGATACTTCTTTCGGCACCGGAGCATTGAAGATAACTCCAGCCCATGACCCCACGGACTTCGAAGTAGCCCAGAGACATGATTTGCCACTGGTAAATATCATGAACCCTGATGCCACTATGAACGAGAGCGCCGGTCCATACCGCGGACTGGAGAGATTTGCCTGTCGAGATAGGGTATTAGTTGACCTGAAAGATAGAACGCTTTTAGAAAAAATCGAGCCCTACTCTCATTCGGTAGGTCATTGTGGTCGCTGCCAGACGATGATTGAACCCAAGGTCAGCCTGCAGTGGTTTGTCCAAACACAACCCTTAGCTAAAGTTGCCATCGCGGCTGTTAAAGATAGCAGGGTCACTATAATTCCTGAACGCTTCGCCAAGATATATTTTGACTGGATGGAAAATATCAGGGACTGGTGTATCAGCCGACAACTATGGTGGGGACATCGCATCCCAGTATGGTACTGTCAGAACTGTGCTAAGGTGACTGCCTCGATAGATGTACCTACCGCTTGTACGCATTGTGGTTCAAAACAAATCATTCAAGACCCTGATGTCCTCGACACCTGGTTCAGCTCAGCGCTATGGACGCATTCTGCGCTGGGCTGGCCAGAGAACACTGATGACCTTCGCTATTTCTATCCCGGTTCCGTAATGGAAACAGGCTACGACATCCTTTTCTTCTGGGTCGCCAGGATGATCATGATGGGGCTGGAGAATATGGGCAAGGTACCTTTCCAGACCGTTTACCTCCATGGGCTGATTCGGGATAAGAGCGGAGAGAAGATGAGCAGAAGTAAGCTGCAAGCGAATACTATGAGTCTTGCGGAGCCCATAAGCAACTACGGTGCTGACGCTCTCCGTTTTGCTCTAACCACTGGAACTTCACCGGGTAATGATACAAATCTGGGCAAAAGTAAATTGGAGTCCAGTCGCAATTTCGTCAACAAGCTGTGGAATGCCACCAGGTTTATCCTTCAGGCCATGGATTCTGAAAGGCTGGACGCAGATACAATAGAGCTGCAACCACAGAGAATAGAAGACCAATGGATTGATAGCCGGTTAAACCGACTTATTAAAAATGTTACCAGACTGATGGAAGAGTTCCAGTTTGGTGAGGCAGAGCAGCAGATTCACGATTTCCTCTGGTCTAGGTTTTGTGATTGGTATATTGAAATTGCCAAGATACGATTTCGTCCTCACCCCACCCCATCTATTCATGGAGAGGGTGTTGGTGGAGTTTCACCTCTGCCCTTCCTGGTCAATACACTGGAAAAATCACTGCGTCTTCTACATCCTTTCATGCCGTTCGTTACCGAGGAATTGTGGCAAAGTTTAAAGCAACGTCTACCTACCAAAGACCAAATGCCGGCTTCCATAATGATAGCTCCTTATCCCCTCGCTGACGATAAAGCCTTTGCTCCAGAAGCAGAGCGGGTGATGGATTCCGTAAT
>Ga0209121_10004747_pt1 | contig 12556 bp, 8 predicted proteins | sample Cruoilmetagenom3_FD_187292 | JGI IMG/M metagenome (GOLD analysis project Ga0209121, IMG submission 187292) | Oil polluted marine microbial communities from Coal Oil Point, Santa Barbara, California, USA - Sample 3 (SPAdes) (version 2) | ecosystem: Environmental > Aquatic > Marine > Oil seeps ... | reverse complement strand
GGTAACCTCTAGTGCACCAGCTGTTCTACCAAGAGCATCGCTGGGTAGCTAAGTTGCTTTAGGATAAGTACTGAAAGCATATAAGTACGAAACCTTTCCCAAGATTAGATATACTTGCATAGCTTGACTATGCTGAAGGTTCGTGGGAGACTACCACGTTGATAGACTCTAGGTGTGAGTGTAGTAATACATTTAGCCGAGGAGTACTAATAGACCAAATGCTTCATATATTTTTGCTATCTATTCGGTTTTGAGTGTGTATACACTCTTTCGCTCTTTAGAATTAAGTCCTGATGATTACAGTTAGTAATAACAGTAGTCGTCAGGCGATAGAGATTCTTTTAGGATGTTTATCGCCTGGCGATTGTAGCAGAGTGGAACTACCTGATCTCCATCCCGAACTCAGAAGTAAAACACTCTAGCGCCGAAAATACTTAAACCTTTGGTTTTGGGAAGATAGGTCATTGCCAGGATTTTGAATTCGAGACCCCACTTGTAAAAGAGTGGGGTTTTTACTTATATAGGATATATATAAAAAAATATTGATATTTCATATGTTACATTTTATTGCCATATAAATAGGCATCTAGTTTAATATTTAGAATATATAACATTTTTGTTTTTAACTGTGTCTGTAAATATGAATATGAGATTCCCTAGAGATTTTAAAAACAGAGTAATATTCTATAATTTTAAAACACCCCTTAGTAATAGCGGACTGAACCAGTACAAAGAATTTGAACGCATTCCTTTGTTTCCAGTTATTAAAATGTATTTTCTTGCTCTTTTGGAATTCTGATATAATGGAATTAGAGAATAAATTATAGGGCACCCTTTCTGTGGCTGAAAAAGAGAAAAAAAGTGTAACTTATGAGGGTGGCGACCAAGTTGGAAAGGGAGACGCTGTTACAAATTTAGCAGAGTATCTTTCTGAGTTAGGTGTAGAAACTGAGGTTGTTCAGTTCCCATACTATTCTGCTCCGATGGGATATTTAGTAAGAGATATCCTTGTAAATAACATCTCTGATGATCTAGGCATTGATAATGAAAGAAAATTAGATATTAAACTGGCTTTTTTTGCTCTGAATAGACTGGAGATATTAAACTGCCTAGAATGTTGCGAAGAAAGGGATATCTATGTTTTTGATAGAGGCCCGCACAGCTGTGCTTTAACTATCGCCTATGACATTTCAAATAGAGATTCTTGGAGCGAGGAATATATCCAAAATGCTATAGATAAAGGACTCAACTTCGACAGCTATTTTATTGATACATTAAATATTGCTAACTGCATTATATGTCTAAAGCATAATGGGATGGTCTGGAAAGCTAGTAGAGGAGAGGGGGAGGATTTACATGAGAGTGAGGACGTTCAGAGGCTAAGTGAAGAAGTTTATACGCTAATTGAGAGAAGGGTAGGAGAGGGTTGGAAAAATGTTATAACAAAGAGCGAGAAGGGCTGGGAGGATAGGGAGAAAATCCGTGACAGAGTACTCTCTTTTATGGTAAAGAGGGGGTTTCCCGTTAATTGTGGGGATGGGAGAGAATTAGAACCTGAATATTTAGGTATATCGGAAATACAAAATTCTATGTATATTGGTTCTCAAGTGGATAAAGAGCTTAAAAAAGCTTGGATGGTGGCTATTCGCTCAAATAATAAAAAAGAGGTGTACTCACTAGCAAAAGATATTTCAAAGGCCTTTGTGGCTGGGACAGAGCGTGTATTATGGCATAGTTTAGGGGTCAGAGGGGCATTCAAGGAGATTTTAGATGATTATCCTGAAATCTGTTATATTATCAGTAATAAATATGGAGATAGATTTTTAAATAAACTCTTGGAATCTTTAAAGTAGTTTATGAATAAAAAGAAAAAGGCATATGTCTTACTTCAGAAATTAGAAGAGATGTATCCAAATGCACAAACAGAGTTGAAGAATTGGGAGACCCCATTTCAATTTCTAATATGTATTATACTATCTGCCCAAACTACTGATAAACAGGTAAACAAGGTTACCAAAGAGTTGTTTCACATATACCCCGACGGGTATATGATGTCTTTGGCAGATATTGAAGATATTGAAAAACATATATCCTCAATAAACTATTATCATACTAAAGCTAAACATATTAGAGAGAGTTCAGAAATAATAACTAAACAGCATGGAGGAGAGGTTCCAACCTCCTTAGAGAGCCTCTTAGAGCTTCCGGGTGTTGGGTACAAGACTGCAAATGTTTTTTTAAATGATCTATATCAAGCAAATCAAGGAATTGCAGTAGATACTCATGTGAGAAAAACAGCTCTAAGATATGGTTTAACAAAAAACAAAGATGCAAACAAGATAGCGAAAGACTTAGAAAATTTGTATGAAAGGAAGGATTGGTATAAGATTAATAGTCACTTTGTTTTGTATGGTAGATATGATTTTGATAAAGATTTAGATATTTAAGTTATTACTGCCCAAAAATGACAGCAATAGAGGGAGGGAAAAAGCCTGATACAACAGAGAGAGAAGGAGATGGTAGTAAGCAAACAAACAGAAAACCAGTAAGGAATGTTGTATTAGGAGAGCTCGAAAAGGAAGGTGGAATCAGAGGAATTCTAAAGGAGCCTTTTCATATAATGGAGAGCGACAAGGTTGACCCCTATAAAGGGAGAGCTAATTTTAAAAAGGATGGTGTTGTCACTGAGTTTTTTCCTAAGGTTCCCTACAATGACAGAAGGTACGCTGTATATAGAAGATTGGTACTTTTTACGGAAGGGTCCAAACAGAGAGGGTGTTCTCTCTTTGCATGTAACCCTGTTTTAATAAGAGAGATTCTAGATCGGAAGGCAGATAGTAGGTGCAACTATATGAATGGGGAATTAACAAGGGAAAGAGAATTTAAATACAATCGGAATCGGAGTAGTAGTGTTATGGATCAAGAGGAAAGATATTCTGGAGTTAATTCTTCATCTATCTGCTTTGATCTCTCTCTAGATACTCCGCCATATCATCAATTGAATATTTTACTTGGAAAAAGGGAGTATATTGATGGTAGCAAAAAGCTTGTGATAAAAGCAAGGAGGTTCAATCATAGCACAAAAAAGTATGAGGAGATTAATGAGCTTTCAGAGGGTGAGATACCAGAGAGTATAGGGACAGTAGAGGACTTTGAAGCCATAGAGGAAAAGATAAAAGAACAGGTATTACAAAAAGACACTTCTCAAAAATAGATATTGTTGATATAATCTCAGCGCAGCATAATTATTTTAGTGTATGTATGTGAAGCTGTTAATCCATACATCGCCATAGGAATATATATGGTCAAATCAAATAGCAAGAGTATAAAAGATAAAACAGAGTCTTCTATGTACTCGCAGTTAGACAGTTTTCTTCAGGATAGTTCTCATAGGATTAAACAGGTATCAAAGGGAGATATTGTTGAAGGTGAAGTAGTAGATATAAATAATGGAGTAGTAGTAGTCGATGTAGGCTACAAATCAGAGGGAATTATTGCAGGAAAAGAGCTAAAGTCCGAGATTTTAGATTGGACTAAACTAAATGTAGGAGACAGAATTTTAGTATATGTTGTTAAGCCAGAGGATGACAAAGGACAATTAGTACTTTCAATTAGGAGGACACAGCAAGCAAGTGCTTGGTTAGCCTTAGAAAATGCTAAAAAGAACAATGAAATTGTTGAAGCAACCGTAGCCGAATCTAATAATGGTGGTTTAATTGTTGAGATAGGGAAAGGCATAAGGGGCTTTATCCCAACATCACAACTTGATGCTACAAGAGTATACTCAAGTGGGATAAGGCAGGTAGGGAAGGATATTTCATCTAAGGTCCAAAGAAGGTTGAACTCCCTAGTAGGAGAGAGTATTAAAACCCGAATTATCGAATTGGATAGAGAGAAGAATAGAATAATTCTTTCTGAAAAGATGGTTACCCAAGAGAGAGATCTTAAAAAGAGGGCCGAAACTCTTAAGAAAGTGAAAGAAGGAGATGTTTTAAAGGGGGCAGTAAGTGGTATTACACCTTTTGGAGTATTTGTTAATGCTCAGGGTCTTGAAGGTCTTGTACATCTTTCAGAGCTTTCTTGGGATAAGGTAGAAGATATTGGTGCAATGTATTCGGTTGGAGATGCTGTTGAGGTTATGGTAATAGGGCTTACGGATAATGGAAAGAGGGTAGCATACAGTATTAAACGACTTCAGGAAGACCCCTGGTCCAAGGCTATATCTCAATTTAAGGTTGGAGATATTGTTGAAGGAGAAATACAGAAGGTTGTTCCTTACGGAGCTTTTGTAAGAATAGAAAAGGGCTTGAATGGATTAATACATATTTCAGAGTTGTCAGATAAGCTAGTAAAAGACCCAGCAGATATTGTTGAAGTCGGACAAATGGTTAAGGTCAAGATACTTTCTATTTCTTCTACTGAAAGACACCTTGGCTTAAGTCTAAAGGAGGCTAAGAATCCGACTATTCAATTAAACAAAGAGGAGTTGGCAGAGGCTATCGACGAAGCTATAGATTCAGAAATTAAGTAATATTATTCTGTTTACAAACAAAAAGGGGGTAGTTATACCCTCTTTTTTGGTATAATTAAGCATGGGGAAAGTTTCTAAAAAAAATATTCTTAATAGGTTGTCTAAGAACTCTCGAGTTTGTATACGGAATGCATCATTAATAGCTCAGCATTTGAAGAAGGATAGTATAGGACCTGAGCATCTAATGGTTGGAATTCTCCTAAACGACGAATCTTTAGCGACTAGGGTAATGAGCAATATGAGCTTAGATATTACTGGAATAATCAAAGATATTCTTAAAGATGTTAGCATTGATATTCTAGAGGACACGGATAAGCCCATTAGTATAATTTTCTCTACTAAAAGCAAAGATATTCTGAGGAAGGCTTTTGATTGGTCTCAAAGATATTCTCATGTGTATGTTGGGTCCGAACATTTAACACTTGCTTTACTCGGATTGAGGGAACCCTTTGTGATTGATCTTGGTAAGAGAGGTCTCACTCAGAGAAGATTTCAAAAGTATCTTTCTGAGAGTGCAACATACCCATTAGGGGTTTTAGCAAAGCCAGAAATGTCCCCTGGGGTGGTTCCCGAAAAGAAGGGGATACTAGACTCAATAGGGCGAGATCTATTAGAACTAGCTAGGGAAGGGGAGCTTGATCCTTTAATTGGGAGAGAGGATGAACTAGATAGTATTGTTAAGATACTTAGCCGAAGAAAAAAGAATAATCCTGTCATTGTAGGAGATGCAGGGGTTGGAAAGACGGTACTTGTGGAGGGCCTTTCTCAAAAGATAGCGGATGGAAGAGTTCCTCCATCCCTGAAAGATATGAGGATAGTTTCTTTAGATGTCGCTAGTATAATGGCAGGAAGTAGAATGAGAGGAGATGTTGAGCAGAAGGTTTTGGGAATTGTAAATGAGGTCGTAGAATCTACGAATACAATACTATTTATAGATGAAATTCACACAATCTTAACCTCATCTCTTCCCGGAGGTACTTCTGAGATAGCCTCAATACTAAAACCAGCTCTTTTAAGGGATGATTTCAGATGTATAGGGGCAACCACTACCGAGGAATATTCTGCATATTTTGAAAATGACAACGCTCTCGCCAGGAGGTTTCAACCCATCTTTATCAAAGAACCAACAATAGGGGAGAGTATTCAGATATTGAAAAACTTAAAACCAATACTTGAGGCGCACCATAATATTACTGTTAACGAGGAAGCCATAGAATTAGCTGTAACACTTTCAGATAGATATATAAGTGATAGATATCTTCCGGACAAAGCGATAGATTTACTTGATGAGGCTTGTGCTACTAAAAGGCTCTCTGTTGAAGGAGAGTATGAAGATATTTCTGCTTTAATGTCTAAATTGAGAGGTATCCAAAATGCCAAGAAAGAGTATGTCTTGCAGGGTAAAATGGATAGGGCAGAAAAGTATAAAAAGAGTGAAGAGGGTTTGAAAAGAAAAATAAAAAAATTAGAGAGTGCGAGAGAGAAGAGTAAAAGAGAGAAGAGTAGTGAGGTTAGTGTTGAGAATATTAGGAAGGTAGTATCAAATTGGACAGGAATACCTTTAAACACCTTAGGAAGCAAAGAGAAGAGTGCATTGTTAAAGTTAGACAAGAAGATAAATAAACTAGTGATTGGCCAACAAGATGCCATAGAAAGCGTTGCTTCTGCTATTAAAAGAGCCCGAGTAGGGATTTCTGATGTTAGTAGACCATGGGCATCCTTTCTCTTTCTTGGTCCAACTGGAGTTGGAAAGACTGAATTAGCAAAGGTACTAGCTAAAGAACTATTCGGAGACGAAGATAGGCTTGTGCAGATAGATATGAGTGAAATGATGGAGATGCATAGTGTATCTAAGTTAATAGGTTCTCCCCCTGGATATGTTGGATATCAAGAAGGGGGCTGGTTAACAGAGAAGGTAAGGAGAAATCCTCATAGTGTAATACTTTTTGATGAGGTTGAAAAAGCTCATCCTGATGTATTAAATATACTTTTACAGATATTAGAGTATGGACACTTAACTGATGGGAGAGGTAGAAAGGTTAATTTCAAAAACACTATTGTTATATTAACCTCAAACATCGGAGCGGAAGAGATTGGTAGAGATAAAGTCCTAGGTTTCAGTGCATCTAAGGCAAAGAAGATAGAGGAGGATGGCTCTGAAAAAGCTTATGATTCAATGAAATCGGAATTAATGAGTCAGTTGAGAAAAACATTAAGGCCGGAATTGTTAAATAGGTTAGATGATATTGTGATATTTAGGGCTTTAGATACAAAGGATGCAAGAAAGATTGTAAAACTGCTACTAGGAGAGTTAAATGACAGATTAAAATCACAGGATGTTGTGGTATCTCTAAGTAGATCACTACTAACACATATTGTTAAAGAAGGGTTTAGTGAAGAGTATGGGGCAAGACCTTTAAGAAGAGTGATTCAAGATTTGGTTGAGAGTACAGTTGCAGACTATCTTTTAAAGAATGAGAAAAAGGGAGAAATAGACCTCGTTTATAAGGATAACGAGGTGTTAGTTAAGAATTAAATTAGTATCTTCATATATGAAATATATATGTAGTTCGTGTGGAAGTGAGTCCGTAAAATGGGCAGGAAAATGTAATGTTTGTGGTGAGTGGGGAACATTAGAAGAATTACATGAATCTTCTAGTTCAAAGGATGAGAAAAAGAAGAGAGGGGAGAAGTCCGACTATAAGTCCATCGCGAAGTATAGTAAGAGTACCGATAGTAAAGATATATCAAAGAACAGATTAAGTACTGGAATTGGAGAGTTCGATAGGGTACTAGGAGGGGGCTTAATCTCTGGAGAGGTTGTATTGTTAAGTGGCGAACCGGGAGTAGGGAAATCAACAATACTCCTACAAATAGCTCTAAAGCTATCTTCCAATAAAAGGATATTGTACGTATGTGGGGAAGAATCACCATCTCAGCTAATGTCTCGACTAAAGAGATTAGCTAGGAAAGGAAAGGCTTTAGACAACATATTCGTGACTAGTGATCTTGTAGCAGAGAATATACTCAATCTAGTCTCAGAAGAGAAGTTTGATTTATTAATTGTCGATTCTATACAAAGTATGTCTTCTTTAACTTCGAGGGGATATCCTGGGAGTATAAGTCAGGTAAGGGCTTCGGGAAGTGTTTTAACTAGATTGTCGAAGGTGACAGGGACTCCATCTATATTGGTAGGACAGATAAATAAAGGTGGAGATATTGCAGGCCCGAAGATTTTAGAGCATATTGTGGATTGTGTACTGTATATAGAGGGAGGGGAGTCAAATCATTACAGAATACTAAGAGGAATGAAGAACCGATTCGGTTCTACTAATGAGATTGGTGTATTTGAAATGACTTCCTCAGGTATGAATGAGGTTGGAAATCCTTCTTTGGTATTTCTTGATTCAAAATCGGCTGCTTCAGGAAGTGCAATAGGGGCTATTGTTCAAGGTTCTAGAGTTGTATTTGTAGAAGTACAAGCTCTAGTAGTTGAACGAGGAGCTGAGGCTGGTCCTTTGAGAAGGGTGGCGAATGGAATAAAAAGGCCTAGATTAGATATGCTCTGTGCTGTACTGTCAAGAAGAGGAGGGGTATATTTAGGTGATAAGGATGTGTTTGTTAATGTCGTGGGTGGTATTACAGTGACAGAGCCTGCAGTGGATTTGGCTGTTTGTGCAGCTATAAAGTCTGTAGTTAGAGATGATATTCTAGATAGAAATTTTATCTATTTTGGTGAGGTCGGTTTAACGGGGGAGATTAGGGGTACTTGGGGTCTTGACTCAATACTTTCTGAGGCGGAAAGGGTAGGGTACAAGGGTGCATATATTGGCAACATTAGAAAAAGAGGATTAAAAGATTTTAAGATATCTTCAGTTAAAAGGATTCGCTCCTTATAATTTTTTTAGTAAGTATTATCGACAATTTGCGTAACACCTGTATATTCTTTGATATTTCATAACAAAGCAGAGGTACCAAGAATAAATAATACTTTTAAACAGGGATTACAAACGGGATATGAGTGTTTGTGGATATATTATATAGGGTTGACATATTGATATTATGAGGGTTATAATATAGTGCTCATTACATAACTATGTGGATATCTTGATCTTTTCCCTTTGTCTGGGGTGCCACAAACACATCTGGGCAAAAGGAAAAGGTTGAGATTCTAAATCTGTCTTTAGTATAAGCTTTAAGAGCTTAGAAAAAGAAAGATTTGGGGAAGCATAGGATGCTCTCCGGTTTTATTTATTAAGATAAGCTGGATGGATAAGACCGGGGTCGGTTGGGGCAGTACCGATCCCTCTTTCTTTTTTTCAGGGTTGACTTTCATTTTACGATTCAATATACTGAAGGTACTAGGTGGGCTAAATACCCTCAATTATTATTAATTTCCCGATATATATTATGGTAAACAAAACAAAGAGTATTAAAGAGTACGAGAATATGACTTTAGCGTCATTACGTGCTGAAGCAAAAAAGATTGGATCAAAAGACTTTATGGAGCTTCCTAAGAGAGAGCTAATTATTGAAATATTAAAGAAGTCTACAGCAGATGAGGGGTACGTTTTCGTAGAAGGTATTCTTGATATCCAAAAAGATGGTTCTCATGGAGTGCTTAGAACAGACGGTCTCCTTCCAGGAGATAATGATGTCTATGTTGCTGGTTCTCAGATTAAAAAGTTTAGTCTAAGGACAGGAGATGTTGTTGCAGGTCCTGCTAGATTACCAAAGAACAAGGAGAAATATCTTAGTCTCTTAAGAGTTGATACTGTCTATGGTAAACCAGCTGCTAAGGCTGCAGATAGGCCACAGTTTTTGAAGATGACACCGATATTTCCTAATGAACAGATTAAGTTAGAAACAAAACCGGAAGTTGTTTCAACCCGAATTATTGATCTTCTTGCACCAATTGGTTTTGGTCAAAGATCAATGATTGTATCCCCTCCTAAAGCCGGGAAGACATTCATACTTAAAGATATTGCAGATGGAGTCGCTAAGAACAACCCCAAGGCTAAATTAATGGTTGTATTAGTAGGAGAGAGGCCAGAAGAGGTAACTGACATGAAGAGATTTGTTAAAGGAGAGGTATATGCTTCTAACTTTGATGAGCTACCTGAGCACAACTGTAGGGTTGCAGAGATGGCACTTCATAAAGCTATGTGTATGGTAGAGTGGGGAGAGGATGTAATCATACTAATGGATAGTATTACTAGATTGGCTAGAGCATACAATATTACTATGCCTACATCTGGAAAAACTCTTTCAGGAGGTTTTGATCCTGTTGCTTTGTATCCTCCTAAAAGATTCTTTGGTGCTGCTAGAAACTTTGAAGAGGGTGGAAGTCTAACTATTATTGCTACTGCTTTGGTTGAAACTGGAAGTAGAATGGACGATTTAGTGTATGAGGAATTTAAAGGTACCGGTAACATGGAAATCCATTTAGACAGATCTTTAGCAAACAGGAGAATATATCCCGCTATTGATGTAACTAATTCTAGTACTAGAAATGAGGAATTACTGCTTGATAAAGAGGTATTGAATCAGTCCTGGAGAATAAGGAGAATGTTTGAAATCCTAGGCCAAAACGAAAACCCTACAGAGGTATTGGTAAGCAGATTAAAAAAGACGAAATCTAATAAAGAGTTTCTTGCAACTCTACACGAAGCCTAAGTTTGATATAATAGGTGGAATTTCTAACACCATGGATGGAAAAAGAAAGAAGCAAAATATATCAGGTCTTAGTTTCAGAGATCTCTCTATCGATGAGGAAAAGGTTGTAACTGAAGAGGAATTTATCTTCTTAGATGGAGATATAGAGGATGATGTGGATCTTAAAGGGATAAAGAAATTTTTCAATAACATTGCCAAGAAATATAATCCTAAAAAGGGTGCTTTTGCATTTTTGGTAGATTTTGTAGAGTACATATTCTCAAGGTTGAGAGTTGTATGGGTTTTGATGTCTGTAGTATTTGAAATAGTTTTCAGAAGTTTCGATTCTGTCAAAAACAAGGTTGTTAAAAGGATGTTCTGGGGTAGAGGGGCTTTTTTAAGATATGTTGTTCAGATTGCTTCAATAGTGATTGTCTTTATTTTAGGTATCTCATATATATATAGGACACCTACTATAATAAATGCAAACGAAGAGGAACTTGACTATATATCTGTTCCTGAAAGTGATTTACTTGCTATGAATGCTACTCTTAATACATCAATTCCAAAAGACAGGGAGAGGAGGGGAACGGACACATATATAGTTATGAATGGTGACACCTTAAGTACTGTAGCTGAGAAATATTCAATTAATGTTACTACTATTAAATGGGCGAATGATTTAACTTCTGATATTGTAAAACCTGGCCAAGAATTAGAGATACCTCCAGCAGATGGTTTATTGATAACAATTAAAAAGGGAGAGACTCTTTCTTCTGTAGCTAAGAAATATGCTGGGAATGAACAGACAATTGCTGACTTTAACTGGTTGGACTATCCATTTACCTTAAATGAAGGGCAGGAACTATTTATTCCAGAAGGTAGGATGCCAGAAGCACCGAAACCGACATATGCAAGTACACCTAAGACTTACGTTTCTGGTTCTGGGAGCCCTTCATATAGTACATATGTTGATCCTAATGTTGGAAGATTTTTAGGATGGCCTGTTGCAGGTAGGACTGCGAGAATATCGCAATACTATAAAGGCTCTTTACATAGAGGTATAGATATCGCAGATAGGAATTTACCTAATATTGTTGCGGCAGCTGGAGGGAAGGTTGTCTTTGCAGGTTGTTCTAGTTACTGTCCTCCACTTGGTTCTACCTATGGTGGAAGTGGATATGCTTGGTCAATTCAGATTGATCATGGTAATGGATACTCTACTTGGTACGCCCACTTAAAAAATATATATGTTAGAACCGGACAGAGTGTTTCTAAAGGACAGTCAATTGGTCAAATGGGTTCAACTGGTAGATCGACTGGACCTCATGTTCATTTTGAGTTAAGAAGAGGTATCTCTTATGGTACTCAGATTAACCCTATTTTGTATACTAATTGGTAATATTTGAGTATAATGCGGGAGTAGGGGCTCATAGTTCAGTTGGCTTAGAACATCGCATTCGCATTGCGAAGGTCGCCGGTTCGATTCCGGCTGAGTCCATAGTATGGGCCTGTAGCTCAGTTGGCTAGAGCACATCGCTGGCAGCGATGGGGTCAGGGGTTCAAATCCCCTCAGGTCCACCAATATATTCTATCCCATAGCAAACTCATCATTTCTAAAATATCTCTCTGTCATTTGCTTTTTATCTCTAATTGTTTTAAATTAAAGATAGATTAAGTTAATATTTTTAGCCTATGAATAAGAATAAAAAGATAATTATAACCCTCTCAGTTATTTGTATGGTACTAGTGATAACTACAGGAGTGCTAGGATACCTATTAATGAAAGATGGGGGAGAAGAACCCACTATAAACGAACCAAACAATAATGAACCTACAAGTGAAGTAAGTGCTACAGGAGATTTTGAGATAGATTTGTTTAGAGAAGCATATGTCACTTCAGATAGTAATACAGTCATCTCTCCACTCAGTATTAAAATGGCTATGGCTATGGTAACAGAAGGAGCAAAAGAAGAGACCTTAACAGAGCTAAGAGAGGTATTAGAACTTGATGAAAATTCTAAGACCTACTATCAGAATCTAATTGATGATATCTCAGGGCAAGATGATATTACTCTAGATATTGCTAATTCAGTATGGAGTAAAGATGATTTAGAATTTAAGCAAGACTTTATAGATCTTCTCCAACAGTACTACCATGCAGAGGCAACAAGCTTAGATTTTAATGATTCATCCTCTGTCGATACTATAAATAACTGGGTGGATGATAAGACTAATGGGAAGATCTCGAAGATATTGGAGAAGATAGAGCCTTTGGATATAATGTACCTTATCAATGCAATATACTTTAATGCAGATTGGACAGAGCAGTTTAATGAGGATTTTACTCAGGAGAAAGACTTTACAATA
>Ga0209121_10004746_pt1 | contig 12557 bp, 12 predicted proteins | sample Cruoilmetagenom3_FD_187292 | JGI IMG/M metagenome (GOLD analysis project Ga0209121, IMG submission 187292) | Oil polluted marine microbial communities from Coal Oil Point, Santa Barbara, California, USA - Sample 3 (SPAdes) (version 2) | ecosystem: Environmental > Aquatic > Marine > Oil seeps ... | reverse complement strand
CAATTATCAAGTGCTTTGGGAGCAAAAAGCCTGTCATCTTGTTTTAGGATTTCGAAGATTGATTGTTTCAATTTTTTATTATCCATATTAACCCCTATTATAAAATTTTCTTAATATTTAATTTATTCCCGTAAGATAGCGAAGAAATAGTAATATTACCACCTTCCTTAAATAAAGAAAAAACCAAATCTATTCCCCTTTGAAGATTTATCATTCCTTTTCCTCTTTAGAAAAATATTCTTTTAATTTCGCATAATTTCTCATAATATTCAGCACATATAAAATACTATATTTAAAAGATTTATAGTCTTTTCAAAAGCTGTTATTTTAGAAAATCTTCCTCAATAGGTTTAACTCCTTTTTACTTGTTAAGGCTATTCACCATTTAACATTACAAGATTATTGTATAACAAAGACAATAAAATTTCAATCCTTTTTTAATGTTTAGGAAATATTCTAAAAGAAGCAAAAAGGAGGTAATCTTAATAAAATAAGAAAATTGCCAATATATATTTTTTTTGTGAATTGCAAACGAAGTGAAACAATCCCACTAATAAGTAAGAATTGAGAAGTAGGAAGTTATAAGTATGGAGATGGATTACGAATCAAGTACAAAACGAGATTGTTTTGTCGTTTCACTCATCGCAATGACAATGTCCCAAATTTACGATTAACGATTTACGCTCTCTATGACACCCTCACCTCAATCCTCTCCCGTCGAGGGCGAGGAAGAAAGAGGAATTTATGATTTACAAACTTGGCACTTGTAACTTGTAACTTGTAACTTGTAACTTGTAACTTGTAACTTGTAACTTGCAACTTGTAATTTGTAACTTGTAACTTGTAACTTGTAATTTGTAACTTGTAACTTGTAACTAATTATCTACCATTCTCTATCTTGCAAAATTGAAAAGTTTATGATATATTTTATTATTAAACTTTAAGGAGGTTTATATGAAAAAATTATTGGTTCTCACATTATTGTTTATTCCTCTAACATTTATATTTGCAGGTGATTTGCATATAAATGAATTTATCGTAACACCTACTGGTTCCGAACAGATTGAGATATACAACAGTTCGGGTTCAAGTATAAATCTACTTGCTTATGATCTAATTATTGGTGGTTCGAGTTGGGCTGATACATGTTCTCTTCCCAATAGTGATATCGCTGCCGGTGGTTATTTTATTTTAAATTCCGGCAATGTAGCATGGAGCAATTTGCCGAATGAAGGAGCAAGACTTGTTATTGTGGGAGCCAGTAGCACAGAGGATAGTGTAGCATACGGGACCTTTGGTGGAGCGCCTGCACCTATATATAACTTTAGTTGTGCAAGATTATCGGATACGGGAAACCATGCTCTTGATTTCAATATCGATACTACACCTACAATGGGTACAGTCAATGATGTTATAGGTAATGCATTCGGAACAGGTGATGTTTATATAAATGAGGTTTTTCCCGATTCCGTTGGAGGATGGGATAATCAGTTCATCGAGTTGAAAAATTTTGGTTCTGGTCCTGTCGATATATCCAACCATATTATATATGTAGATGATGATTATACTATCCCTTCCCCTACAATTATAGATCCGAACGGATTATATTTTCTACCTCATTCATCATTTCCCCAACATTTCTTTCTTAGTGAATCATACGATAATGTCTATCTTATGAATGCAAGTGGAGAGAGGGTAGATCAAATGGGATATTCATACTATCATCCGGATACATCCTATGGTGTATGGGGTAGCGAAACAAGAACTGTTTTTGACGGATATTCCTATGGAACATCGACGGATTTTCATATGATGACTCCGACACCCAACGCAGCAAATGGTATCGTTAATAAACTTGCTATAAATCCGAATGCAAGTATTGAAATATCAAACACGATATTTAATGATAATATCACTATTTTTTATGCACTGAAAAACACAAGCAGTGTTAGAATAAAGGTATTTGATATGACTGGGAAATGTGTAAAAGTGTTAGTCCAGGGTACGATAAAAGCAGCTGGTGTTTACGGTGTTAACTGGAAAACGAATGGAACAAACGGTTTATACATTGTTAAAGCAACGATTGGCAATGAATCATTTGCAAAAAAGGTCGTGCTGAATAAATAGATATGAATATATATCTATATAAAAATAAGAAAGTGGAGAGTTTTTACCCTCTCCACTTTTTTAAAAATCTTTCCGATATAAGAATCGGTATACTGACAAATTTGAAAAGATATGGAATTCTGTATAATTCGGAACCTACCTATCTTATAAAATTAGATGATATTCTCGGTAAAGGTATATATATAGATGAAACATTTATATCCTATACTAAACTCTCCTTTAAGGAAAACACAATACTTTTAAAGGATGGAAAAATCGTAGGATATTATATTCTGAATAAAACCGCATATAATAAAATAAACACAAAAAGTGAAATCGAAGGAATCAAACTTGAATATGCTTATAGTATCATTAAACATAACCTTGAAATTATAAAAAAAGATTATATTCTTCTAAATAAAGAATATACACATAATACAACCGATAATTTAATATTATATGGAGAAAAAAGAAATTTGTTCATATGTGAAACTGTTAAGATAAACGGAAAAATTATATTCAATACCGAAAACGGTCCAATATATATCGATGATAATGTAATATTTAAAGGTTTTAATTATATCGAGGGGCCTTGCTATATTGGTAAGGATACCATAGTGGATAGTGTTAAAATAAGACCCGGATGTACATTCGGTAGGGTAAACAGAATTTCGGGTGAAATCGAAGAATCGATTTTTATGGATTATGCAAATAAGCATCATATCGGTTTTATAGGTCATTCAATTATTGGCAATTGGGTAAATCTCGGTGCATTGACTACTAATTCCGATTTAAAAAACAATTACCATAATGTAAGATTGACAATTAAGGAGAAAACAATTGACACAGGTATGTTAAAGATGGGATGTATTATCGGTGATTTTTCAAAAACAGGAATAGGCACATTAATCAATACAGGAACTATCACCGGAGTATCCTGTAATATATTCGGTAGTAAATCAATAGAAAAATTCTATCCGTCATTTTCATGGAAGAACAGTACCATTATGTATGACATTGAAAAAGCTATCGATACAATAAAAATCACAATGAATAGAAGAGATGTAACATTAGACAAAGATACGGAAAACACTTTAAGAGAGATAATAAAAAAGGAGAGAAATAGTAATGGAAATCAGAAATTATCTTGAGGTTGAGGTATTACACTTAACGGCTGAATTAATAGAAAAGGATAAAGATATGTGCAATTGCGAAAAGTGTAAATCGGATGTTGCAGCATATGCATTAAATCATCTCAGACCAAAATATGTCGTATCCGATGAAGGTCATATTTTCACAGAGGTTGAAATGGCATCCGATCAAGAAAGAGCCCAGATAATAGCAATTGTTTTGGAGGGAATTAAGTTAATAAAGATGAATCCGCGTCATTAATGAGTATCGAGATAAAAACCGTAGGGTGTAGACAAAATCAATACGAATCAATAATATTGAAAAATTTGATCGATAAAAAACTTATTTTCAAAGACATTAATAATACTATATTGATTAACAGCTGTTCCGTTACATCCCGTGCAATGAGAGATACGAGAAAGATCATAAATAAAGCAAAAAGATCTGGGAAAAATATTATTCTAACCGGATGTGTTATCGATAAAAATCTAATAGAGGATCCGGAGGTAATATATCTTTCGAATAACGAAAAACATAAAATAGTATATAAAGATACCAATGAATATGATCCGATTCTATCGAGACCAATGATATCGATAGAAACAGGTTGTGATAAATTTTGCTCATATTGTATAGTGCCATATCTTAGAGGTAGACCTATAATAAGAGAGTTCGGCAAAATAACGGATGAGATAAGTTTTTTAGCAGATAAGGGATTTGTTGAATTCGTTTTGACAGGAACAAACATCGCTATGGCAGGAAACTTAATAAGGAAAATTTTAAATTGGGCTAATGAATCATATTCCGATATACAATTCAGATTATCCTCGATGGATCCTGATTATTTAAAAAGTAATATTGATATTTATGAAAAATCAAATGTTGTTCATACCGCTCATATCTCTATGCAAAGTTTATCTAATAATGTATTGATCGATATGAAAAGACGACATAAATTCGAAGATATACATAAAATCACACACACATTACTGGAATTCGACCCACTGTTTGCGGTGGGAGGTGATCTGATAATTGGCTTTCCCTCCGAAGGGCAGTATGAATTCGAAGAAACATATAGTCATCTTGAAGAGCTACCACTTGCTTATGTTCATTTTTTTGAATATTCCGATAGAAATGGGACACTTGCATCTGTAATGAAGAATAAGTGTTGTAGCAATGAAATCAAAGAACATATTCACAAAGTACAGAATCTCGTTAACAAAAAGAAAAAAGCATTTAAAATCAAAAACATAGGTCATACATTGGATGCTATCGCACTTAACGATAATAGGGTTTTGACAACGAATTATCTTAATGTATTTGCCGATAAAATTGCTCCCAGGAAAAGTAAGGTTAAAATTCATATAGAAGATTTGAAAGAAGATAAGCTTTATGGCAGAATTATATAAATACTTTATCATTACATACGGATGCCAGATGAATATGTATGATTCCGATCTCTTAGCTTCCATTCTGGACAAGAATGGATACGAAAAAGCGGATAACGAGAAAAGTGCGGATATAATTATTGTCAACGCTTGCAGTGTAAGGGAACATGCCGAGAAACGAGCATTCGGGCGAATTCAAAATTTGTTAAAATATAAAAGGGAAAGAAATGTAAAAATAGGTTTGGCAGGATGTACGGCAGAAAGAATTAAAAATGAAGTAGCGGATATTCTTCCTGAAATTGACTTTATATTAAGACCCAACCAGTATAACAAAGCACCTTATATTATTAAAAATAGCAAGTTTGATATAAGTGAATATGACACAGCTACATATAATGGTTTATATAACAATCGAATTCACTCCGGAACAAATTTTATACCTGTTATCAGAGGTTGTAATAATTTTTGCACATATTGTATCGTTCCTTATACAAGGGGAAGAGAACGGTCAAGGGATTCGGATGATATAATAAATGAAATCAATTTTCAATACAATAAAGGAGTCATAGATATTACATTGCTTGGACAAAATGTAAATTCCTACAAACATAATCATTTGGACTTCCCCGATTTGGTTAAAAAGATTCTTCAAGAAACATCAATCCCAAGAATTAGATTCCTCACTTCCCATCCAAAAGATTTGAATGATAAATTGATTGATTTGATATTTTCCGATAAGAGAGTATGCAAATCATTACATTTACCTGTACAATCAGGTTCTGATAGAATATTGACAAAAATGAATAGAGGTTATAGAATTAGCAAATATCGATTGATTATCAATAAGCTAAGGAGTGCTGATAATAAGTTTGTTTTAACGACCGATTTAATTGTGGGTTTTCCAGGTGAGAAGAAGGAAGATTATAATATGACACTCGATTTTATAAAGGAAACAAGATATGATTTTGCATATATGTTTAAATATTCTCCACGAGAAGAAACTCCTGCTTCTAAATTGAATAATCAGATACCTGAAGATATAAAATCGGAACGATTGAATAATCTAATAAACATTCAAAATAAAATCAGTTTTAAGAAAAATTTTGAAATGATCGGAAATACTTATGAAGTTTTTTTTGAAGGAAAAAGCAAAAGAAACATTAATGAAAACTGTGGAAGAACCGATGGCAATAAGGTAATTATATATAAAGGCAGTATAAAGCCCGTTACTAATGTTATTGTTAAATCCATAAAAGGAAATACTCCTTATGGAGTTGAAATTTAGGAGGATATAATGGGAATATTTACAATTGTAGTTCTTTTTATTTTTGCTATTTTCGGAATAATCATTGGTATTGAAAACAATGCAGTATATGTTTCAATAAAATTTTTCAACACCTACTGGAATGCAATACCTATTGTTCTCATAATGCTGTATTCCTTCATGGCAGGTCTTTTATTTATGTTGATAATTAAAATTGGAGATGAAATCCGATTCCGAAGTAGAATTAGAAAATTGGAAAAACACATTAAAGATCTAAAAGTAGAATTAGATGAAATCAGAATTTTACCAATAATTGGCAATAAAGTAGAAGAGGAAAAGGAAAAGGAGGAATAATGACACTTACTTCATTTTTTGTCATCACAGGCTTAATTCTTTTATTGATATTATTAATAATTGTTAATATCTTTATTGGCAGAAAGAAAAAAGGTAATGTTGGTCTAAAAACCAAAGAGATTGATTATTATGTTCAAAAGGGTGATTATAAAACAGCTGAATTATACCTTCTGGATTTAATTAATAAGAATACCGATAATTATGAATATTTCTTGGAACTTGCACATATTTACAGATTGATGAATAAATACCATAAAGCATTGGACATTCATAATTTCCTTACAAAAAGAGTATCATTGAATGATAAAACTCTAACAATTATTTATACTGAATTAATACAGGATTATATCTATATAAATGACTTTGAAAATGCAATTTCAACAATAAACGATGTTAGAAATAGCTTCAATTTAAGCAAAGTTGACAATAAGATAATCAACAATATGGAAATTATATGTATGGAAAATACAGATAAATATGACATTGCGATTAATATTGCTAAAAAAGTGTTTTCGAAGCATGATTATTCGGATTATCTTGCTTATATTGGTTCGAAATCGATATTAAATGGCAATCAAAATATAGGAGAGAAATTTATCAACAAAGCATATAAAATTGACAATAAAGGGCTATTGGCATCTCTTTATAAAGCTGAATTGATGGTAAAAAAGGGTAAAATTGAGGAACCGGTAAAATTATTCGGTAAAATTCTAAATAAAAACAGTGACTTATCTTATATGATAATCAATTATCTAAAAGAGTATTTCGGACAACCTGAACAATCCGAAGATTGTGAAAATTTCTTACTCCAGATATCCAAATTAACAAAGGGAAATGAAATACTTTTACAGGAATTGGAAGATATTTATATTAGAAAAGGGGACTATGAAAAGACTATGGCAATAATTGAAAGGGTTCTTGAAAGTAATCCGAAAAACCTAAAAAGCCATATCAACAAATTATATATCTATGCTTCTACTAATCAAGATAGTTTATTACTTGATGAAATATCGAATATGAATGGTATTGTTTCGGGAATAGAGGGTAAATTCACATGTAGAACTTGCAATGGGAAATTCGATACATATCGCCTTAGATGTCCAAATTGTAAAGATTTTAAAACATTAGGTATTTTATGAGAAAGATAATATTGCTATTAATAGGAATACTATTAAGTATAAATATATTTTCTTCGGAATTGAATGATTATAAAAAAGCAGAATCACTAATTTTACAACATAAAACTCCACAAGCTATTAAAATACTTAAATCATTATATAAATCTTCAAAGAATTCAGCAATTCTTTCCGGTGTTATTCTTCATCTTGCGGATTTATCAATCAATGCTGAGACATCGGCAAAATATTATAAGGAACTTTATAAAAAATATCCGAAAAGTAAAGAGACAACAATTGCTCTTATTCGTTTAGGACAATATTATTATGCATCAGAAGCATATAAATTATCTAAATCTTATTTTTTAAAAGTATTAAAAAGACCTATTTCTCCCTTTCTTAAACAAAAAGCCCTTTATTGGCTTGCCAAATCTTACACAATGAGAGAACAATATGACTCTGCTATGATATATTTCAATAAAATTATCAAAGAAGATACATTGTCACCATATTATAGATTATCTAAAAATGCAGTAAATGATCTAAATAAGATAAAAAATCACATAAAACAACCTGTTATAAATGAAATTGTAATCGATACAACATATAAATATGGCATTCAAATTGGAACATTCAATAACAGGAATAATGCATTAAACCTTGAATCAAAATTCTCTAAAAAAGGTTATAATGTTCATATCGTTAATATAAAATCAGACGAAAAAATATCTTATAAAGTTATCATCGGGAAATTTTCAAAGAAAGAAAATGCTAAGGATTATCTAAATATTTTCAAGAAAGCAGAAGGGATATCCTGTTGGGTTGTTAAATTGAATTACTAATGGCACCAAAAAATTCGACTCCATTAATGAAACAATATTCCGAAATAAAAAGAAGATATAAGGATGCAATATTATTGTTTAGAATGGGTGATTTTTATGAAACATTTTTTGATGATGCTTTCATCGTATCAAAAGCATTAAGTATAGTGCTTACAAAGAGATCGACGGAAAAAGGCAATTCGAATGCACCACCACTTGCAGGTTTCCCGGTAAAAGCAAAAGAACATTATATTTCGAAACTCGTAAAAGCAGGACATAAAGTAGCGATATGTGAACAATTGGAAGACCCGAAATCCGCAAAAGGCATAGTAAAACGAGGTGTTACGGAGGTAATAACAAGCGGAACAATTCTGGAAGATTCATTACTTAAAGAAAAGGAATATAATTATGTTCTTTCCGTCTTTCGAGAAGATAATAATTTTTTCTTAGCATATATTGATATTTCCATATCAATAATGAGTGTTCTTAAAACTAATTCTATCAATTTACAAAATGAAATCGATAGAATAAATCCTTCTGAAATAATTTTCCCCGACAATATCGATTTCACATTTCCTATTGGAAAACCACATTCCTCTCTTGTGTTTTTAGAAAATTACGCAAAAAAGGAATTAACGGAATATTTTGAAATTAGCAATTTAAACGGATTTGGATTAAATGAATCAGGATATATTTCTGCATGTGGAGGATTGCTTTCCTACCTTAAAGATTTGAAAATGAATACACTTCCTAAGATTAAAGAAATCAAGATCGTTAATATTTATAACTTTGCTTTGATTGACAAAATGACAAGAGATACACTTGAGGTTTTACCCTCATCTAACAAACAAAAACCTAATTTGTTAAATACAATCGATTTTACAAGAACTACTATGGGAGGAAGGCAACTAAGAAATTGGATAACATTTCCTTTAATCAATAAAGAAGAAATATATTTAAGACAGGAAGCTATTAATGAATTAAAAAATAATCCTGACATATTAAGAGAATTAAAATCATCACTTTCCGATATTCCTGATATTGAGCGATTATTATCGAAAATTTCTAATATGAGAATTCATCCATATCAACTTTCAAACTTTAAAATTAGTTTGAATATCATTCAAAATTTATATAGTAATATCTCTTTTTCATCCTCCTTACTTAATAATGTACATAATAGGTTAAAATATGATTGGAATATTATCGATTTAATCGATAATGTATTAAACACTAATCTTGATACCCTAAATTCAGAAACAGAATATATTAGAAGCGGATATAATAAGGAATTGGATAAATTAAGGAATATTTCAAAAAATGCTAAAGAATGGATAATTGAATATCAAGAGAAACAGAGGGAGCTAACAGGGATATCCAAACTGAGAATTAAATATAATAATGTATTTGGATATTTTATTGAAGTAAGCAGAACAAATATTGATAAGATTCCTGATTATTATATCCGAAAACAAACACTCGTTAACGCCGAAAGATTTTCAACGGAGGAATTAAAAAAATTTGAATTCGAAGTTCTCGGAGCAGAAGATAGAATCCGATTATTAGAAAGAGAGTTATACAATAATCTTCTAAAGGAACTTCAACAATTCATACTACCTATACTTAAAGTTGCACATGCTATAGCAGAATTAGACTCGATATTATCACTAACTATATATGCCGTAAAATATGATTGTATCAAACCCAAATTATTAAATAGTAACTCTATATATATCAAAAACGGAAAACATCCGGTAATAGAACACCATGTTGAAGATTTTATTCCGAATGATATAAATCTTGATAGTGATAACCAAATTATGCTTTTAACCGGTCCAAATATGGCAGGAAAATCCACTTATTTAAGGGAGATAGGTTTATTGTGTATATTAACCCAAATCGGATCCTTTATATCAGCGGAGGATGCTGAAATAGGTATCTTTGATAAAATATTAACACGAATTGGGGCAAGTGATGATTTATCAAAGGGTATTAGTACATTCCTGGCAGAAATGAACGAAACAGCATATATTTTACACAATGCTACATCTAAATCTCTTGTTTTATTAGACGAGATAGGAAGAGGAACAAGCACATATGATGGTATGAGCTTAGCCTGGGCAACAATTGAGTATATACACAATAATCCTATAAATAACCCTATTACTGTTTTTGCGACTCATTATCATGAGTTGACACATCTTGAAAAATATTTAAACAAGCTTGTAAATTATAGTTTATCCGTTAGAGAGTGGAATGATAAAATTATATTTTTAAGAAAAGTCGTTAAACAACCCAGCGATAGAAGTTATGGGATTTATGTAGCGAAACTTGCTGGAATGCCGGAAGAGCTAATAAAAAGAAGTAGTGAAATACTTGAAAAACTTGAAGAAGAGGGAAAAGTTACTTTTCAAAGGCTTGAAAATAAAGACATCAAACATAAACAGTTAGATCTATTTGATAAAAAGTCACAAATACTATCAAAAATTAAATCCAAGAACATAAATAATATGACTCCAATCGAATCATTGAATTTCTTGAAAGAACTAATAGAAAATATAGATAAAATCAGCTAATTTCTTTTCCCTGGTTTATATAAAAAACTAATGATGTCGCTCCATTAAATATTATAATAAAAATCATAGAAAACAGATAGAGAATAAATGCTATCGGATATAATATAGGGATTGAAATCGACAAAGCAATTACGGATAAACATGCAATAAATATAGCTGATAAAATCACCATTACTAAAAGGTTGAAGAGGGTAAATTTAATAAATAATGAAGGAGATCTTAATATTAATAGCACTTTCTTGACTGTATTTTTAAATGTACTGTTTTCAATTATTGTTATCGTTGGCAAATAATTGAATAATATAAAAAGCGCAAAAAACAGATAAAGTGAAACTGCCGAATAAGCTGTTGCTATAATAATCTCGAATGAGTATCTTATCACAGGTGTAATTGTATCCATCCAACTAAATATTGTTAAAAGCATAGAATTAGAGAAATAACTAAACATATAAATTATCGTTAATAATATAGAATTAAACAATAATATTAAAATAAATCTTTTCATAAACATATTGCCAATCATAAAATAGAAACGATAATTAAATTTTAGTTTTTCGTTTCCGATAGTAGCAAGTAATATTCCTCTGTTGGCTGCATCCAAAAAAATACATATTGAAACGAGTAAGAATATACCTAATATTATTGCTAAATAAAATTTCATTAGTGCATCCATTGTTAGCATATTATATCTGACAATAACACTATTGATAAAATCAAATGGATTAATACTATCTTTTGTGTCAGGCATAATAGGAGACAATATCATATTAAGAATTATAGTAGCGATTATAAAATAGATATAATAAAAAACACTGATTGAGATAAATTTTAACAGTGTTATTTTAAATGATTGCTTTATATAAGAACTAATCTCCATTATTTGTTTCTATTCTTAGAAATTTGAATATTTTGTCATCGATTTTCATATCTATTTTTTCATTTTTAAAAACAAATTCTATTCTTTGATCCTCTGTATAAACTTTTATAAATCCAATTTTCTTATTATTTCCCAATATTAAGCTGTCAATCCGTATTAGTGAATCAATTGGAGTAAGTTTAATATATCCTTCATTCTTTATAATATTAAAATTGCTGTCCGTATTAAATATTATTTCAGATGGCAATAATAATCTACTATTTTTATCAATTTCCGTAAAACTTATTCTATTATTTTTTTTATAGTATATCATTATCGAATCTTTATTTACAATTATAATTTGTTTTTCAGGCTTTTCTATATCCATTCTAATCATATTATTTTTCTTTAAATATACCTTTCCTTTTATTACTGCAATTTCCATTGAATCTTCATCATAAACTTTTTCAGTAAAATCAGCTTTAAAAGATGAAATTTCAAATATATTAGAATTTAAAACTATTGGAAATAACAAAAGAATTATTACTAATCTTTTCATTCCAATATACTACAATATCAATTCGCATATGTCAAGGATTTAGCTTAATCAATTTAACATTACAAGATTGGGGAGAACAATCACTAATTCACGAATAATGAGAAATAGACATCAGATGCAGACGACAGACATCAGATTTTATCAGAAAAGTGAAAGAATACAATCACCCTCACCTTAATCCTCTCCCGTCTAGGGCAAAGATTTTCTAGGGTATAATAATTTTACAATTATAGGGATAAATGGGGATTTCAATGCAATTAAGTGATTAACAATCAAATAAATAATGGAGATAAAGAACAATATCAATATTATATCAAAATTTCAATAAAAAATAATCTATTAATAAAATTGTGTTAAAAACAAATGATATGAATATATAATTAATAT
>Ga0209121_10004745_pt1 | contig 12561 bp, 12 predicted proteins | sample Cruoilmetagenom3_FD_187292 | JGI IMG/M metagenome (GOLD analysis project Ga0209121, IMG submission 187292) | Oil polluted marine microbial communities from Coal Oil Point, Santa Barbara, California, USA - Sample 3 (SPAdes) (version 2) | ecosystem: Environmental > Aquatic > Marine > Oil seeps ... | reverse complement strand
CTTTCCCTTTTGTATAACATAATAATTTCGCACCTTATGCATGCTGTTAGCCCATGTGTCCACAAAATCTCTTTCGGGCAGTTAGGGTGGTAACGATCTCTGGCTCCTTACAAGAGAAGATGGAAAAATCAAAGTTTTATTGTCCACTTATGGGAATAGATATTCAGCTTTTCCCTATGAATAAATCCTGCCAGACAAATTCTTGATTTTTCCGCTGTCTCTACAGCTTCAAATGTAGGTGCAGAAATAGAAGCTACAATGGAGATACCACATCGCGCAACTTTTAGGAGCATATTCAGAGAAATACGGGAGGAGATAAAGATAAATTTATCTTTTAGCTCTACTTTTTTTAAAAAGGCATCTCCTATAGATTTTTCTAAAGCATGATGGCGAGAGACATCCTCAAAGAAGTTGAGTATTCCCGAACTATCACAGATAGAAGCAAAATGAGCTCCCCCTGTGGATAAATATAATCGTCCTCTCTTCTGGCATTCATCAGCGACAGCAAAAAGCAAGTCTTTAGAGATGGAAAATTTTGTATCTAAGGGAGCTACGGAGGATAGAGGTCTGGTTTTTGCCTCAACCCAGAATTTATTACCTTTAGATTTTATGGAGGTGATATCACTCGGTTTTCTAATTACTCCCTCTGAGAATAAAAAACCGTAAAGGAGTTCTCTCTAATTTGCCGGAGTGCAAAAAGAGGAAAAAATCTTTTTTCCATTAAGATAAAGGATAAATTTCTTTTCGGTTACAAGTACATCTTCTTTCTCTTTAATTTTCTCCCCTTCAATCTGAGTAATAAACAGATTTTTTACCAGTTTCACTAATGACTCCTCGCTAATTCCAACATGTGGGGAGTATTTAAGTTGGAAAAGGAGAGCAGATGAGAGTCGTATTTTTTTATCTTGTCCTCGGGAAGATATTTACATTTAACTTCAGGAAAGAAGTTTTTTACCTTTAAATCTTCAGCTACTTTCACTCCCCTAACCTGGCAATCAAAAGAAGAGTTACCGATCATAAGAACATCATCAAAAACAATTCTTAGTTTTTCTATGATTAACTGGATAACCTGCTTTTTGCCAATTTCAAGCAAGGCTTTGTCTTTTTTCATCCGCCGGCTTTTTCCTCCAGCAAGAATTATACCGCTCATTTTGCCTTAACTTTTACTTTTCCCTTGCAATAGGCAAGCCAGTAAAACACACCTACAAAAAACGCTCCTCCAACTATATTTCCTAAGGTTACCGGGATTTCATTATTAATCCAAAATCCACCCCAGGTTAAGTTATTTAATTTACCTGTTAAGTTGGCTGCGGCAACCACTGCTGGTTTTGCCTTTAGATAGAGACCCAGGGGAATAAAATACATATTAGCAACACTGTGTTCAAAGCCGGAGGCAACGAAAGCCATGATGGGAAAATAAACAGCAAAAATCTTGCCAATGACATTTCTGCTTGATAAAGCCATCCAGACAGCTAAGCAGACCAGCCAGTTACAGCCAATACCCCGACAGAAACCTTCTACCCAGGGAAGATTAACTTTTGCATTGGCAATACTTAAAGCCTTTGCTCCCACAGCTAAATTTCCAACTTTCCATAATCCGGAGCCATACATAATCCAGACTAAAATCATGGAACCTACAAAATTAGCTAAATAAACCCAACCCCACCTACCAAGCAGCCTCCCCATGGAGACTCTTTTATCCAAGGTGCTCATCATCATCAAACTGTTTCCTGTAAAAAGCTCCGCTCCAGCAATAACTACTAAAATCAGGCCTACGCTAAAGGTACTGCCCCCCATAAATTTAGCAAAACCGACTCCCAAATATTTATCTAAATCACAGGTAACCATCGTTGAGAGCTCTCCACCAAATCCAATATAAACTCCCGCCAATATCCCCAGGACAAATACTCGCCACCAAGAACCAGTAGCCTTTACAACCCCTACTTTTTCACTCACAGATTGAGCCACCACCGCCGGTACTTTACAATCTATCTCTGCCATTCTTTCTCCTCCTTTTTAAGTGCTTTTTCTTTTTGGATTTTCTATATTTTACAAACCCCTGTGGGGCATCTTCCTCTTATATGTTCGGTAACTTCTCCTCGAAAACACTTGAGAATTGTAGAAATAGGTAAAATCGGTGATTGACCAAGAGCACAAAGAGAGGTCTTCTGCATTACTTTAGCTGTATGAAGCATTAAATCAATATCATCTTCCTTGCCTTCTCCTTGAGAAATAGCAGTAGCTAGTTGCAGAAGTTTTTCTGTCCCTACTCGACAGGGAACACACTCACCACAGGATTCACGTTTAAAGAAATTTAAGAAACACTTAAGCATATCCACGGCACAAGTAGTCTCATCCATTACCAGAATAGCTCCCGAGCCTAAAACCAATCCTTTTTCCTTTAGAGAAGCATAATCCAGAGGTAGATCAAGCATGTCCTCGCCTAAGATAGCCCCCGCTGTCCCTCCCACTTGAGCCATTTTGAATTTACCCTGCCTCATCCCCTGAGCATGCTCAGTGATAATTTCCCTTAAAGTGATGCCCATCGGAGCCTCAATTAAACCAACCTCTTTAGCATGTCCCGATATAGCATAAACTTTTGTGCCCGGGCACTCTTTTGCTCCAAAACTCCTGAACCAGTCTGCCCCTTTAAGGATAATAGGGACGATATTAGCTAATGTTTCCACATTATTGATAACCGTCGGCTTTTTCCAGAGTCCACTACTTGGGGGGAAAGGTGGTTTAAAGCGGGGAGTACCGCGCTTACCTTCAAGAGAATCCATTAATGCAGTCTCCTCTCCGCAAACATAGGAACCTGCCCCCTGATGAATATCAATCTGGAAATTGAATCCACTTTCAAGAATATCCTCACCTAAGAACCTATGTCCTATAGCCTGTTCAATTGCTTTTTGAAATCGATTGATGGAAAGAAGATATTCTCCACGAATATAAATATAGCCATAATGAGCGCCAACAGCATATCCAGCAATTATCATCCCCTCAATAATCTTATGAGGATCACCCTCCAAAATCGCCCTGTCCTTAAATGTCCCCGGCTCTCCTTCATCAGCATTACAGATAACATATTTGGGAGTATCTTGTGCTTTAGCTGTAAAATCCCACTTTAGACCGGTGGGAAATGCGGCTCCACCCCGACCTTGCAGGCCTGAAGCTTTAATTTCACTGACTACTTCCTCCGGCTTCATCTCCCGCAAAACCTTGCCCACTGCTTTATAACCGTCTTGAGCAATATATTCTTCAATACTTTCTGGATCAATTTTACCACAATTATCCAGAACAATTCGCACTGGACTGTTTAATTCTTTTATCATTTTTTCTCTTTCAACTTTCTCAAGGTTTCTTTGATTTTTTGGGGAGTCAAGTTGCCGTAAACTTTATCATTGATCATCATTGCCGGTGCTTCGTCACATATTCCCAGACAGCTTGTCTCCTCCAGAGTAAACTCTCCATCAGATGTTGTCTCTCCAAGATCAATGTTTAACTCTTCTTCTAGAACTTCAAAGACACTCTTCGATCCCATTAGATGACAGGGCCCGCTGTCGCAAACTCGAATTACATATTCACCGCGCGGTTTTAAGCTAAATAATGAATAAAAAGTAGCTACCCCGTAAACCTCACTATAACTTAATCCCGCCTCCCGAGCAATAAGCTTTAACTTCTCTTCAGTGATATAATTATGCTTGTTTTCTGTTTGGGCCTTACTTAAAAGAGCAATGACATCTTTTTTTCTATTTCTTAATTTCATTTTCAATCCTTTCTATATTTACTGCTGATACTTTGTATTCAGGAATTTTAGCCACTGGGTCTAAAGCATCGTTAGTTAAAAGATTCACCGCTGATTCTGCAAAATGGAAACTCATAAACACTACTCCTTCATCCACACGGTCAGTAATCCTTGCTTTCACTTTAACCTTGCCCCGACGCGAACTCACCCTTACCCAATCATTATCTCTAACTCTTAGTTTATCCGCATCTTGAGGATTAATCTCCAAAAAGCCTTCTGGAACAATGCCATCCAATGGTTTTGACCTGCGGGATAAGGAACCGGTATGGAAATGGTAAAGGATTCTACCTGTAGAGAGGAGGAAGGGATACTCTTCATCGGGCAACTCTGCCGGCGGAATATAATCTACGGGGGTAAAAAGGCCCTTTCCCCGAGTGAATTTATCTTTATGCAGATAAGGGGTGCCTGGATGCTGGCGATTTGGACAGGGCCATTGCAAGCCTTGCCTCTCCAAGCGATCAAAATGGACACCACCATAAATAAGGGTTAAGGAAGCAATCTCATCCATTATTTCTGCTGGCGAACGATAAGATGCTGGATAGCCCATTATTTTAGTAACTTCCATTATAATCTTCCAGTCCTCTCTGCTGTTTCCAATCTTAGGAATCGCTTTATGCAAAAGTTGAATCCTGCGGCCTGTATTGGTAAAAGTTCCCTCTTTTTCAGCAAAAGAGACCCCAGGAAGGACTACATCAGCAAGCTTGGCGGTCTCAGTTAAAAAGATATCCTGAACCACTAAAAAATCGAGATTTTCCAATCCTTCTCTTACGTGATTAAGATTGGGGTCGCTGAGCATAGGATTTTCACCCATTATATAAAGCCCTTTAATCTTACCTTTACTGGCCGCATCCGTCATCTCTACCACCGTTAATCCTTCCTTCGGGGAAAGCTTTACTCCCCAGGCTTTCTCAAATTTTTCTCTAATTTGTGTATCGCTAACCTTCTGGTAACCTGGATAAACATTGGATAAGGCTCCTACATCACAAGCACCCTGGACATTATTCTGTCCACGCAGAGGATTAACTCCAGTGCCTTCCCGTCCAACATCACCGCAGAGCATAGCTAAATTAGCTAAAGATAAGACATTGTCAGTTCCCGTAGTATGCTGAGTTATACCCATAGCAAAAATAATAGAGCCCTTATCTGCTTTTCCATATATTCTTGCAGCAGCAACCAATTTTTCTTTAGGAATGCCGGTGATCTCCTCTACTTTCTCAGGAGTATATTTAGAGACTACTCTCTTAAATTTTTCAAAGTTTTCTGTGCGGTTTTCCACAAATTCTTTATCGTAAAGGCCTTCATTAATGATTACATTCATTAAACCATTAATCCAGGCGACATCGGTCCCGCTTTTCTGTCTTAGCCAGATTTTGGCATATTCGGTTAACTCGATTGCTCGTGGGTCTACTACAATTAGTTTTGTGCCATTATAGGTTGTTAGGTGCTTAAGATAGTATCCGATCACCGGATGAGTCTCCGTTGTGTTAGAGCCGGTTACTAAAATAACATCTGCTTTCTCAAATTCCCGGATAGAATTGGTCATTGCTCCGCTCCCAAAAGCACGAGCAAGGCCAGCTACAGTAGAAGAGTGACAAAGGCGAGCGCAGTGGTCAACATTATTGGTGCCGAAGCAGATACGGATAAACTTTTGAAAGAGATAATTTTCCTCATTGGTGCATTTAGCCGATGATAATCCAGCTAAAGCATCGCTGCCATATCTATCCTTTAATTTCTTAAATTTAGTGGCTACTAAATTTAATGCTTCATCCCAGCTTGTCTGCTCAAATTTTCCATTGCGTTTAATTAGGGGAGTGGTAAGACGGTCTTTATGATGAACATAGTCAAATCCAAAGCGTCCTTTAACACAGAGATCTCCCTTATTGTCAGGACCCTCCTCAACTCCGTAAACTTTCACAATTTTATTATCTTTAATATTTAATTCTATCTGGCAGCCAACCCCACAATAAGGACAAACGGTTTGCACTTTTCGGAATTCCCAGCTCCTGCCCTGAAAATGAGCTAACTTTTCAGTTAATGCACCGGTGGGACAGGCCTGGATACAGGCTCCGCAAGAGACGCAGTCAGTCTCAGCCAATGGCTGGCTTAATCCTGAGATAAGAAATGTCTCGCTACCTCGAGCAGCAAAACCTAATATTTTCTGAACGGTAAGTTCGGCACAGGCACGGACGCATCGCCCGCAAAGAATGCATTTATTGGGGTCTTTTAAAATTACCTCACTGGAGTCTTCGATGGGCTCAACCGATTTATTAACGGAAAAGCGTATCCTATCAATACCCAACTCATAAGCCAAATCCTGGAGGTCGCACTGACCATTATTCTCACAGACTAAACAATTATGTTCATGCTCCGATAGGATTAATTCTACAATCAATCGCCGCGCCTCATCTATCTCCTCGTCAGTAGTTATTACCTCCATTCCCTCAGCTACTTCTGTTGTGCAAGAAGCTTCCATGCCCGGCCTACCTTTAATCTTTACCATACAGACCCGACAGGTTCCAGCAATACTCAGGCCATTCTGATAGCATAGATGGGGAATTTTAATTCCATTAGCTAAAGCCGCTTCCATAATTATAGAACCTTCTTCCGCCCTAATTGGTTTCTCATCAATAGTTAGATTTACAGTGTTCATTCCTTTCTCCTTTTTCAAAGGCAGGATTGCCAAAAATATCTTGTTTCTTTTTTGTAATTGGTAGCCGCAGGATTTATCCTGGGCAATTTAAAAGTTGCGGCTAACTTTTTTGCATCAATGAAGATAAGTTTAGCTAAATAAATCAGCTTCAGATTCACCATGGGTTAGATAATAAGCTAAGTTTCCCAACTCCATAGCTATATCTACTGTTTTAATATTTACATTTTTCGGAATACTTAGATACCTTGGAGAAAAGTTTAAAATTGCCTTAATGCCTGCTCTTATTAATGTATCTGTCATTTCTTGTGCTGCTGAAGCAGGAACAGCAATAATAGCTATCTTAATCTTTTCTCTCTTTATCATCTTTTCAATCTTTGAAGAATCTTTAATTTTTACTTCTTTCCATATTTTCCCTATTTTCTTCGGATTGTTGTCAAAAGCAACTGAAATCTGAAAACCAAACTCCTCAAACCCTGGATAATTAAGGAGAGCCGAACCGAGTCTTCCTACCCCAACTAGAGTCACCGACCATTTTTTATCCAATCCTAAAACAGATTTAATCTCAGAAATAAGAGATTTTACATTATATCCTACTCCTCTTCTCCCAAAATCTCCAAAATAAGAAAGATCTTTTCTTACCTGAGCTGCAGAAACACAAATGTTCTGAGCTAATTCATCGGAGGAGACTGTTTCCGCTCCCCCTTGACTTAAATAATTTAGGTTGCGGAGATACAAGGAGAGGCGCTTAACGCTCTCTTCCGGAACCCGTATCTTTTTCATCCGTTTCTCTTTATTTTCAATTTCTAGAGTCGGCTCTCTTCCTGTAGCTACTATCTATGCTTTTACTAATCTAAGTTCTACTTGCGATTGTAATCACTTTCACAATCATAATAAAGTAAAAAATTTCTGTCAAGCAAGAAAATGGGGACCAAGAAAATGGAGACGTGATTATTTTTGATGATTAAGGAACTAGAAGGTAAGTTAGACTGGGTTAAGAGCTCTTGAAAACAGAGTCAAAGAGATCAAAGAATTTGGCTATGCGTTTTTCCGGTGGTGGTGAAGTTAAATAACTAACTATTATGAGAGTAGCCGTTGCCACAATTAAACTGGGCAGGATGGGTAAAGATCCTAATGAAAACCCTTTGGGGAGAACCTTATAGATAAGCAAAACGGCCACTACCTCGCCGCTAAGGACGGAGCTGACTGCCCCCCATTTAGTGGCCCTTTTCCAGTAGAGAGCAGCAATAGTTGCTGGATAAAGCACTCCTATCCCGGTAAAGGCAGAAGCGGTGATAGCGACCAGGGTAGAGACCGGCCTTAAAGCAATAACGAACCCAAATACACATAAAATTATCATTATTATCCGTCCTATTGTCACCTGGTGCTGGCTGGTGGCCTTTTTATTGACGAAGGGGATGTAAAGATCTCGGGTGAGGATCGAGCCCAGGGCAAGCACCTGAGAGTCTGCCGTCGAAATTAATGCGGCAAGCGATCCAGAGAGAATAATAGCTACTAACCAGGCTGGAGCGAACTTAACCATTAAGAGAGGAAGAATTTTATCCACCGCTGGTCCCTCCAGGCCCGGGATAACGGTATACCCCATGGCTCCAATCCAGACGGGGAAAAAGAAGACCACCAGACAGGCCAAGGGAAAGAAAATCATCATTCGTTTGATGACGTTTACATTTTTGGGAATATACATCCGCATCCAGAGATGAGGCATCAAAGGATCAGCCACCACCCACAGCAAAAGATAGCCAAACCACACTCCAGGAGAGAAAAACTCTCCCACCCCCGGTCTTGAGAGATGCTCTGGGCTTTCGGCCGCCAGCCTCCTCACCACCGAAGGCAACCCTCCAACGTTTTTAACCACCAGGCCAAAGGCTATAGCCAGACATCCCAGCATCATTATTCCCATGAAGGTATCGGTCCAGGCAATACTTCTCATGCCTCCTAAAATCAAGATGATCATAAAAAGAGTAATAAGGCCTGCTCCGGCAACATAAGGAATCACTCCCTGGGATAACTCCTCCAGGACATATCCGGCTCCCATAGCTTGAACGGCTAGATAGGGCAGGACAAAAATCACCATTACCACGGCATAAATTATTTGCAGCTCTTTACCGAACCGATCTTTTATTAACTCTGGAGGGGAGACATATCCAAATTTTTTACCCAGGAGCCATACCCGGTATCCAAACACGTAGAAGTTTATGGAGATGAGAGCCGTTCCCACCCCGATCGGTCCATACCATCCCAGTCCTCGGCTATATCCCCATCCGGCACATCCCAGGAAAGTGAAAGCACTGCAAAGGGTAGCAAAATAGGTAAAGAGGGTAACGAAACTACCCATAGCTCTACTTGCGGCGAAATAATCCTCTACAGTTTTTCTGCCAATTCGGTAGCCATAAAGTCCCAGAAAGGCTATTAAGGCCAGAAAGGTTATGAGAATGGCAAGTGAGGTAGTAACCTGGGACACTTTATCACCTATTTCTCCGGAGGTTTTGGCCAATAAAACCTGGCAAAGGCAGCGGCAATAACAACGTAGGCTATTATAAGCAAGACATCATAAAGAAACCAACCCGGAAGCCAACCCCTTATCAACGGGCGGTGGCTGCCCCATGACCAGAAATCATGGTACAATACGAATATAATGGCGAAAAGAATATACCAGATGAGTGCCTTCTTGGTATGAGGTAGCCAGAAAGGTAAGCCTTTTTTCTTCATAGATTTGATGTTTGGCGTCTCTGAGGAAGATTTCTTGATTCGGGTTAAATTCGCTGTACCAGTCCCTCAATATCTACATACTGACTCACCAGCTTCTCGGTTTCTTTTACTTTATCCTCATCAGTGGAGCGAATTTTGACTCTTCGCTCATGGATTCTCTTGGTGGTGGTGTAGGTATCGTTTTCCGAGGTCAGTATAGAAAAATTGCAACTTTTCATCAATCTCCGAATCTTTACATGGGGAGCGAGTCCTCCAGTAAGAACCATCCCGGCAACTTCAAAACTATCCTCTATTTCCGATTTACTTCCCGCGATAATGGCAAGGATAATGTCATCTCTATCTCCCGGAACAATGACGAGACTGTGAGACTTGATGTGTCCCAGAGCATGATAAGGTTCCATGGCCCCAACCAATATATTGACTACCTTCTTGTCGAGATATTCCTCTCCACAAAGGACCCTACTTTGGCTGGCTTCCTGGATTTGTTCCATGGTGGGATAGGCCAATGATTGCTGGAAGGGTATCACACCAAACAACTTAATTCCTTTTTTTTCCAGGCCCTTTTGAGTTATGGCTTTTATTTTATCGTATTTAGCAGGGAGAACCTTATTGATAACCACGCCCAGCACTTCAACCCCTTCTTGATCAAAAAGAGCTTTATTTATGACAATTTCATCAATGGGTCGGCCGATTCCTCCAATGGATATGAGAAGAACTTTTGATCCCAATAGCTTTGCCACCGAGGCATTAGAAAGGTCAATCACCGCTCCCACTCCGGCATGTCCGGTTCCCTCGATAAGCATTAATTCCTTTCCTTTACGTATTCTTTCAAAAGCGCCCCGGATCTGCTGAACTAGTTTTTCTTTGTTCCCTCTCTCAATGTACTCTTCAGTAAATCCCTTTTTCACAACGATAGGATTCATGTCTCCCAGATTATCTTTCATTCCACAGACATCCCTCATCAGAGCTACGTCTTCGTCTATTTCATACCCCTCTCTCAGGATGTAGTGTTGGCCCACTGGCTTCATAAAGCCTGCCTTAGGAAATTTCTTTCTAAGAGCTTGAAGAAGTCCTAGAGAAAGGGTAGATTTACCATCGTTTTGTCTCGTAGCTGCGATAAATAGTGATTTCATCCTCCACCTTCTCTGCCGAGGGTATTTGGCCTCCCGACTCCACTATCGAGTAATTCAGACTTTTGAACCATCAGACGAAATTCAACAAAGGGATTATATCAACCTCGATACGCTCTGTCAATTTTTGTACTGGGCCAACATTGTTGATTCGTGGTTTTACAAATTCCTCATTCATCGTATAATAATCAGCTCCAACCACTACTTTGCAAATAATTCATGAGATTTATACGCGTATCGAGGGGAAGAGTCCCGAGATATTTCTTGACTTTGATTCTTGAGCTGGCTATAATTGGACTATCTTAAAGAATGACTACAAAAAAGAGGACGATAAAAATAAGAATCAACCCAGAGTACGGGTTTGAATATAGAGGAAGAAAAAATGAGAGCTAAAAGGTGGTTTTCTTTATCTGGTCTTAAAACGCTCATCAAGAAACTGGTGCGAGTCGATGATTCTCCGAAAAGAATAGCCCGAGGAGTGGCCATTGGTGTTTTTTGGGGAATCCTTCCTACCTTTGGATTCGCTATACTCTTTTCCTTACCTACGGCAGTCCTTTTTAGGGCAAACAAATTCTCCGCTATTCTGGGTACTTTCGTTGCCAATCCTTTCACCACACCCTTTATATACGCCTTTGAATATAAAATTGGTCAGCTAGTTTTGAGAGCTACTCCCTTACCTTTTTCCTGGAGTCTTTTCAGGTTAGAAAATCTACTAAACTTAAGTCGATCGCTTTTAGTGGGAAGTTTCCTTTTAGCCACCGGTATGACACTGGTAACTTATTTTTTAACCTTCAGGATTGTCCTTGGGTATAGAAGGAAAAAGTCATTAAAAGCGACATCCAGTAAAATGACCCGTGGTCTACAAAGGTAACTCTGTTTGTCTTTCTTCCTGCTTTCTTTTCTTGAAATATTGATATAGAAGGTGGGTAGCCACTCTTCCCTTGGGAGTGCGATTGATAAATCCTTCCTGAACCAGATAAGGCTCGTAGACCTCCTCAATAGTCTCAGGCTCCTCATTTACCACCATGGCCAACGTTTTCAGTCCTACCGGCCCTCCATTGAATTTATAGAGGATGGTCTCCAGAATCTTTCGATCCATGCTGTCGAGGCCCTTTCCATCTACCTCCAGCATAGCCAGAGCCTGATTGGCCATTTTTTCGGTTACAATGCCCTCTCCCTTTACCTGGGCATAGTCTCTTACCCGACGAAGAAGCCGATTAGCAATTCTGGGGGTACCTCGCGATCGACGAGCTATCTCCCGGGCACCCTTTAGCTCAATCTCTATCTTTAAAATTGCCGCAGACCTCAGGACTATCTTATATAGATCCTGTTTTCCGTAAAAGTCCAGCCGGCTCACTACTCCGAATCTATTGCGTAAAGGGGAGGTAAGAAGTCCGGCCCTGGTGGTTGCTCCCACTAAGGTAAAGTGAGGAAGAGATAGTTTAACCGACCTGGTACGGGCCCCTTTTCCTAAAATTATATCTACTTTGAAGTCCTCCATAGCTGAATAGAGCACTTCCTCAACTTGGGGCGGAAGGCGGTGAATTTCATCTATGAAAAGGACATCTCCATCCTGAAGTTCGGTATTGGTAAGGATCTTAGCTAGATCACCGGGACGATCTATAGCTGAACCACTTATAGATTGAATCCCCCCTTCCATCTCGTTGGCAATGATATAAGCCAGGGTGGTTTTTCCCAGGCCGGGAGGTCCGTAAAGGAGGGTGTGGTCTAGAGCGTCACCTCGCTGTCTTGCCGCCTGGATGAAAATCCCCAGATTTTCCTTTATTCTATTCTGTCCAACGAACTCGGCCATCTTCTGGGGACGAAGGATAAGTTCAAATCCACTTTCTTCTTCCTGCAGAATAGGGATACTGATCCTTTCTTCCATTATCTTCCCTTTAATCTCACCAGGCTGGATTTATAGTGTCTTTTCGAAGGCATCCCCATGCTATTTTAATCATCAGTAAAGCGCGAAATCGTTTCTCTCATTCTGATCCCTGACTCTTGTTATATATGCCTTAAAGCTTCCCTGATTAATCCAGCTAAATCTACTCCTTCTTCAGTTGATCTTAGAGCTTCTTTTACCGCCCTTTCGGCTTCTTTTCGGGTATATCCCAGGGAAACCAGCGCGGATAGAGTATCCTTGGTTATGGTTTCTTTACCCGGCTCCACTATTTCCTCTTCTTCAACTCTTTCTTTCAATTCTAGAATTAGCCTTTGGGCAGTCTTACCTCCTATGCCGGGAATGT
>Ga0209121_10004744_pt1 | contig 12562 bp, 8 predicted proteins | sample Cruoilmetagenom3_FD_187292 | JGI IMG/M metagenome (GOLD analysis project Ga0209121, IMG submission 187292) | Oil polluted marine microbial communities from Coal Oil Point, Santa Barbara, California, USA - Sample 3 (SPAdes) (version 2) | ecosystem: Environmental > Aquatic > Marine > Oil seeps ... | reverse complement strand
TGACTTACACAATTATTTATAGTTCACATCGTGGAAATAAGCTTGTTGTAGAAAGCAAAATGTTGTATATTTGCATCACTGAAAGGATATTTAGGTATTCATGAGGGGACAATTTGTCCCCTCTTTTGTTAGTAAAACTTTATTTTGACTAGTATGAAAGAAACAAAAGAACAAGTTGAACTAATTCCGCCTAAGGGCGGAATCTATTTGAAACTATTGGATCAAATTGATATTAGGTATCATTATTATTTCAGGAAATTGTATAGTTATGTTGAGGGACAAAGTTAAAGCCCTATTGAATGAGGCCCTAGACCAGGATGAATCACTGTTTTTGATTGATTTTAGTATGGGTGCAGACAATAGTATTCATGTTGTGTTGGATGGTGATAATGGAGTTAGCGTTCAGGATTGTATGAAGGTAAGCCGAGCTATTGAGCATAACTTGGATAGGGAAGAAGAAGATTTTTCGTTGACTGTTACTTCTGCAGGAGCCGGATCACCGATGGTTGATCCCAGGCAGTATAAAAAGAATGTTGGCAGAAAAGTAAAAATACAAACCTCGGAAGATGTTTATGAAGGAAATCTTACCGATGCCAATGAAAATGGGATAGTTTTGGAATGGAAGACCAGGGAACCCAAACCCGTAGGAAAAGGGAAGACCACTGTTCAGAAAAAAAAGGAAATTACCTTTTCTGATATAAAGGAAGCAAAAGTTATATTAAAATTTTAATAGTAGTACAAAGATGGAAAATATTGCGCTGATTGAATCTTTCTCGGAATTTAAAGATGATAAATTCATAGACAGGGTAACGCTAATGGCGATTTTGGAAGATGTTTTTAGGAACGCGCTTAAGAAGAAATTCGGCTCTGATGAGAATTTCGATATAATCATCAACCCAGATAAGGGGGATTTGGAAATTTGGAGAAACAGGATCGTTGTTGAAGACGGCATGGTTGAGGAGCCAAATGAGGAGATTTCACTTTCCGAAGCACAGAAAATTGAACCTGATTTTGAAGTTGGTGAAGATGTGTCCGAAGAGGTTAAATTGATTAATTTAGGAAGAAGGGCAATTTTGGCATTGCGTCAAAACCTTATTTCTAAAATACATGAGCATGATAATACTACTATTTACAAACAGTTTAAAGACCTAGAGGGAGAAATTTACACCGCGGAGGTTCACCATATAAGACATAAAGCGATTATTTTGTTGGATGATGAAGGTAACGAGATTATCTTACCAAAAGACAGGCAAATCCCTTCTGACTTTTTCAGAAAAGGAGATAACGTAAGAGGTGTTATAGAAAGCGTTGAACTCAAAGGGAACAAACCTTCTATAATAATGTCTAGAAGCTCGCCGCGCTTTTTGGAACAACTTTTTTTCCAGGAAATTCCAGAGGTTTTTGATGGGCTGATAACCATTAAAAAAGCTGTTCGTATTCCTGGGGAAAAGGCAAAAGTAGCTGTGGATTCTTATGATGATCGTATTGATCCTGTTGGTGCCTGTGTAGGTATGAAAGGATCTCGTATTCACGGTATTGTTAGGGAATTGGGCAATGAAAATATTGATGTAATCAACTGGACGAACAATCCTCAGTTATTGGTCACTAGGGCTTTGAGCCCTGCAAGGGTTTCATCGGTTAAGTTAAATGATGAGAAAATGACGGCACAGGTTTATTTAAGACCTGAGGAAGTTTCCAAAGCAATTGGTAGAGGAGGGCATAACATTAGGTTGGCTGGCCAACTTACTGGTTATGAAATAGATGTATTCCGTGAAGGTGTAGAAGAAGATGTGGAATTAACTGAATTCTCTGATGAAATCGATGCTTGGATCATCGAAGAATTCAAGAAAATTGGTATGGATACCGCAAGAAGTGTATTGGAACAAGATGTTGATGATCTTGTGAAAAGAACCGATTTGGAAGAGGAAACGATTTCAGAAGTTGTGCGTATACTAAAAGAAGAATTAGAAGATTAGCTATATATTAGCAGCAGTTTATTGAATTAGGAATTAGTATTTATGGCAGACAATGCAACAATAAGGCTCAATAAAGTTCTAAGGGAACTCAATATTTCTTTGGATAGGGCGGTTGATTTTCTCAAGTCAGAAGGACATGACATTGAGGCAAGACCCACCACGAAAATATCTGAAGATGTGCATCAAGTGCTCTTGGATGAGTTCCAGACGGATATGAGCAAGAAAGTTGCCTCCCAGGAAGTTGGTGAAGAAAAGCGTAAGGAGAAAGAAGCTATTAGATTGCAGTTGGAGCAAGAGCAGGAAGTGCGGAGAATAGCCCGCGAAAAAAGAGCAGAATCCGCAGGACGTGTTATAAAAGCCAAAGCGGAACTGGCAGGTCCTAAAACTGTAGGTAAGATTGATCTTGAGCCAAAGAAAAAAGCTAAACCGGTTGTTGAAGAGAAAAAGGTTGAGAAAAAGATAGAAGAGGTAAAGGAAGAGGTTGCTCCAGTTGAAAAAATTGAGAAAGTAGAAGCACCAAAAGAAGTAGCGCCAATAGAAGTAGCGCCAATAAAAGTAGCACCTAAGGAAGTAAAGGAGGAAGAAATCGCTGCCGATGTCGAGGAGAAACCAAAGGAAGATGAGAAGATAACCACTCAATACAAGAAACTTTCGGGTCCTAAGATTTTGGGTGACAAAATCGATCTAAGTAAATTCAATAAGCCAAAGAAAAAGAAAGAAGAACCAAAAGCCGCTTCAGATAGTGCCGACAGAAAGAAAAGAAGAAAAAGAATAGTAAGTGGTCCAGGAAGTGGTCAAGCTAGGAGTACCCCGGTAAGAGGTGGTGGTCCAGGAGCAAGAAAAGGAGGAAAACGATTTGCAACCGTAAATAAAGTTGAGCCAACTGAAGAAGATGTAAAAAAGCAAGTTAGGGAAACCCTTGAAAAATTGCAGGGTAAGTCCAAAAAAGGAAAAGGTGCTAAATATCGTAGAGATAGAAGGGATCAACACCGTCAACAGACAGAAGCTGACCTTGAGCTCCAAGAAATTGAGAGCAAAACTTTAAAAGTTACTGAATTTGTTACAGCGAACGAGGTTGCAACCATGATGAACGTTGGTACAACAGAAATCATATCGGCTTGTATGTCTTTGGGTATTATGGTGACCATGAACCAGAGATTGGATGCAGAAACATTATCAATTGTTGCTGAAGAGTTCGGATATGAAGTGGAATTTGTAACTGCTGATATTGAAGAAAGTATCGTAGAGGAAGTTGACGCTCCAGAAGACCTATTGCCAAGAGCACCAATTGTTACCGTTATGGGCCATGTTGATCACGGTAAAACATCTTTACTCGATTATATTCGAGAAGAGAATGTGATAGCTGGTGAAAGTGGAGGTATAACACAGCATATTGGAGCATACGGTGTAACATTGGCAGATGGTCAAAAAATCTCATTTCTAGATACACCAGGTCACGAAGCCTTTACTGCGATGCGTGCGCGTGGGGCCCAAGTCACTGATATTGCTATAATTGTGGTGGCGGCTGATGACGATATTATGCCGCAAACCAAGGAGGCTATTAGTCATGCCCAAGCAGCTAGTGTGCCCATTGTATTTGCGATTAATAAAATAGATAGACCTACGGCGAATCCAGAGAAGATTAAAGAAAGTCTTGCACAAATGAATTTGTTGGTCGAAGACTGGGGTGGTAAAATACAGTCCCATGATATTTCAGCCAAAACAGGTGAAGGTGTCAAGGAATTATTGGAAAAAGTATTGCTTGAAGCAGAACTTCTTGAGCTGAAAGCTAATCCTAATAAGTTGGCTTCGGGTACGGTAATCGAAGCATTTTTGGATAAGGGTAAAGGTTATGTGTCAACAATTTTAGTGCAGGCAGGTACCTTGAAAATTGGTGATTACGTACTTGCTGGTACTTGTAGTGGCAAGGTAAAGGCCATGCATGATGAAAGAGGTAAGGAAATTAGCGAGGTTGGTCCTTCAAGACCCATCTCTATTCTTGGTTTGGATGGAGCTCCACAAGCTGGTGATAAATTCAACGTATTGGAAGACGAGCGTGAGGCCAAACAAATTGCGACTAGAAGATCACAGTTGCAAAGAGAGCAATCTGTAAGAACGCAGCGACATATTACCTTGGACGAAATTGGAAGACGTATTGCTTTAGGGGACTTTAAGGAATTGAACATTATCCTGAAAGGTGATGTTGATGGTTCTGTTGAGGCTTTGACAGATTCATTCCAGAAATTATCCACAGAAGAAATTCAAGTGAATATTATTCATAAGGGAGTTGGTCCTATAACAGAATCAGATGTCCTTTTGGCTTCGGCTTCAGATGCGGTCATCATTGGTTTCAACGTTAGGCCAATGGGCAATGCCAGAATGGTTGCCGATAAAGAAGAGATTGATATTAGAATGTATTCTATAATCTATGACGCTATCAACGACCTGAAAGATGCGATGGAAGGCATGCTTTCTCCGGAGATGAAAGAAGAAATTACAGGTACTGCAGAAATTCGAGAGACATTTAAAATATCCAAAATTGGTACTATTGCAGGTTGTATGGTAACTACTGGAAAGATATTCCGTAATTCCAATATTAGATTGATTCGCGATGGTGTAGTAATATATACGGGTGAATTGGCATCCTTAAAACGTTTCAAGGACGATGTTAAAGAAGTGGCTAAAGGATATGATTGTGGTCTTCAGGTTAAAAACTACAATGATATCAAGGAATTGGATATCGTAGAAGCCTTCCAAGAAATAGCAGTTAAAAAGAAATTAAAATCAAAATAATCCAGTTCAGCATTGAGCAAAAAAAATCGACTTACTCAAGTCGATTTTTTTGGTTTTAATAACATCGCTTCAGGGTATTTTATCCTGACTTCCTTGAATTTACGCTCGGCTTCAAGTTTAGTTTTAAAACGACCTACCCGTACTCGATAGGTTGGTGAATCAAAGTCAATTTTTGAAGATAATCCAGGAAAATCCATTTCAACATTTTCTTTAATACTTTGTGCTTTCGAATAAGAACCAAAGCCTACTTGTATTCTATAGTATTCATGACTTTCGTTGGATGATTTGTAAATATCCAACAAATCGGCAATTTTGTTATCTTGTTGTATGTTGACTTGCCCCTGTTGTGCAGATCCAACCACGACTGAAAAGGTGGTTACTGCTATAATTACTAGTAATTTCATGATTTATTCATTGTGATATATGTTCATTTTTACAAAAGTAATTTTTTATATACTATTCAAAACTTTTGCTTCTTATTTAGAACTGTTATAAATTAAAATTATCAATACCTTAACATTTTGCAAATAAAGTCTAATCCTTATTTTTGCCTTCGATTCAGGTACGGTCAAAAGAATGTGTTTACCCCTAGGATAGTAATAACCGTGCCAAAAATTTCGATTGAAATATTCTATATATGAAAAAGGTAACATACCGCAATCAAATTTCTAAAGTTTTAGGTATCAGTCTAGTAGTTTTCCTACTTTTTTCCATTTCTCTATTTGCGCAGGATGAAGCGACTACTGCTGGTGATGCTGTAAAAGGTAAGGCGCTTTTCAACCAAAATTGTGCAGCGTGTCACTCCTTAAATCGAAAAATGACCGGTCCGGCATTGGCCAATGTTGAATCACGTCTTGCTGAGGATGAAGGTTTGGATCGTGAATGGTTAAATGCTTGGATTAAGAATAGCAATGGATTGATTAGTTCAGGAGATGCTTATGCTGTAAAAATATATAATGAATATAATCAAGCGGCGATGACCGCTTTTCCAACTTTGTCCAACACGGACATTGATGATATATTAGCCTATACCGCTGCCCCTCCACCAGCGCCGGTTGTTGCTGCCGATACAGCAGTGGGAGAAGCTGGCTCTACTGAATCTACAGGTATTTCCAACGAATTGATTTTAGGAGCCCTTACTATAATCTTTGGGTTGCTTATAATGATGTTGATTTTAGTGCAAAAAACATTAAAGCGAATAGCTGTTGCCAATGGCGTTGATTTAGAGCGAGCAAAAGCTAAGAAAGGTTTGCCTTTATGGAAAGCATTTGCGCAAAACCAATTTTTGGTCTTGGTAACTGCCATTTTCCTATTGTTGGCGGGCGCCTATTTTGCTTATGGTTGGATGATGCAGGTAGGTATTGATCAAGGTTATACCCCAATTCAACCTATACATTATTCACATAAAATACATGCCGGTGACAATAAGATAGAGTGTAAGTATTGCCACTCTTCCGCAAGGGTTTCAAAACAATCGGGAATTCCCTCCTTGAATGTTTGTATGAACTGTCATAAATCAATCTATGAATATAAAGGTAATCCAGAGGGGCCTTCCAAAGAAGATTTGGCCAATGGGTATACCAATGAGTTCTATACTGGTGAAATAAAGAAATTATATAATGCCGTTGGATGGGACGAGGAAAACCAGCAATATACGGGAGAGACCCAACCTGTTGAGTGGGTGAAAGTGCACAACCTTCCTGACTTTGTTTATTTTAACCATTCCCAGCACGTTTCTGTTGCAGGAATAGAGTGTCAGACATGTCATGGTCCTATTGAGGAAATGGAAATTGTATCGCAATTTTCAACTTTGACAATGGGGTGGTGTATAAATTGTCACAAAGAAACGAATGTGAAGGTTGAAGGAAATGAGTACTATGCTAAGATCCACGAGGAACTTTCCAAGAAATATGGAGTTGACCAACTGACCGCTGCCCAGATGGGTGGTTTGGAATGTGGAAAATGTCATTATTAATAAAAACAAAGTAGCTAATTACAGATATATCGTATGGCATCAAACAAAAAATATTGGAAGAACGAAGCGGAGTTAAATCCAAACGATTCCATTGTTGAGACGCTAAGGCAGAATGAATTTGTTCAAGAAATTCCTGTTGACGAATTTTTAGGTAACAAGGAGAATTTGTCGTCAACAAATACAGACAGAAGGGATTTTCTTAAATATGTTGGTTTTAGTACTGCAGCTGCTGCTATGGCAGCATGTGAGGGTCCTGTAAGAAAGTCTATTCCTTACGTGGTTCAGCCAGAAAATATTATACCCGGTGTTGCGAATTATTATGCAACTACCATTGCCAACGGTTTTGACTTTGCAAGTATCTTGGTGAAGACCAGGGAAGGTAGGCCTATAAAAGTTGAAAACAACACCGACGCCAAGGTGAACGGTGGGGCAAATGCCCGTGTTCAAGGCTCGGTATTATCCTTATATGACAGCACAAGATTGCAAGGCCCACTTAAAGATGGGGAGCCTGTGGAATGGAGCACGATAGATGCTGATGTCAAAGCTAAATTGAATAACTTCAATACCGCTGGAAAGCAAATTGCTTTATTGACACAAACATATGCAAGTCCCTCCACCGCAAAATTAATCGCAGAGTTTAAAGAAATGTATGGTGCCGTGAATCACGTCACATATGACGCAATTTCGGAAGACGCTGCCTTGACTGCTTTTGAAGCGAGGTATGGGGAAAGAGCATTGGCTGATTATGATTTTGAAAAAGCTGATGTAATAGTGTCTTTTGGAGCTGATTTCCTAGCTGATTGGCAAGGAGGTGGTTATGATAGCGGGTATTCCAAAGGGCGTGTTCCGAAAAATGGGAAGATGTCCAAACATGTGCAATTCGAAGCTAATTTGTCTTTGACTGGCGCGAATGCCGATCAACGGGTACCACTGACGCCAATGCAGCAAAAAGTTGCCATTGCCCAGTTGTTTGCGAAGCTGAATGGGACATCCACTAGCGGTGAAATCCCAGAATATGCAAAAAGAGCGGTTGAAAGTGCTGCTAAGGCGATAGGTAAAAATAAAAATGCTGCTGTTGTTGTAACCGGTTTGCATGATAAAAATGCGCAAGCAGTTGTTTTGGCCATAAATGAAATGTTGGGCAGTAAAGCCTTTGATCCAAAGGCGCCAAAATATGTTCGTCAAGGAAGCGCAAAAAATGTGGATACATTGATTGCCGATATGAAAGCTGGTCGTGTAGGTGCATTGATTGTGGATGGAGTTAATCCTATGTTCACCTTGCCCAATGCCGCTGAATTTGCAGAAGGGATTGAGAAAGTAGACCTTTCTGTTGCTTTTTCCACAAATTGGACCGAAACAACAGAAATGACCAATTATACAGCGGCTTCAAACCATTATTTGGAGTCTTGGGGCGATACCCAAATTAAGAAAGGTCATTATGGTTTGATGCAGCCTACAATCAAGGAACTTTTTGATACAAGACAATTACAAACGGCGTTATTGCAGTGGATGGGTAGCGATAAAAGCTATTATGATTATATAAAAGAAACATGGAGTACTGATGTTTTAGGTGATGGTGATTTTAGCCAAGCCTTGCATGATGGTGTTTTTGTAGCTGGTTCAGATACTGTTGGGGAAATCGTTGAAACAGTAGTTGCTGCTGTTGGTCTTCAGCAAGAAGCTTCCGCTTCAATAGATATAACGTCAGCTATCAGAAACTTGGCTAGTGCTACAAGTGGCGGTGGAATGGAGCTTACTTTATATTCTAAAATAGGCATGGGTGATGGGCAGCAAGCAGGTAATCCATGGTTGCAGGAATTCCCAGATCCAATTTCACGTGTTTCTTGGGACAACTATGTAACAGTGTCCAAAGCAGACGCTGAGAACTTAGGATTGATAAATGAAAACGTTGCAAATGGTGGTTTAGATGGTAGTTATGCTAAACTAACTGTAAATGGCGTTACAATAGATAATGTGCCAGTATTGATTCAACCTGGTCAAGCCCCAGGTTCACTGGGTATGGCATTGGGTTATGGAAGGCAGGTTGGTATGAAGTCTGAAATGCAAACAGGTGTTAATGCCTATCCCTTATATCAAGGATTTAACAATGTACAATCAGCTACGATAGAAAAATCCACAGGTATGCATGAATTTGCATGTATGCAATTACATAATACCCTAATGGGTAGGGGAGACATCATCAAGGAAACCACATTAGAAATTTTTAACACGAAAGACCATGCAGAATGGAATGAAGTTCCTGTAGTTTCTTTAAACCATCAGGAGGTTCCTGCAACTACGGTTGATCTATGGGATAGTTTTGATCGTTCTATCGGACATCACTTTAATATGTCCATAGACTTGAACGCTTGTACCGGTTGTGGTGCTTGTGTTATTGCTTGTGGCGCTGAGAATAACGTTCCTGTCGTAGGAAAACAAGAGGTAAGACGATCACGGGATATGCATTGGTTGCGTATTGATAGGTATTATTCTTCAGAAGATACTTTTGAGGAGGATAATGTCAAAAAAGACGAATTTGATGGTTTGTCAGGTGATAAGGGTTCATTAGGCGGTTTTGGTGAGTTGGAAGATCCAGCAACGAATCCACAAGTTGCTTTCCAACCTATAATGTGTCAACATTGTAATCATGCACCTTGTGAAACAGTTTGTCCGGTTGCGGCAACATCGCACGGTCGTCAAGGGCAAAACCAAATGGCTTATAACAGATGTGTAGGAACAAGGTATTGTGCTAATAACTGTCCTTATAAAGTGCGTAGATTCAACTGGTTCTTGTATAACAACAATGATGAGTTCGATTACCATATGAACAATGATTTGGGTAAAATGGTGGTTAATCCAGATGTTAATGTGCGATCCAGGGGTGTTATTGAAAAATGTTCTATGTGTATTCAAAAAACACAGAAGACTATTCTTGATGCCAAAAGAGATGGTCGGGCTATAGTGGATGGTGAATTCCAAACGGCTTGTTCAATGGCTTGTAGTAATGGGGCCATTATATTTGGCGATGTAAATGATGAAAAGAGTGAGATTACTGAGTTGAAGGAAAGTAATCGTATGTACCATTTATTGGAGAGTGTAGGGACAAAACCAAATGTATTTTACCACGTTAAAGTGAGAAATAACAACGAAGCATAAAAAAAATATTTAGCAAAGTAACTTAACAAAAATTATGGCGTCGCATTACGAAGCACCTATACGAAAACCCCTAGTACTTGGAGACAAAGGCTACCATGATGTAACTGTGGATATTGCCGCTCCTGTTGAGGGAAGGGCCAACAAGCATTGGTGGATTGTTTTTTCCATCGCTTTGGCCGCATTCCTTTGGGGTATTGGTTGTATAATTTATACTATTTCTACAGGTATTGGGACTTGGGGTTTGAACAAAACCGTAAACTGGGCCTGGGATATTACCAACTTCGTTTGGTGGGTAGGTATTGGTCATGCAGGAACATTGATTTCTGCGGTACTATTACTATTTAGACAAAAATGGAGAATGGCAATCAACCGTTCAGCTGAGGCAATGACCATATTTTCGGTTATTCAGGCAGGATTGTTCCCAATCATTCACATGGGACGACCATGGTTGGCATACTGGGTACTTCCAATTCCTAACCAATTTGGGTCATTATGGGTAAACTTTAACTCACCGCTTCTTTGGGATGTATTTGCGATTTCAACATATCTATCGGTTTCATTGGTGTTCTGGTGGACGGGATTATTACCTGATTTTGCAATGATTCGTGATCGGGCAGTGCTGCCTTTCCAAAAGAGAATATACAGTCTATTAAGTTTTGGTTGGTCAGGACGTGCAAAAGATTGGCAACGTTTTGAGGAAGTTTCATTGGTATTGGCAGGTTTAGCTACTCCATTGGTACTTTCTGTACATACAATTGTATCCTTTGACTTTGCTACATCGGTAATACCAGGATGGCATACGACCATATTTCCTCCATACTTTGTTGCTGGCGCTGTTTTTTCAGGATTCGCCATGGTGAACACCTTGTTGATCATTATGAGAAAAGTATGTAGTCTAGAAGCATATATTACTGTGCAGCATATAGAGCTTATGAACATAGTTATCATGATCACGGGTTCGATCGTTGGTTGTGCATATATCACTGAGCTGTTCATGGCATGGTACTCTGGCGTTGAATATGAGCAGTATGCTTTCTTGAATAGGGCTACTGGGCCATATTGGTGGGCCTATTGGGCAATGATGAGTTGTAACGTATTTTCACCACAATTCATGTGGTTCAAAAAACTACGTACAAGTATCATGTTCTCTTTCTTTATTTCAATAATTGTGAACATAGGAATGTGGTTTGAGCGTTTTGTGATTATTGTCACTTCTTTACATAGGGATTATTTACCTTCTTCTTGGAGCATGTTCTCACCAACGTATATAGACATAGGTATATTCATTGGTACAATCGGATTCTTCTTTGTGTTGTTCTTATTGTACGCAAGAACATTCCCTGTAATTGCACAAGCTGAGGTTAAGACCATATTGAAATCTTCAGGCGAGAGATACAAAAAGCTTAGGGAGACCGGAAAACCATTATATCAAATCAGTGGAATTGCTCCTGTTTCGAAAAATGTTGAAAAAGTTGAAAAAGCATTAGAGAAAACAGTTGAAGATGATAATAAAGATGTTTCCAGTTTACTGGATTCCATCGGAACATTCGATGCTAATACTGATACTGCGGATGATCTTAAAAAAGTGAAAGGTATTGGTCCAAAAATGGAAAAAACCTTAAACCAAATAGGAATCTTTACGTTTGCGCAGGTAAGTCGTATGACCGAAAAAGAATATAACTTGTTGGATTCAATTACCAAATCATTCCCAGGAAGGGCACAACGTGATGATTGGGCGGGACAAGCAAAAAATTTAAATAACAAGTAACAGATATGGCATCTAAAGTTATTCATGCATATTATAATGATGACGACGTGCTAATGCATGCCGTTAAGAAGGTAAAGGACGCCAAACATCATATCGAGGAAGTGTATTGTCCCTTTCCAGTTCATGGCCTTGATAAAGCTATGGGCTTAGCACCGACAAGAATAGCCATTACATCATTTATATATGGTTGTGTTGGTCTTATAGTGTCAATTGTTATGATGAATTATATTATGATTCAGGATTGGCCTCAAGATATTGGTGGAAAGCCAAGTTTTAGTTATTTGGAGAACATGCCGGCTTTTGTGCCGATTATGTTTGAGTTGACAGTGTTCTTTGCAGCGCATTTAATGGTAATTACGTTCTACTTGAGAAGTAGGTTATGGCCATTCAAAAAAGCAGAGAATCCTGATGTAAGGACAACCGACGACCATTTTGTGATAGAATTGGCAATCCATGATAACGAGAAGGAATTAAAGAATTTATTGATGGATACGGGCGCAGTTGAAATTAATGTTTCAGAAAAGTAGTCATAAGATGATGAACAATGTTATAAAATTAGGAATTGCATTTGTTTTGGTACTATTCGTATCAGCTTGTGCAGATAAGGATAGGCCAAACTACCAGTATATGCCCAACATGTACGAACCGGTAAGCTATGAAACTTATCAAAAAGTTGAATTTCTTCCCAATGGTTCGGAAGCAATGCCTCCAGCAGAGAATACCATTGCAAGAGGATTTATGCCTTATGGTATAGAAAACACAATGGAAGGAAAGGAGCTTGCGAGACTAATGAAGAGCCCATTGGATTGTATGAACAGTGAAATGAATTTGGCTGAAGGTAAAGAACTTTACGACATCTACTGTGCAATTTGCCACGGAAACAAGGGAGATGGC
>Ga0209121_10004742_pt1 | contig 12566 bp, 13 predicted proteins | sample Cruoilmetagenom3_FD_187292 | JGI IMG/M metagenome (GOLD analysis project Ga0209121, IMG submission 187292) | Oil polluted marine microbial communities from Coal Oil Point, Santa Barbara, California, USA - Sample 3 (SPAdes) (version 2) | ecosystem: Environmental > Aquatic > Marine > Oil seeps ... | reverse complement strand
TTTTTCATTTTAGACACTTATTTTAGACATGGGTTGTTTTACATAAGGTTTGCTTCACATATAAAGTGTCCTACTTTCATTCCAAACATAACCACTACCAATCGATTGATACGGGAACTTCTCTTTCTATTCGATAAGAGTATTTACGTGGGTTATACTGCAACACCCTACGCAAATATTTTCATTCACAAGGACCACACACATGAGAAATATGGTGAGGATATTTTTCCCCGCAGTTTTATCATCAGCCTCTCACAGCCAAGTAATTATCTGGGACCTGAGAAAGTATTTGGCATCGAGGAAGACCCCTTGAGAGGAGTGGAGGAAATGGAACCTCTTCCACTGATACGGATAGTGGACGACCATGATAATATAATTCCAGACGGGCACAAAAAGACATTGGTGCTTGGAACCCTGCCCGGAAGCATGAAACGCGCAATCAAGAGCTTTCTCCTCAGTTGTGCAGCACGTGCAATTCGAAAGGAAGGCACTCCACATAATTCCATGTTGATACATGTAACAAGATTTGTCGATGTGCAGGAACAGGTTCGTGAACTGGTGGAAACTGAACTCCGCAGTCTGGCTGCCCGGATAATGAATGGTGAAGAGCTGGATGATTTCAGGGAGATCTGGGAACAGGATTATCTCCCGTCAACCAGAAAAATGGCAGACCTCGGCTTCTACGACGCTGTTGAATATAGCTGGGAAGAAATAGTCGACCAGCTCCACAGGACAACCCGCGTAGTGCGAGTTAAACTGATAAACGGAACTGCCAGAGACGCCCTTGATTACAGAGATGTTGAAGTGGAAGCCAGTAACAGGATCCAGAGTGGAGAGGAGGTTCTTTGGGTGGAGCGGGGCATCAGCGCAATCGTAATCGGTGGTGATAAGCTATCAAGAGGATTGACACTTGAAGGTCTTACAGTGAGTTATTACCTGAGGGCAACCAGAATGTATGATACTCTCATGCAAATGGGAAGATGGTTCGGATATCGGGATGGGTATGGTGATCTTTGCAGGATTTACACTACTGAAGAGCTTCTTTTATGGTATCGTCACATTGCAGGCGCAACCAGAGAGTTGAGAGAAGAGATCGGCTACATGTGCACGCAGGGTGAAACTCCCACGACCTTTGGGTTAAAAGTCAGAAGCCATCCAGGTCGTCTTGTTGTCACTTCAGCAACGAAATCTCGAAATGCCACACCAATTGAACTTTCATACGATGGCAAAATCTCCGAGACTATTGTGTTTGACAGGAGCTACTTAGAAAATAACAAACGCGCTCTCGAAAAGCTTATCAAGGATATTGGTCGACCTTGTGATAGTGAATACAATCCAAAAAAACCACGTAATCACTGGAAGGGGATTCCAACTGGCGTAGTTGTAGATTTTCTACATGAATACAGGATCAAGGATGATGCCATCAGATTGGTGAAACCCGATGTGCTGGCAGGATATATCGAACAACAAAATGAGATCAATGAACTCATAAACTGGGATGTGGTTATAGTCTCAAAAGATCGTGCAGAACATAGTGTTGAAATTGGCGGATATGAGATTGGATGCGTGTACCGTGCTGCTGAAAAAATATCGAATAATTCGATAACAATAAAAAGGTTGGTAAGTCGAACTGACGAACATCTTGACCTTTCCGAAAAAGAAATGGAAGAAGCGAAACAGTTTTTTGAGTTAAATGAGGATATAAAAACTCTTGAAATCGCCGTCCGTCATATCCGTCCAGAAGAGCGCGGGCTTTTACTAATCTATCTCATTCAAGGAGAAGATAAAGACACACATGAAAAATATGGTACTGCCGGGGAAGTGGTTGTTGGTTTCGCTATAAGTTTTCCGACAAGCAAAAATGCAAAACCCATTGGGTATGTTGTTAATCCAACTTGGGTGGAAGAAGAAGAACATTACACATGAGGGTGGTATGGTGGACGCAGAACTTGAAAATACATGGAACCTTCTGGAAAAACAAATAGAATCTGGGGACTACAGCGGCAACAGAGTCTATAGAAGACTCGATATCGAGAAAGAGTCTGGACTTCGACTCAGTGTTAAGTCCCCGGGTACCGCACGGGAGCTTCTTATCCAGATAGATGAAAATGACGATTTTTCATTCTCCCCTCCCGAATGGGTGGGGATGAAGTTTGATATTGCTATATTGGATGTCCCAGAAAAAAGAACCAGTCATATATCTCTCTTTCTGGAGGCTCGGGAACACGAAAGAATATTTGCAACGGTCTGCAGTGACATAGCAGAGACTTTGTCACTAATTGAGAATCCCTCGTTTCGCACACAGGAGTTACAAAGCTGTCTCGATCGATGGAACAGTTTCTTCAAAAAAATTGGCCCTGATGGATTATCTCCAGAAAGACAGCGGGGACTTTATGGTGAACTTGCATGGCTTGAATTGCTTCTGAATAATGATCTGTACATGGCAGCGGCGGTCGAGTCGTGGAAAGGTTGTGACAGAGGATATCATGATTTTGAAATTGCCCGGAGGGTAGTAGAAGTAAAAACAACCATGACAAAGGAACCACGGCGGGTTCGCATAAACAATGAACGGCAGCTTGATGACCGGGGTCTGGAGTCTCTCCATCTATATGTATTGACGCTACAAAAGTTTGAATCGGGAGGGGAAACCCTCCCCGATCTGGTTGAAAAAATAAGAGAAAGATTAAAAGATAATGTATCAGCTATTGCACAATTCGAAAAATCTCTTAAAAAAGCCGGTTACCTCGATATCCACGCACACAACTACACTTCTGGATATGTCCGGAAGAAACAGGAAACATTCCAAATTAATGATAAATTTCCTCGCATAATTGAACTTCCTGATGGTGTGGGCGGTCTATCATATTCGATAACCATTTCAGCCTGTACAAATTTCAGGTTTGACATAGATTCGGCAGTGACTGATTTTTCGCACGGGGTCATAAAATGAATTTTCAAGAGGCTTCGGAAAGGTTCCACTCAGAAATAGCCGCTGTTTCACTGGAACTTGATCTCCTCAAGGAACATCGTTTCATCGAGGAAATGGGTGAGATTCTGGTAGATGTGGGGGAGATGGATGACTGTACATGCTGCCCCTATCGGGGACGTGGTTTAAAGGTGGATGGGTATCATTTTGATGAAGATTTTGGCACCCTTTATCTTGTAGTTGCCCACTGGATTGATGAAAGTGATCCTTCAAAAGCCCGTGTTACCAATTCAACTATCAATAAAGTATTTGATCGCTGTATTAATTTTTTCAGTCGCAGTCTAAAAGGGCTACATAATCGCATTGAGATTTCCAACGAGGCACACGACATCGCCCACGAAATCTATGAGCGTAAAGGCGAAATCAATGACGTGAGAATTATTCTCATCACTGACGGGATCGCGGCCAGACGACCTGCCGAATCTGAAGCGGTTAATGGCACCACAATAACCCGCACTATCTGGGATATCGAGCGGATATTGCTTTTTACCGAAAAACAGGAGAAAGAAGCAATAGTTGTTGATTTTGTTGAGAACAACGGCAGCGCCATCCCATACATCTCTCAAAGCAGTGTGGATGGCAGGTATATAACATATCTTTCCTATCTGTCTGGGCAGTGTCTGGCAAATATGTATTCACAATGGGGTACAAAATTGCTCGAAATGAATGTAAGAGTCTTCCTCTCAACCAGAGGGAAGGTCAACAAAGGTATTAGAGATACAATTGTCAATGAACCGGATATGTTTTGTGCTTATAATAATGGTATAACGGGTTTTGCTCGTGAAATAGAGGAGGTACCTCTGAACGGAGATATGAATGGTATATCTAAAGCAACCGACTTCCAAGTTGTAAATGGTGGTCAGACCGTGGCTTCGCTTTATCATACAAGTAAAAAGCAGAAGGTCGATCTTTCCAATATCTCAGTCCAGATGAAACTCATTGTCATCAATAATGAAGAAGAGATAGGTGAGCTTGTTCCGCGGATAAGCGAGTATTCCAACACACAAAATCGGGTAAGCATGGCTGATTTAAGTGCTAACGACCCCCCACACCCGGAGTTACATGAGATCTCAAAGCGGTTGCGAGCTCCAGATCCCACGGGCGGATCTCAGGAAACTTACTGGTTCTACGAGAAAGCCAGAGGGAGTTACGAGGAAACAAAGAACTTGAAGGCAAGAACTCCCGCCCAGAGAAGAACTTTTGAAGCACTCTATCCGAAAAGGCAAAGATTTGACAAGAGCTTATTCGGGAAGGCATGGAATACATATCTCCGAAAACCTCATATCGTCTGCTTGGGTGCACAAAAGAATTTCGCGAATTTCAACACATGGATCAGGGAACAGGATGATGACTGGGAGGAATTCTTCAAAAGAACAGTGGCTCTTGTGAAGCTCTGGAAGGATGCGGAAAGAATTGTAGCCAGACAGAAATTTGGGGGATATCGCCATGCTATTGTAACATATACACTTGCATGGATATTTGAGATGACTGATTCCAGAATTGATCTGGACAAAATCTGGCGTGAGCAGAATGCGGAAGAAAAAATTCTGGATGCCGTGGAAGGCATCAGTCATGTTGTAAACGAGCATATAAGGGACACTGAAAAGAATATCAGTGAATGGTGTAAGAAAGAAGAATGCTGGAAAAATCTACAGAAGAAAAACTACGATCTTCCTGCAGGAATCGAGGAATCATTCATCTCTCCAGAATCTCAAGTGCGCGGATATGATCCAACGATCAGGGAAGAGGCAGAAGTTATCGAATTTTGCAAAGTAAAAGGATCCGATGCCTGGTTTACACTTTCAAAATGGCTCAAGGATCGTGGTTTCCTTGCACCCAAGGCACGAAGCCAGTGTTTTAACATGGGCAGGTTCCTTCAACGAGGGCGTGATCCTTCGTTTGCCCTGTCAAAACCCTGCAAAAAGATATGGGAAGATTCTGAGATACGTGGCTGGGACTGGAGTGATGAATAACTGCTATGGTGTTTTTTAACAATGTACCCGACAGCAAACAGAAATAGCATGGAAGTGAGCAGCATTTCCGGCATTAAAAATTTGAATCGAACTGATGGCAAATTTTATGCTGTTGATTTGTTCGCTGGTTGCGGAGGATTGAGTGAAGGGTTTGAAGAAGCAGGATTTGAGGTTATCGCCCATATTGAGAAGGATAAATGGGCATGCGAGAGTTTGAGGAGCCGCCATCTATACCGGGAGCTAAAAAAACTAAACAAAGAGGAGGTCTACAAACGTTTCCTGCGGGAAGAGATTTCTCGGGAGGATGTTCTTGAGGAATATCCTGAAATTGATAAAACTATCTCTAAACGGGTTGTCCGGGCAACTTTTGGAGAGGATAATACTGATAATATAATTTCAAAAATAGAGGATAGCATGAATTTCCATGGCGTATCAACCATTCATGTCATGCTCGGGGGCCCCCCGTGTCAGCCATATTCAGTTGCGGGAAGATCAAGAGATCCCCAGAGGATGGAAAACGATGAAAGACACTATCTCTATATGTATTATCTTGAACTTCTGGAACGCCTTCAACCAGATATTTTTGTATATGAAAATGTTCCCGGACTGTTTACAGCTAGGGCGAAGGGAGAGGTGATATTTCATAAAATGTTTCAGGATTTTTCATTATTACAACAGCCATATTGCATCATACCACCGCTCAACGAAATCAATAAAAATCCACATGAATATATCCTGAACAGTGCAAATTTTCAGGTTCCTCAGAATAGAAAAAGATTGATTCTTATCGGTTACAAAAAATCCCTCGGTAAAAAAAATCCCCGAATTGCAGAAATTTTCGATAAATTGCAACTGGAAGGTGAGAGAAATAGCAAAAAAAAGTTGATGACGGTTAAAGATGCAATAGGGGATTTGCCAGGGATTGAACCTGGAAATGGAAAAGATCACTGGTTTGGTCATTACCAGAATAATGGCAATTTAACGAATTATCAAAAAAAAATGAGGGCGGGGTCACCAGGCACATTAAACCACAGGGCAAGAACGCACATGGAAAGTGATCTGGAAAGATACAAATTTTTCATTGAACATCATTTAAATGGAAATGGAGCTGCTACACTAAACGAACTGCGGAAGGAACGACCTGATTTAGTTCCAAATCATAAGCATCTTGATAAATTCATTGATAGATTCAAAGTTCAATGGTGGGATAAACCCTCCACCACAATAATGGCTCATATATGTAAAGATGGGCATTATTATGTTCATCCAGATGTCATGCAATGTAGATCCTTTACTGTTCGGGAAGCTGCAAGGTGCCAGTCTTTTCCAGATAATTTTAAATTTGAAGGTCCCCGTACCGAACAATTCAGGCAGGTGGGGAACGCTGTACCTCCGTTGCTTGCATATTCCATTGGAAGGGCGATTAAAAGAGAGCTAAAAATTATCTATGATGCTTAAATACTTAGAAAATTTACCTTCTGACCAAGAGATTCACGAATTCAGAAACGGTATCGTAAGATGGTTCGGAAACAATAAAAGGCACTATCCATGGAGGGAAACCGACGACCCTTTCAGGCTTCTAATCGCGGAGATGATGCTCAGACGGACCAACGCGGACCAGGTCAAGAATGTGTACATTGATCTATTCAAAAATTATCCTGATTCGTATTCACTGTCAAAATCCGATGAAAAAAAGATCGAAGAAATTCTTTACCCTCTGGGCATGAGATGGCGTATCCCCTCTATGGTTTCAGTGGCACAACAGATACAGGAAAAATACAGGGGAAAAGTTCCAGAAACCAGAGAAGAACTTATTACCCTGCCCGGAGTGGGCGATTACGTTGCAGGAGCTGTTTTATCGATAGCCTTTAACAAAAGAGAGTGGATAGTCGACAGCAATATAGTTAGAGTATTCAGGAGATATTTTGGTATAACAACATCCAGAGAAGGACGCAGAGATAAACACGTGATTGAAATCGCAAAAGTTTATTCATCATGCGAGAATCCCCGAGACGCAAATCTCGCAATTCTTGATTTCGCAGCCCTGATATGCAATCCAAAAACACCCCGGCATGAAAGCTGTATTTTAAGGGAAAATTGCTTTTATTTAAAATCGTGATTCACTTATTATTAACGCTGGAATCTCTGACTGATGGTTACACACAAGATTCCAGCTTATGCAGCCAATCACCGAAGCACCAACATCATCCGCTCCCGATACGCCCGGAGTTCCAAGGCATGCCCGCATCGGTCAGCCGGAGCATCGTATGTGGCTTTCTGTCCACAAACTCCTCCCGCGACCTCGATGTACCCCGCAGCCTCAAGCTTGCTCGTATGTGGTGAGAGATTGCCAGCCGTAAGCCCGGTCTGGCGCATCAGGAAGGGGAAGCCAGCGCTCCCGGGCGACATAGAGATATGCCATGATCATGAGCCTTGCTAGCTTGTGGATCAAGCGGTCGATTCCCGCGATTGGGCTCGGAGGTCTTCGCTGGAACGATTCTTACTGGGTGCGGACGTTAAGCATAGCAGCAGGCACATAAAAAAATTGCATATAAGGCTTAAAGTCCGCAGAAAATCCATGAACATAGAAGAAAAGAGATTTGGAAGGGGGATAAAACCACAAATCGCTACACGTCTAACTTTTTCATACGTTCGGCAGAACTGGTCTGCGCAATCAGATCACGGACAATGGGGACCAATTTGTATGGAATTTTCATAAACGTATCTCCGGAATCTTCATAAGCAGCTTCGTCTTCGGCAACGGCTTCTTCGTCAGTCTGGCTCTCATAATGCGCTAAAACACGCTGTACCCGCTCTTCATTCCATCCTAGTGGGAGTTTATTCTGTCTCATTTTCTCCTTTTGATACGTCTTCGGTAAGCTATCAGTGCTTTTCCTGATAAATTGTATGCGGTTATCACAAATATACTCTCTGGTTCTGGCACATAGATGACACGAAGGTACCTGCTGGATCGGGTCTGACCAATGGCAACTCGTGCCCAATGCGGTCTTCACCGGGATGCGATAGGACATCTTCCACTTCCTGTTCGGTTACTTTATGGCGGTGGATGTGTGAGGTGTTTGTCTTCGGGTCCAGGTAAAACCGAATCTTCATCATTGATACTTCCTTTGGAACTGTAATATAAGCATCTCTACTCAATGGATATGTTACGCCATTCGGTGTCACCGGACTGATCCCAGTGCTGCAGAACACAGCATAGATCTAACGTCACATCCAAAAACAAACCGAGCCAGAACTCAATAAAACCATGGCATAAATCAATATCGGGTGTCTGGTCTCTAGGTCATAGGGACGGTTCATCGAAGAACCTCCATCATCCCCTCCCGGTACTCCTGAAATGCATCCCTGCCCGCGTCAGTCAGCCGGAGCATCGTATGCGGCTTTCGGTCCACAAACTCCTTCACGACCTCTATGTACCCGGCAGCCTCAAGCTTGCTCGTATGCGAGGAGAGATTGCCAGCCGTAAGCCCGGTCTGGCGCATCAGGAAGAGGAAGTCTGCGCTTTCGACGACGTAGAGGTATGCCATGATCATGAGCCTTGCCGGCTCGTGGATCAGGCGGTCGATTCCAGCGATGGGGTGGAGATCTTTGCTGCCGGAATCACTTGCTGCCATCATACATCTCCTTCTTCAGTAGCAGATATTTGCGCAGGAAGCGGATGAAGATGACCAGACCGCTAAGGACTAAAAATCCACCTATGAGAATCAGATACAGTATCAATCCGGTACATCCGGATCCAAATTCTATCAAAGAGAAGAAAACGCCCAAAACCACTGATAGGATCGCATATCCGGTGTAACGGACGCTCCCGGATCTGGATTGCGCATGAGCGAAGGGTCCGACCATGATCATCCCGAAGAACAATGGCGCCCAGTTCACCCACTGGGAATAATCCTTTACATTGCCAAATATAGAGATCAGGGTGAAAATGATCACGATAACTGCAAGTTCGAATAGAAGGACGCCTGTCAGGGCATCCTTTGGATTTTCCCGATGGAATTTGACAAACCCGATTCTATGATATGTGTACCGCCTCCGGACAGACTCCACAATCCTTCCGGAGAATACTATCAACAATATATAGAACGCAAAGATCGGGGAATAGAAGAACCCGCCGAATGTCATGAGAATCAGCCCCATCATGACTTCCATCAAGCCATCCTGCTGGGAGTCCTTGTATGCCTTCTTCTCGATCTTGGGCAGGTCAATTTGTGTTGACATCGGAAGCCTCCTTTTCCGGTAGCGGATACCTGTGCAGGAACCGGATGAACATCATGATCCCGGAAATCACCAAAAATCCGCCCATGATGAGGAGATAGATGATTAAGCCGATGTACTTGAACTCCGAATCAAAGTCAACCATCGACAGGACAAAGCCGAGTGTTGCGGACACGACGGCAAAGACGTGAAAACGAATGCTTCCTGACTTGGATGCCATATAGTGAAATGCTCCCACCATCATAAGCCCAACAAATGCCGGAGACCATTTGACACAGCGTTCAAGGCTTGCCATATCGCCGGATATGATAAACGAGATAATTACTACAACCGCGAGCACTGCTATCATGTAAGTGAAGATACCTTTTACAGTCTCCTTCGGCGGGTCGGTATGGAGTTTGACATAGCCGATTCTGGGATAGGTGTATCTCCTCCGCAGTCGCTCGGTAATGAACGCAAACATAGGAGGTAAGAGGAGTACCAGAAAGACATAGTTTGAATTGATCAGCAGCACAATCGTGATAACAAGATAGAGCCCGATTACAAGCTCCATGATCCCATCCTGCTGAGAATCACGATATGCCTTTTTCTCAATCTTGAGCAGGTCAATTGTGGCTGACATCGTAGACCTCCTTTTCCGGCAGCGGATACTTACGCAAAAACCGAATAAATGTTAGCAGCCCGCAGAGCAGGATAAGTGCGCCCGCGAAAGTGACCCTGTGCGGCTCCGGAGCATAGATGGATTGACACGGGACAAGGACTATCAAAACCAGTGCTGCGTAGGCATACAGATGGACAGCCCCAAACATGAGTGCTGCGGCGATGATCAGTGAGGAGAATATAACAGCCAGAGCCAGTAGAGGATATGCCTGCGGCACAGAGTCCAATCCCGGAAAAATGTTTCTTTTAGCAAGTCCAACCAGAACGGCTCCAAAAACCACAATTCCCAGGACCAGCCAGAAAGACATTTTCCTTCTCTCTTTTGCTTTTCGTGCATTGGTGAAGTTGACATAACCCATTCGGGGAATGGTAACAAATTTCTTGGCTAAATATCCCGCACCCACCACCAGGAGGGGAATTAAACCTACAAAAAGAATCAGATGAGTGTACATGGCAATGCCAAATAGCAGTATCAATAAACCAAGTGAGATATCCAGAATACCATCCTGATGATAGGACATGTAGACCTTTTTCTCGAGTTCTTTCAGGTCAATATCCTGAGTCATGCCTCTACCCCCTCCGCGGGCAGCGGATACTTGCGCAGGAATCGAACCAGATACACAACCCCGATCACTATCGTGATTATTCCTGAAATCAGCCAGGCGTATGCACCACTTGCAATAACTCTGGTATCGGCTATTGTTATCTCATTGAGTGCAAAAGATAATGTAAACAGGACAGCATAGAAATACATCCGGTCCCAGTTCCAAAAGTATGCAATTGAACAGGGGATGATGAAGACTATCGCTCCGACTATCACTGGTGCTATCGGTAGTTGTTGAAGTAATCCTATTGCCGTCAGTATTAGGAGAATAACAATTGATGTTGTCATGACTAAGATAAGCCTATACCTCTTTCTGGTACGCTCCCTGCTAAATTTTACAAACCCCATCCTCGGGACTGTAACGTATCTCTTTGCTATAATGACAAAGAGTGCCGGTACTATGAATAATGGATATAGATAAGGACTGCTCTCATTGAATATCTGGCAAATCGTTGCCACAAGAAGTAGAAGACCGAGTCCTATGTCGGTAATTCCATCCTCAAAAGTAGATGTCCATGCCTTCTTCTCGAGTTCTTTCAGATCAATAGCTTGAGTCATAGTTCGACCTCCTCTGCAGGCAGCGGATGATCATGCAGGAACCGGGACAGGATGACAAGCCCCATAACAAGAATGATTGCAGCAGCGATGCCAAAGACTATGTAACCGACAGCGATGCCTACAAACTCAATTAGTACTTCAGTGATCGGTACTGTCGCTGCATACAGTATGGCGATTATGTAGAGCCGCGGGAAGTCCATGAAATATGCCATCAAGCCGAAGACGATGAGCGTAGTTGCCATCCATACAAGCGGAAATAAAATTCCCGGACGCACGACTCCGGATGGATCGCCTTGCATGGCGACTCCCGCAACAAGCGCAACCAGACCGAAAATTACAGAAAGCGCCAGCACTATCCGCACTTTTGCAAGTTTTGCTCTGCGCATCGCGCCGAATTTGACATGCCCGATCCGGGGGACTGTGATGTGCTTCTTGCCGACGATCAGAAATATCATCGCCACCATCTCCAGCCCGACGAACACTATCATTGTCTGCAACTCAGAAACGCCGATCTTTGAGAGAAATGCGTTGACCGCTATCGCCATCAGTATAAGTCCCAGGAATATGTCCCAGATGCCGTCCTCGTGGTAGGACCGAAATGCCTTCTTCTCGAGTTCTTTGAGATTGATTTCTTGTGTCATGATGTACCTCCGTACATTAATGTAAAGGAGTTTGTAGTATATAAAACTTTGCGTAGCAAAGTTGTTTGCAGCAAGCGTTGTACAAAATCAGAAAATGCGATAACTACTCCGGGCTAACAACTACCTGGCAAGCGCTTCCGCGCCCCTCGTCTGGGTTGTGCCCTCAGAAGACGACAAAGTGCCGCGGACACGTCTCACAATCATCCCGCGAATCGCCCTGTCGCACAGAAACGTGATGACCGGAATGATCATCCGCCCAACCGTCACTTTAAGCGAACCCCTGACGCGGTATGCGAATGCCTGCTCATGGAAGAGCGGATGCAGCCGGACCGAGACAGCGGGAGAACGGGTCAGTGGGGCAAAAGCCGCGTACAGGAACCCTGATAATATACCGGTCTCAGCAGGATCGTTAAGTCCAAATGTTACGCGGCATGAAAGTTCCCTGAAATCGATCCTCTGCACCACCTTCCGCGTCAGCGCGGTCACAGGACGGTATAGCGTGCGAAACAGTTCAAAGAGACGCCCGACATTCATTTTCTCATCTGCTTTCTCCTCTCTCGGATCTTCTTTCCCTGTGGCTGCGAAACCATCGATGACGCGGGATAGAAACAGCCATCGCACCTCGATTCTCTGCACGGGATCTCCGTCAGAGTCTCTCTTCAGTTCAAACCGGCAGACGAACGGAATCCAGAGCAGAAGTAGAAACAGCAGTGCAAGCGTTGATACGACAAGCAATAAAAAAATAAGAAGAGGGGGATGCAAGATATACCCCCCTCAATCCTCGTCTGCGGATTTTTCCGGCTCCTTCGCCTTCTCATTCTCCTTCTTTCCTCTCAGGGATTTTAGCTTATCCACAACTTCAGGCACAGCCTCCACGATCTTTCCGAGGTCTATGCCCTTCCCTG
>Ga0209121_10004739_pt1 | contig 12571 bp, 12 predicted proteins | sample Cruoilmetagenom3_FD_187292 | JGI IMG/M metagenome (GOLD analysis project Ga0209121, IMG submission 187292) | Oil polluted marine microbial communities from Coal Oil Point, Santa Barbara, California, USA - Sample 3 (SPAdes) (version 2) | ecosystem: Environmental > Aquatic > Marine > Oil seeps ... | reverse complement strand
CATACGATAATAAGAAAATTGGAAGCTCTTAAGAAAATATCATCATCAAAATAAAGTTCGAATTTTGTCCCCAATCAATGAACGACGACTCTCTCGCTGAACTCCCGATGGTGGTACCGTTGACAGAGTTAAATTATATATTGAACAATAAATGTAACTACTCAGGCATAAGGAGTCGAAAGTACTTAATTCTTTATGACAAATGGCTCAGTTAAAAATTGCCAATTTGATACATACACATATGTATGAGATTAGAGTTGAGCGTCGAAGAAATACGTGCAATCTATCGACAAGGGGATGAAGCGGTCGTTGCATTAATTCAGCAATTTAACCTACTAAATAACGAATTGGAATCAAGGGACCAAGAATTAGAAGACCAATTAGCAAAAAACAGCAGAAACAGTGGCAAACCACCATCGAGCGATGGATACAACAAACCTACCTCTAAAAGCTTACGAAAGAGACATGGAAGGGAAAGCGGCGGTCAACCCGGGCATCCCTGGAACACGCTCAAAGCAGTTGAACAACCAAAAGGAAGTGGGGTATGGTAATTAAGGGAATAGGCATCAAAATCTCAGTTACCGCTCAAGGTCTAATCGTGGAAGCGAAAGGCTATCAGGGGAAGGCTTGCGAGGACATTCTCAATGAGCTGCTCCCCACCTGGGGATGAGCTCTGCCGAAGCAGAGCCCAAAGCGGAATACTGGCAGCAGGAACAGTCACAGCAATAGAATCTGGACCAGTAGCTCAACAATTTCAGCGGAATCCAGTCGCCGACTCTCTCCGGTAAGTTGGTGCCTGGATTTATTTATCCATATAACTATACGAAGGGAACGGGGGTGTGGGTTGCCTTGCATCCTAGTCGTTCACCAGCAACCGAAGCGCCCTCTATACCGTAAAAAAGTATCCATTCTGGTTAAACCCACAGAGATCTAAGGGGCTTCGTCCGGCAATTTTAGTAACAATTTTAGTAACAATTTTAGTTGCATATTTAATTGACTTTCCTCTTAACTCATTGTACACTGAACTAAAAGGTTTTAGATATTATGAACAATAAACGCACAACCATTACTGACGTCGCAAATGAGGCCGGAGTATCCATTACGGCAGTTTCTTTCGCATTTAATAATCCGGATCAGATTAGCACTAAAACTGAGGAGAGAATCAAAGCAATTGCCGACGAAATGGGATATGTCCCAAATGCGATCGCCCGAGCAATGAGGTCAAGCACCACCGGCGTGATCGGTGTGCTTGTTCCAATGAGCATTGCTACCTGTTTTAGCAGCCCATTTATCCCTGAATTTATGAAGGGTATTGGTACCATATGCGATGAACACTCTCTGGGAACTTTAATCGTCAGCCCTTACGAAGGTTCGGTATTGAAAGCCAGTCAGCGTGCGCCTGTGGATGGGTTTATTGTTCTAGGGTTGAATGAAAGCCATGCGGAAATTGAGCCTTTACGTAATCGCCACATACCCTTTGTAATTGTTGATGGTGAAGCAATCAGTACCTCCGAAATTAATATCGATGATGAAGAAGGCGCCTATACCTCCGCCAAATTTTTGTTGAACAAGGGTCATACCCTAATTATGATTTTAACATTTGAAAAACCTGTTCCCTACCATAAGGATAACGTTTTTTACGGGGTGGGCGGTCGGCGGTTAAAGGGTATCCAAAGAGCTTTTCAAGAACACACTGTTCCATTTAATTTTGATTTGATGGTTCAATCGGAGGCCAGTATTGAGGGTGGTCATTCGGCCTTTTTATCCGCGTGGGAGGATAATTTCCATCCGAGCGCGATCCTGGCGATGAGCGACGCAATGGCCATTGGTGCAATCAACGCAGTCAAAACTTTGGGGCTAAAAATACCCTGGGACATCGAAGTTATTGGTTTTGACGATATTTCATTGGCTGAATTTACCGTTCCTTCCCTTACAACAGTGTATCAACCCATAGAGACCAAGGGAAAAATAGCCGCTCAACTATTGTATGAAACTATGAAAGGAAATCCAGAATCTCAAAAAATAATGCTGCCAACCGAACTGATCTTGCGCGACTCCACGCGACCCTAACTGATCTTTTCCCCTCAGTAAGTCGCATGCAATTCGTGGGGTTCTCATTTTTCGAAATTTCCTTACTTTTTTAAGTGACGATGTTATTAACAGGAGAGATAAAGTTGACGAGAAAAACGAAACTGAACACCATCGTGGTGACGGTTATCACCCTTATCCTGGTCGGAAGAGTCTCATTTACGAACCCTTCAAAGGTAGTTGCCATTCCAGAGTGCAATGCTGCTGGGGTGACCAATCGAGCAAACTATCAATCGGATGTTATCTACCAATTGATGACCGATCGGTTTGCTGATGGTGACCTAGCCAATAACAACCCATACAGCAAAAGCAATAGTTATGATCCAAGCCACACGGATATTAACAAATACTTTGGAGGAGACTGGCAAGGGATTATTGATCAAATTGATTACCTCAAGAACATGGGCGTCACTGCGATTTGGATAACAGCACCGTATAACAATCACGATGATCCTTACCTTGAAAACGGGACGTATTACAACGCCTATCACGGCTATTGGGCTAAAGATTTTTTTGTGCCCGATGAGCACTGGGGAGATTGGGCTAAGTTTGACGACCTCGTGGCAACGGCCCACAATAATGGGATTAAGGTGGTCATCGATTATGCTCCCAACCATACCAGTCAAACCGACAACGTTGAGGCCGGCGCGCTCTACCAAAACGGAACCCTTTTGGGGCGGTATGACGATGACCCCCTGGGTCTGTTTCACCGGTTAGGTACACGCGCTGACTATCAGATCAGCAAATTCGAGTACCAAAACTACGCCTTAGCAAATCTGGCTGACCTTTCCACTGAAAATGCCATTGTTCAGGATTATCTGAATGACTCCATCGATGTCTGGCTCAGCCACGGGATTGATGGAATCCGTAATGATGCCACTCTCCATCAAAGTGATGCCTTCAGGACAGTATTTTCCGATCACATCAATGCAAATCCAGACCCGGTTTTTCACTTTGGCGAATATTTTATCAGCACACCTGATGCTAAATACGATGACTATGCAACTTCTCCGGATCGGACGGGAATTCAAATTCTTGATTTCGAGTTTGCTAATACCGCCCGTGCAACTTTCGGAGATTTTAGCAAAACGATGGAAGATCTAAAGAATATGATCAACTATACTGCGGACGATTACACCTATGAGAATAATGCGGTTACCTGGTTGGACAGCCACGACAAGTCTCGCTTAGCAACCATTCAACCAAACCGAGAGATCTCCCATGCTGCTTTAAGTTTCCTGTTGACCTCAAGAGGTATTCCGGTTATTTATTATGGAACCGAGCAATACATGACTGGCATAAATGGTGACGCGGGACGAACCTGGATGACTGATTTTAACCAGACAACAACTGTGTACCAGTTAATTAAAACCCTGTCTGACTTGCGAAAGTCCAACCCGGCCATTCAATATGGGACAACCGGTTTTCGCTGGGAGAATGACAATGTTCTAGTTTATGAACGCCAGTTTTATAACAACATTGTGTTGATCGCTATCAATCGCAGCGGAACCACCTACAACATTTCCGGCCTCTCTACTAATTTGCCTTCTGGTAACTATAACGACTACCTTGGAGGCCTGCTGAATGGCAATAACATTACGGTGGGGACAAATGGCGCTGTGACTCCGTTTGGTTTGGGACCAACCGAGGTCGGAGTCTGGGAATTCAGATCTCCCAACGCAACTGTTCCCCAAATTGGCACGGTGGGTCCAACAATGGGGCGGTCTGGTAATTTGGTTACCATTGATGGCGATGGCTTTAGCCCTACACCGGGCGCCGTTTATTTTGGCTCTACGGCAGCTACTGTTCAATGCTGGTCAAATAATGAGATAAAAGTAATCGTGCCATCGGTCACCCCAGGGCCTCAAAATGTCACTGTGGTTGTCGGCGAAAACGCCTCGAACCCCTTCCTCCACAAAATTCTCAGCGGCCCTCAGGTGCAAGTGATTTTTCACGAAAACGCCACCACCAGTATGGGCCAGAACATCTATGTGGTTGGGAATAATTATGAATTAGGTGACTGGAGTTCAAGTCCGCCCTCCATCGCCTTTTGGAATCCCAATTACCCTGACTGGTACCTGCCGGTTAACGTGTCAGCCAGCACAACTATTGAGTTTAAATACATTAAACGGGATGAGGCTGGGGTGGTCACCTGGGAAGGTGGTTCCAATCATCTCTTTATTACGCCGCCCAATGGAACCGCTGATACTCCAAATTTTATTTGGCAACCGTAGTTATTCACTCACATATCTTGAAGTAATCAATAGCTCAAAGAAAATAGGTATGCTAAAAATTTATGAAAGGAAAGGAATATCTCAAATATCCAAAATCTGAAGACTGATCAAATAGGCTAACCTGATCCAATATTATCTTATGGAGGAGAACCATGACTAAACTATTTCGAATAACATCTTTATTTATCGTTGCTGGCTTCCTGTTGACCGCTTGCAACACTCCGACTACGCAGCCCACACCTGAGTTGCTAACAGAGGAAACTGAGCTGAAGACAGAAGAACCCATGCTGGAGACAGAAGAAGTGGAGAAACCACTGGCATCCAAGGAGGGAACACTCACCATTTGGGTGGACGGCGGTCGAGTTAAAGCTATTACAGATCTGGGTGAGAAATTCACTGAAAAATACGGCGTTCCAGTGGCGGTTCAGGAGCTTGGCTTTGGCGATGTGCGCGACCAGCTAAAGATATCGGGACCAGCCGGTGAAGGCCCCGACATCATCATTGGTGCACACGATTGGCTGGGAGAACTGGTTTCCAATGGCCTCCTAGAACCGCTTGATCTCGACGATAAGGCCAATGATTTCGACCCCGTCTCCCTTCAAGCCTTTACCTATAACGGGCAACTTTACGGCCTGCCCTACGCGGTCGAAGCTATCGCACTGATCTATAACAAAGACTTGGTCCCAGAGCCCCCCAAGACCTGGGAGGAAATGAAGGAAATTGCCAAAAACCTTCAGGAGGAGGGCGTTGTCGAACAGGGCTACGTTTTACAACAGGGCGATCCCTATCACACCTATCCTATCATTACCGGTTTTGGCGGTTACGTTTTTGGACGTACAGCCGATGGTGGCTATAATCCCCAAGACCTGGGGCTGGACACCGCCGGGGCAATAGCGGCAGCAGAAGAGATCGATGGCATGGTCAAGGAAGGTTTGCTGCGTCAAGACATCAATTACGATATCATGATGACCTTGTTTAAAGAAAGCAACGCTGTGTTCTTCCTGGGCGGCCCATGGGTGTTAAATGATCTGCGCGCCTCCGGTGTAAACTACGGTATTGCTATGATCCCCACCATGGAGCAAACCCCGCGTCCGTTCGTTGGGGTCCAGGGTTTCATGGTCAGCGCTTTTGGTAAAAATAAGCTGCTCGCGCAGACTTTCCTGAACGAGTACCTGGCAACGGATGAAGCCATGCAAGCCCTCTACGAAGCAGTTCCAAACGGGCCAGCATGGGTCCCTCTGCGGGAGACACTTGTTGATGCTGATTTGCAAGTATTCGCCGAGTCGGCTGGGGACGGAGAGCCCATGCCCGCTATCCCTCAAATGTCGGCCGTTTGGGAGGATTGGGGCAAAGCCATTACGATCATATTCCAACAAACACAATCCGCCGATCAAGCCATGAAGGACGCTGCGAAGTCTATTCGGGAAACAATTGCCGAATCCTTAGAGGAATGAGCGATGCCCCACAGAGGATCTGTGAAAAAAACGGGGAATCCCAATAACCAAAGTAGAGGTGGGGTAGACCGCCCCACCTCTACTTTCATATTTCGAGGTTCTTTTTTCTATATGGCTGGTCTGGCGCTGTTGGACGCAATAGCCCTGCGGATCGTCTATTCTTTAATCAGAGACGGTTCCTCGGTAGTAGGTATCATCCTCATATTTGTCACCGCAATCATCAATTGGGTGTTCCTCTCCAATAAACTCTATCCTGTCCGCTGGCTGACTCCCGGCTTGGTGTTAATGCTGCTTCTGGTCATTTATCCACTTGTTTTTACTGTTTATATCGCTTTTACCAACTATAGCGATGGTCACATATTAAGTAAGCAGCAAGTCATTGAACAATTAGAGCGCCGATATTTCCAGGCCCCCAATGCGATCAACTACCAAATGGTCGTCTACCTCCACTCGGATGGCAAATTGCTCCTTTTTTTAACGGACCCTCAAGGAAATGCCTATACGGGCACTGAAGAGGAGGGTTTACGTGCTTATCAGGCTGGCAACCCCCCCCCTGAGACCATTGGGGCCTACCAGAAACTCTCTTTGGAAAGCACATTTCAGTTCCTGACGCAGCTCGAAAAAATGCAGGTTAATGGGGAGGGCTTTCGGTTGCAAATTACAGCGCCGAACAAAGCCAAACAAGTACAGGTCAAATATACTTATGATCGTCTTCAGGATGTGGTGATTGATCACGAAACCGGCAAGGTATACCAGCCTGTAGGTGGGAGTTTTGTAGATGCTGAGGGTAACCCAATTCCCAATGCACCCGGGTTTAGGACCATCATTGGGCTGAAGAATTTTCAGCGGGTGTTCTCCGACCCCCAAATTAAAGGCCCTTTCTTTAGGGTTTTCCTCTGGACGGTGACGTTTGCCGGTCTGTCGGTGTTGTTTAACTTCGGCTTGGGCTTATTGTTTGCCTTGGTGTTAAACGATAACCAGCTCCCGCTGCGCGTTGTGTTTCGTTCAATTATGATCATTCCTTACGCAATTCCCGGATTCATCAGCATTTTGGTCTGGGTCGGTTTGCTTAATCCCTATTACGGATCGTTCAACTTGTTTATCAAAAGTCTGATCGGTGTCTCACCAAGCTGGTTTTCCAATGGGACATTAACCAAGGTGGTCATTCTTTTTGTCAATATGTGGCTGGGCTATCCTTATATGATGATCATTTGTCTGGGAGCCTTGCAGTCTATTCCCCAGGAAATGTACGAGGCTGCTGAATTAGATGGTGCAAACCCCTTTGCTAAATTCCGTTATCTGACCCTCCCGATGATTTTGGTTTCCGTCGGGCCCCTATTGATCAGTAGCTTTGCCTTCAACTTCAACAACTTCACCGTGATAGACTTAATCAATGAAGGCGGACCGCCCATCGTAGGCGCCTCCACACCAGCGGGAGAAACTGATATTCTCATCTCTTACACCTATCGTCTCGCCTTTGCTGGTGGACGTGGCGCTGATTACGGCCTTGCCTCAACCATTTCCATCTTTATTTTCCTCATTATCGCAACGCTGACAGCCTTCAACTTTCGCCTGACAAAACCCCTCGAGGAGGTCATGCGATGACAAACCTGCCAAGAATTGATCCGACACAGGCCAAAGACAACACGAAGATCGTTAAGCCATTCCGCTCCGCCAAGAGACCAAAACGCTTTAACCTGTTCCTCAAACTGTTTATCGCTATCCTGGCGTCGCTGTTTGCCCTCTATCCAGTGGTCTCTATCATTTCGGCTGCCCTCAGCCCCACCAACTCATTGGTAAATTCCAAATTGATTCCGGTTGGCGCAAGCTTTGCTAATTTTAAACGATTGTGGGACGACCCCCAACATCCCTTTATGCTCTGGATGTGGAACTCGATTCAAGTCTCGCTGATTTCATCCCTCATCGTCGTTTCCTTTTGTGCGCTGGCAGCTTATTCCTTCAGTCGCTTACGCTACCGAGGACGGCGTTTTGGTTTACTTTCGATCCTACTTGTCCAGCTTTTTCCCAGCACGTTGGCCATTGTGGCACTCTTCCTGCTGCTACAACAGATCAGCAAATATGTTCCTTCTCTGGGCTTGAACACACTGGGGGGTATTATTCTGATCTACAGCGGTGGCGCGTTAGGTGGCAATACCTGGCTGATGAAAGGTTTCTTCGATTCGATCCCTAAGGAGCTGGACGAGGCAGCCCTTATCGATGGCGCTTCCTGGTGGCAGGCCTTCATTTATGTCATTCTACCGCTTGTTCGGCCGGTCCTGGCGGTGATCGGTATTTTGACCTTCATCGGTACCTACTCTGACTTTCTGGTCGCGCGGGCAATGCTTAAAAGCACTGAGAACTATACGTTAGCCGTCGGGATGACTCTGTTCATACAAGGACAATATATGCAACAATGGGGCGTGTTTGCCGCGGCCGCATTGGTAGGGGCATTGCCCATTATTTTAACTTTTTTGATTTTCCAGAAACAGCTTATTGGCGGCTTAACGACTGGTAGCGTCAAAGGATAAATAAAAATGGCACATACGGGCTTAGTCCTTTGGTCAGCGCTACTATTGATTGGACTTTGTCAATAGCTCTGCTGCCTCATCTAAATAACGCACATTGATAATCCAATAGCGAGCATTCGTCTCTTGACAACATATGGACAAACGAAGCCTGTTCGCCGCATCAACACCGGGAAACATTTTATTGATAGAGGTTTTGCTTCTGCAGAATAATCTATCCCCTTGTAAATCACTCTAAAATGAAAGAAAGAAAAATTATTTCCCTTCTACACTAAAAAGAGGTTTAATTTTATGGAAATTAGTACACCCCCATGGGTACGAGAGGCTATATTTTATCAGATCTTTCCTGACCGATTTGCGAAGAGTGACCGGCTCAACAAAGCACAGCTAAATCTTGAGCCTTGGGATTCTACCCCCACAACTTATGGATTCAAAGGCGGAGACTTGCTTGGGATTGTCGACCACCTGGATTACCTGCAGGATCTGGGAATCAATGCCCTTTACCTAACTCCCATCTTTGCCTCTGCATCCAACCACCGCTACCATACCTACGATTACTATCATGTGGATCCATTGCTAGGAGGAAACAATGCGCTGCGGGAGTTGCTTGACACAGCGCACAAACGTGGGATTCGCGTGATCTTAGATGGTGTGTTCAACCATGCCAGCCGAGGGTTTTATCAGTTTCAACAAACATTAGAAAACGGCGCCAGTTCACCCTATATTAATTGGTTCCATTTTAACGGAAATTTGTTGAGTAGCGGCCTTTCTCCCAGCGCTTATCCAAACACCGACCAGCAAATCCTGCTGAATTCCGGCAAAAGTAGCCTAGATATATTGGGTTACCAAGCCTGGAACGGTCTTCCCGCACTTCCCAAATTTAATACGGACACCCCGGCCGTACGTGAGTTTCTTTGGAAAGTAGCAGAATATTGGATCAAATTTGGCATTGATGGCTGGCGCATTGACGTAGCAAAAGAAATTGACGATGACTCGTTTTACCAGGAGTTTAGAAATCTGGTAAAAGCGCTCAATCCGGATGCTTATATTGTGGGTGAGCTTTGGCAGGAGAGCCAGCGTTGGTTGTCCGGAGACCAATTCGATGCTTCAATGAACTATATGTTAACCGCCGCCATATTGGGCTTTTTTATCAAAAGCTTAGATCCTATGATCTTCAAAGCAGGAGATTTTAATAAATATCTCCATCCGTTGGACAGCAAACAGTTTGCTGAGACTATTGAGTATTTGCTAAATCTCTACAGCCCAGAAATCAACTCGGTGATGATGAATCTGCTTGACAGCCATGATACGCCACGCTTCATCACCACGGCCTGCAACGACCAAACCGCTTATGACCTGGCACTCCTGTTTGTGTTCACCTTTATCGGTGCTCCGTGCATATTTTATGGAGATGAAATTGGACTGAACGGGGGAAATGATCCTGAGTGTCGCCGTTCTTTCCCCTGGAATCAAGACCGCTGGGACCATACGCGGCTTGCGTATGTCAAACGTTTGATTCATTTACGTAAAACGCATGAGGTGTTGCGCACAGGCGCATTCAGCATTCTCTTTGCGAAAGAAGATTGTTTTGTCTTTGCCCGCCAAAACACGGTCGAGACCCTGCTGGTTGGGTTCAATGTGAGCGATCAAAGCAAATTCCTAACTCTTCTTCTCCCTGAGTCACAAATCAATTCGTCGGAAATGAAAACCCTGTTTGGAAAAGGAACGGCTAGCGCAAAAAACGGAAAACTATCGTTAAATATTCATGCGCGAAGCGGAACGTTAATCGCGCTCCAAGCAACCCAAAAATGACCCTACTGACGCTCTGCCCTTTAATGGCTGTTTTGGCGGCTGGTCACGGTCTATTCCCCCCGTCCTTTCTGGCTTATATTCCAACCACGAAAACCGGGTCACCTATTGGACAGAAAATATTCACAGAGGTTATCACACCTCCAGGATAGGTTCTTGCCAGGTGGCGTAAATTGCACTTGATACTGCCAATGCTGATAACGCGAAGTCACCGTCTTATCCTGAAGTCGCCTCGAGCTTGCTGAGAGAGATGATCTTGACTCCCAAAGTATATGATAGTAATATACTAGCATGCTGGGAATAGACAGTATCGAAGGTTTTGATTGGGACGAAGGGAATTTCGATAAGCATTGGATAAAACATCGAGTTGCCAATTCTGAATGCGAAGAAGTGTTTTTCAATCTGCCACTTTTGTTGGCAGATGACAAAGCACACTCTCAAGACGAAAAACGATATTATGTCTTAGGCCAGACGAATGCGAGAAGATGGTTGTTTATTGCATTCACAGTACGAAAAAATAAGATTCGGGTCATTTCCACCCGTGATATGAATCAAAAGGAAAAAAGAGCCTATGGCAAAGCAAATTCCTAAATTCGAAACTGAAGATGAAGAACGAGAGTTCTGGGCAACGCATGACTCTACAGAATATTTGGATTGGCGTAATGCGGAAAGAGTCGTATTCCCAAAGCTAAAACCAGCAACGAAGACGATTTCACTGCGTATGTCTGAGTCCATGCTAAATGAATTGAAGCTTTTAGCCAATAAAATGGATGTGCCTTACCAGTCGTTAATTAAGGTTTATTTACGAGAACGGATCAATAAAGATTTGCATGAGCAATCAGTAGAGATTGAATGACGAGTTCTAAGAAATTGGTTTTCTGTTTTTTCAAGCTAAGGCGGGGGTATAGAACGGCACTCTTTCCCATCTGAGTGTACCCTAACCCCGTCAGAAATTGTCCGGGGCTTTACCCAGAGGGTAAGCAGCGCGATTTTGATAAAATGTCAATACGCGCGCGTAAATGGTCCAGGTAATTTCGGCAACGATGCATCATTGGAATTCACCCATAATGCTCCCCCGAATTTCGGCCAAAATACACCACGGTGAAATTTCCAGATACGTCTCTAGCTAATAAGCTAGCCCTTCTTTTGTTTTAGGGATCTTTTATGCTGAGTTTTCTAGAGTCAACTCCTCTGGAAAAAGCTGATGTCCTTGGATCCAAAAGCTGTCTCCCTGAACAATCACAATTTCAGCACGGTGACAAATCCGATCGATAGCCGCCGATGCCAGTAAAGAAACAAAGCCTTGAAAACATCGATCCCCGAATCAAGCAGTCGGGTTTTGGCTTATGCGTGGAAGCCGACCAGCAAGCTCCTTGGAAAGATCTGGAAAATCGTATATAATAAGTGTATCATTTAGGGGAAGCAATGTCATTTCCTCGTAGATAACCCCCTATCACGTTTTTGGTTTGATTTCTGGAGGTGATCAATGCCGGAAATAAGGGCTGAGAAATCTAAGCACATCATCAGGAATGTCATTTTCATCATTATTCTTCTGCTGCTTCCTGGAATAAGGGGGTACCAAAGCTGGCGTGTAGATGAATACATCCTCTTTGTAGCCCTTCCAATTTCGTATCTAATCTACAATATGGTCAAGGATCCAAAAAAGGCTTAAGAAGATATAAATACGAAATTGGAAAAGATTATTCCTCAAGAAATGATAAGGTTATTCGCCCTTGGTTGGGTCATATTTATCGCCTTTTCTCTTTTTTACCAGGGTGGTGTTATCTCCCGTTCAACCCTTTTACTAACCCTTGCGATCTTTGTAGGAATCACCTCCGCTGGTTTCATAATAACTCGGCTCCTCACCGGGCGTAATTTTTTGATGATTCGCACCGCAATGGGTTGGGCCATTCTTGCGGCAATCACCAATGGGTTGTTATTGCTTTTCGTTGTCATTGGCACCACGCTGGGGCTGTCAGATCGCTTATTTACCTATGGCGTTTGGCCGTATGTGGCTGCCGTGGTGTTGGTGGGATTATTAAGTTGGGGTGGTTATAGGATCAGTGCCAGAAAACACGATAACGATCAACACCTCCGACAAAAAGTTGGGTCATTATCCTAAAATATTTTTTATGGGGGGGTTGCGGTTTTTATCCTGTTTTTCTATCGTTAAACCTAAGCACTCCCCCACTATCGGTTGACAAAAACAATTTAATAGATAAAATAAAGACCGATGCCGAAGTGGCGGAACTGGCAGACGCGCTACGTTCAGGGCGTAGTGAGCCTTGGGCTCATGAGGGTTCAACTCCCTCCTTCGGCACTGCCCCCTTTAAACAGGGGGCTTTGTGTTATATCCCTGGGAACTTGAAAAATGGTACAATATTTGTAACGATTAATAATAGATTTTTAGACCTTTGGATATTATGAAAAAGATCCTGAAAGACAAACGTATCATCGTCGT
>Ga0209121_10004737_pt1 | contig 12573 bp, 15 predicted proteins | sample Cruoilmetagenom3_FD_187292 | JGI IMG/M metagenome (GOLD analysis project Ga0209121, IMG submission 187292) | Oil polluted marine microbial communities from Coal Oil Point, Santa Barbara, California, USA - Sample 3 (SPAdes) (version 2) | ecosystem: Environmental > Aquatic > Marine > Oil seeps ... | reverse complement strand
TCATGCCGAGGGTTCGGCTTATTCTGCGGCCTCTGCTGCCGGAAGAACGGAAATGAACGTGCGGCCCTTAAAGCCTTTTTTGAACGTTACATTGCCTTCCTGGACTGCGAAGATCGTGTGATCTTTGCCCATGCCAACGCCAGTGCCCGGGTACCATTTAGTACCGCGCTGACGACAGATGATGTTACCGGAAATTACAGCTTCGCCGCCGTATTTCTTGATACCAAGACGACGCCCGGCGGAGTCGCGACCGTTGCGGGTTGAGCCGCCTGCTTTTTTATGTGCCATGTCGTTCTCTCCTTATTTCGCGTCTGCGACGAATTGCTTCGCCTGTTCGATCCAGCCTTCGCGCTCGATGCGGCCTTTGAACGAGAGCTTCTCGCCAAAGCTTTCCACATCGGCATCGTTCCATTTCGCGATTTGCGCGAAAGTCGTGATGCCCTCAGCGTGCAGTTTTTTCTCAAGTGCCGGGCCTACGCCTGACAGATCTTTGAGGTTATCCGCACCGGCAGCGGCCTTAGGAGCCGCTTTAGGCTTCGCGGCTGGCTTGGCAGCAGGTTTTGCAACCGCAGCAACAGCCGCGCCAACCGAACCAGCACCGATGGCTGCTTTGATACCGGACTTCTCGGCACCTTTGGCCAGAATGTCTGTGATCTTGATCACTGTCAGTTGCTGACGGTGGCCTTTTTTGCGTTGGGACGAGTGCTTACGACGACGTTTCACAAAGTGAATTGTCTTCTTGCCTTTCATCTGGTCCAGAACTTCGGCCTGAACACCAGCGCCTGCAACAACTGGCGAACCAACGGTTACGTTTTCGCCACCCAGCATAAGGACTTCGTTGAACTGAACTGTCTCGCCAGCGTCGGCAGCCAGTTTTTCAACTTTGAATACTTCGCCTTTAGCAACTTTATACTGCTTGCCACCAGTTTTTATAACCGCGAACATACGCGCATTCCTTTAATCATTCGCGTCGTGTGGTCCCGCGTAGCGGCGTTTTGCAGATCATCTGCACCTCGGACTGCGTGCCCCGTCAGGGACAATTGCATAGATAAGCCACAGGAAACTCTTCCTGCAACAAGCGCGCGTTATCCTTTAGTTGTGCGAACATGTCAACATCAAAGGCTGTAATATCCGCGCGTATATATGCAGTGCATTTTACCTCTTGCACCCGATCCAAACCCCGCTTAATTATCGCGCCACTGAAACGACCAGTTTCACTTCGCGGAGAGGTGCCGGAGTGGTCGAACGGGGCGGTCTCGAAAACCGTTGAGCCTTTACGGGTTCCCAGGGTTCGAATCCCTGTCTCTCCGCCACAACAGCGCATAGTCTGTTGTAATTGGTTGCCCTATATAATTACTGAACTTCCCCCAGATCCTTGGCAAACCCCGCCCGCACCTTTGCTTCGCAGTAGCGTGCCAATTCCTTGCGGGTATCAAAATCGCTGGCTTTCACCGGATCATGCAGGGTCACTCGCACACGACCGCCGTGTGAATAGGCCAGCACAGCGAAGATATGTTCAGCGAACCCCATTGCCCCCCACCAACCATAAAAATCATCAGCCTGACCCTTCGGCGCGAAGTACGTTGCCGTTGCGGGTTGTACCCAGACATGATCGATCAATTCGGGTGTATGGAACACGCTAAATAGAGTGGATTTGAATTCCAGAATATGGCGGCTGTCTGTGCTGGTGCCTTCGGGGAAAAAGCAAAGCTGATCACCGCGATCCAGTCGCTCCGCCAAAGCAATCTGATGCTCTTTGGCCAAGGTGGAGCGGCGTTCTATAAACAAGGTGCCGGTTACCCGCGCCATAAAACCGATGATGGGCCAGTCACGCACCTCGGCTTTGGACACAAACGATATGCGCGACGAGCTGTGAAAGGTGAAAATATCCAGCCATGACCCGTGGTTCGCAACTAACGCCCCGCCGTGTTTCATGTGCTTGCCGACGACCTCTAGTTTGATGCCGGTTACGAATAACCCCAATCGTCCCCAAAGGTTGGCGAGAATTGCTGTTACTTGAAGGTTTGGCAATATCCGTTCGACCACTATAAACGGCATATACAGCGCCATGATGACCACCGAGCCAACCACCATAATTGCCACCCGCAACACAATACCCGGCCAGTGGTAGAACTTGGGCTTTGGTACAAAGATGTCTCGATCTTCCATCATGCCCCCCTTTCACGCCCGTAAAACGCGCGGTATTTCTCGGTCATGGTTTGGGTGTCCATAATCAGGCAGACGTCAACCGTATTGAAATCATGATCCACGAATGCGCCTTCGCCGACAAACCCGCCGAGCCGCAGGTACGCCCTGATAAGCGAGGGGGTTAGTTGCAACGCCCGCCGCTTGTTGATTTCGTTGGCCGGCATCAGGTTCATCTCGGCATAATGTTCCGGCAGCGCTTTGACGCGCAATTCGGGCGGGGCGAGGTGGTTGTGATGAAGGTAGGACAATGCCTCGGCAATCGGCGCAGGGTCAGCGCTATGGAAACTGGCGACGCCGAACAACACACCGATGTCGTGTTCGGAAACATACTGCCCCAATCTGTTCCACATCATATGCATGCCCAAACCGCCGCGATGCTCTTCGGCAATGCAGGAACGGCCAAGCTCCAGGATTTCACGGTCAAGGTTTTCCAGCTTCGAAAGATCATATTCCGAGGCCCCGTAGAACCCGATCCCCGCCCGCGCCGCACTGCCGCGCATAAGGCGGTAAACACCGCAAACCTTGTCGAGCGGGTCACCTTCGGCTTGCGTGTCGATCAACAGAAGGTGTTCGAAATAGGGGTCATATTCATCGCGTTCCTGCCGCGCGGCGTGTTCTTCATCGCTGGCGTGTGCCCCCATTTCTTCGACGAAAACTTTATAGCGCAGGCGTTGCGCGGCGGCGACATCCTCGGCACTTTTCGCAAGGCGGACTTCGAAACGATTGATGTCGATTTTCATAAACTACGTCCCCCTGCTATGGCAATCTAAGGGGTTCGAGGTATGGACGCAACTGCCACGCATGGTTATTTTCACGCACCTTTTTGATTGCATTTTTCTGCGTTAACACTACCTTAACGGTATTGTATTATTTGCTGTATTCCCACTCTAAAAGGACTTGCGACCCGATGATAACAACCTTACCAGTATGTTCGAAATTGACCGTGATACGGTCACCAATTACCGATTGCACCTGCCCTAGCCCCCAGTCGGGTTGTGCAGGATGCCGGACAAGGTTGCCGGGTTCAAGAAACTGGTTCATCGCATCCTCAGGTGGTTTGTGATGGAAAAATCAATAGACGCGCTGGTATCCTCGCGCATTTGCCATGATCTGATAAGCCCTGTCGGCGCGATTGGCAACGGTGTGGAGCTGTTGGAAGGCTACATTGAGACTATGCCCGAGATCGGGCTGATCGCAGACAGTGTGCATAGTGCCAAAGCCAAATTGCAATTTTTTCGCATATGTTTCGGGCAGATGTCAGATGGTGCATTGACCAGCGCTAGCGAAGTCGAAGCGATAGCCACCGCCATGATAAAGACCCCGCGCTTGGGGCTTGAGTGGCGGTTGCAATCGGCAGATTATCCGCGTGAACGGGTGAAGCTGTTATTCCTGCTGTTGCTATGTGTTGAAACCGCCCTGCCGATTGGTGGCACTATTATAGTTAGCGAACAGGACGGCGCGTTTGTGGTGCAGGCAAATGGTAAACGTGTGCAGATGCAGGATGCATGGCGGTTTTTTGAAAGCGAGACCGTGGCCATCACAGCCGCGCAGGTACAGTTTCCTTTGGCGCAGGCTTTCGGTGGCATTCAGGTTGAAAACTCCGATACCAGTCTGACGGTTACGTTTTAGATTTTAGCCCTGCCTTAAAACGACGCATGTTTTCCTGATAGGACAGTGCCGATTTCCGCAAGCCGTCAATCGCGGCCTTATCGAGGTCGCGCACAACTTTCCCCGGCGCGCCCACCACCAAAGACCCATCGGGGATCACCTTGTTTTCCGTAATAAGCGCCCCTGCCCCGATCAGGCAATTGTTGCCAATCTTGGCGCCGTTCAGAACCGTCGCCCCCATCCCGATCAGGGAATTATCGCCAATCGTGCAGCCATGCAGCATGGCGCGATGCCCAATGGTGCAGCCTTTACCAATCGTCAACGGATACCCCATATCCGTATGCATCACGGTGTTTTCCTGAACATTGCTGCCCTGCCCGACCGTGATGCGCTCGTTATCGCCACGGATCGTCACGCCGAACCAAACCGAAGCGCCGCTTTCCAGCACGACATCCCCCACCAGCACCGCCGTGGGGGCGACCCAGTAATCCCCATCATCGGGGAATTGCGGGGCGCGGCCTTCAAGTTCATAGATATGGTTCATTTTCGGTCCTCGAATTCTTCGTTCAGTGATTGCACAAGCGGCACCAAAGCGGGGTTGCGGTCACGGCGCAGACGCTCGGCTGTCAGGATAGCACGAAGATCCCCTTCGGCGCGATCCAAATTGTCGTTAACCAAAACGTAATCATATTCCGCCCAATGGCTGATTTCCGATCGCGATTGTGCCATACGCCCGGCCACGACTTCGGCGCTGTCTTGACCGCGCGCGTTAAGGCGGGATTCCAGCGCAGCAATCGACGGCGGCAGGATGAAAATCGAAACCACAGCATCTTTCAGCGAAGAGTTGCGAATTTGCTGGCCGCCCTGCCAATCAACATCGAACAATACGTCTTTACCGGTATTAATCGCCGCCTCGACCGGTGCACTTGGTGATCCGTAAAAATTTCCGAAAACCTCGGCGTGTTCCAGCATGCCGTCGTTATCCACCAGCGCCCGAAATTCGTCGTGCGATTTGAAATAGTAATCCTTCCCGTCAACTTCGCCCGCACGCGGCTTGCGGGTTGTGGCGGAAACGGAGAACATTACATCCGGATCATCTTCCAACACGCGGCGCGACAGGGTCGATTTGCCTGCACCCGAGGGCGAGGATAGGATGATAAGCAGGCCACGGCGGTTGGTCATCGGTTACTCCAGATTTTGAACTTGTTCGCGCATTTGATCTATCACGACCTTGAGTTCAAGCCCGATTGCAGTCAAATCGGTATCGTTGGACTTGGAACACAGCGTATTAGCCTCGCGGTTGAACTCCTGCATCAGGAAATCGAACTTGCGCCCGACGGGCCCCTTTTCGGCCAGCAGCGCACGGGCCGCGGTGACATGGGCATCGAGACGATCCAATTCCTCCATCACGTCAGCCTTCACAGCCAACACCGCGAGTTCTTGGGCAAGACGGTCTTCATTCGCCAGATCGGTGATTTCCAGAACGGCCAACACCTTTTCTCGTAAAACTCCACCCGCTTTGGCGTTGCGAATGTCGGCGCGAACGCGAGCAGCCTTTGACAAGGTCTCGGCCCTATCAACCTGCCCCGACAGGATCGCAACAACCGCACCGCCTTCGGCAATCCGCGCTTCGGCCAGCTTGCCAATCAGATCGTTGATCTGAAGCTTCGCGCTGTCCACCCAACCTGCGCCCGCAGCCGCGCCTGTGTCCCAAACCCATTTTTGCGTTAACAATTCGCCGACGGACACGGGTTGTAATGCCAACCCGCCAGCCTCCGCCAATCCTTGGGCTTGCGCAGCAGCGGATATCACTGCGGCCAGATTTTCACGATTCAAAACCGGCGCACCATCGTCGGCCATACGCGAGAGTTTAAGGTTCAACGAAACATTTCCGCGCGCCAGACGCTTGGGAACGGCAGCGCGGATGGCAGGCTCCAACGCCTCGGCACCTTCGGGCAAGCGCAGGCGTACATCAAGCCCGCGGCCGTTAACCGAGCGGATTTCCCATGCCCAGCCAACCCCGTCAAGTTGACCCGAAACCGTCGCGAACCCCGTCATCGATTGAAGTGCCATGCGTTAACCTTTTTCAATGATTTAACTATTTCATTAACCTATTAACGTTCTATTAACCAATTGGCATCAAAATCCAGACAATTCCGCTAAAATCTTATACGTTAACGATACAGTAACCATTAAGGCACGACGGATGCGGGACTCCGGCACTTGCACGACCACTTCACAGGAATTGATACGATTATGACCATGATTAAGACCCTCCGGTCCCATTGGGAAAGCCTGCGGGTTAACGGAGACCTACCTTTACGCGCAGACATCGACCCGCGCCAAATTCCAAACGTTCTGGATAGCCTTTTTATTTTTGAACGCCTGAACCCGCACGATGTTCGGGTCCGGATAGCCGGGATTACATTATGCGAGATGGCAGGCATGGAGGTGCGTGGGCAATCGCCTGTGACCCTCTTTGACAAATATACCCGTGACAGATTCTCAGCCGTAATTACCGACGTGATGAACCGCCCGACGATTGCACGCCTTGGGTTGGATACGAACGATAAAATGAACAATACATCGCAGGCCGAAATGATCCTGCTGCCGCTTCGCAGCGATTTTGGCGATGTTACCCGCGTTATCGGCTGCATCACGGGGCCCGCTGCCGGTTTCACGGCTCCGGTACGGCTTCATGTTCGCACCGTTGATATGGAAACGCTAAATACCACCAGGCAGAAAACACATGATTTCGGGTTTGCAGAACAGGGTACCGGGTTCATCATGGATGGCACATCATCCTTCCGTGCGATTTCCGGCGGCGGCACTGTGCGTAGCAAGCGGACGATCCAGGCGGCAAAGTATTTGAAACTGGTAGACTAGGCGTATTCGCTCTCGGTGATGCCTTGCAGGGCCAAGAGTGCTGTCAGGTCTGAATGATACAGGCACGCATCTGCGATGTCGGCGAGGGCCTGTTTAGCATGATACGCCACACCCAGTCCCGCCGCTTCCACCATGGAGCGGTCATTAGCGCCGTCACCCACCGCCAGAACATCGGCAGGGGTATAGCCGCCAGATTTGCACAGCGCGTGCAATGTTTCCAGCTTGGCTTGCTGGCCAAGGATCGGCAGGCCGACTTTGCCCGTTAGCTTGCCGTTTTTAACGATCAACGTGTTGGCTTGATTCATCTGGAAACCGGCTTCATTTGCCACACGGTTGGTGAAAAACAAGAACCCGCCGGACACCAGCGCGGTCATCGCGCCCAGTTTGTTCATCGTCTGCACCAGCGTTTTTGCACCCGGGTTAAGGCTGATACGTTCCGCGTAACATTTTTCCAGCGCACTTTCGGGCAGGTCGGTTAAAAGCCCGACACGTTCGTTTATTGCCTCTTCGAAATCCAGCTCGCCACGCATGGCGCGTTCAGTTATTTCGGCGACATGCTCTTTTACACCTGCGAAATCGGCCAGTTCGTCGATGCATTCCACGGAGATCATCGTGCTGTCCATGTCGGCGATCAGCAGTTTTTTACGACGGTTGGTGGCCGGGACGATGTTCACATCAACCGGGGCGTCGGCCAGAAAATCCGTCGGAATATCACCTGAAAACGCGATTTCTACCGCGCGGTCAGACAGGCGATTCATATCACCGTCAACCAATTGGCAGGCGCGATCAGAAATTTCATCTGACACGCCTGCCGAAGCTGTTAATACAAGGAACCGCACTTATGCGTCGTCGCGTTCTTGCAATTCCTTCGCAACGAGGAACGCCAGTTCCAGCGATTGCGTGGCGTTCAGGCGTGGATCGCAAGCCGTGTGATACCGATTCGACAGATCCCCATCACCAACCGAGCGCGTACCACCGGTGCATTCGGTTACGTCTTTGCCGGTCATCTCGAAATGCACACCACCTGCGTAGGTGCCCTCGGCCTGATGGACGGCGAAGAATTCACGAACCTCGCCCAGAACACGTTCGAACGGGCGGGTTTTATAGCCGCTGTTCGATTTGATCGTGTTGCCGTGCATCGGGTCACAAGACCACACAACCTTTTTGCCTTCACGCTCAACCGCCCGAATCAAGGCTGGCAGGTGTTTGTCGACATTGCCTTGGCCAAACCGCGCGATAAGGGTCATACGCCCCGGAATGTTGTCTGGATTGATACGGTCGATAAGGCGCAGCAAGTCATCCGGCTCGATCGACGGGCCACACTTCATGCCGATTGGATTTTGCACACCGCGACAGAATTCAACGTGTGCGCCATCAAGCTGGCGGGTGCGGTCGCCGATCCACAGCATGTGGCCAGTGCCCGCTACCGGTAGATCGGTTGTGGAATCGACGCGGCACATAGCTTCTTCATATTCCAGCAACAAGGCTTCGTGGCTGGTATAAAAGCTGACGCGCTTCATGTTTTCGGCATCACCCGCGCCAGCGGATTCGATGAAGGACAGTGATTCAGCAATGCGATTGGCGAGTTCGTGGTATTCTTCGTATCCTTCGGTGTCTTTAGTCGATTCCAGCGTCCACTGGTGGATACGCTTGATATCTGCAAAGCCACCTTGCGAAAACGCGCGCAGCAGGTTCAAGGACGCCGCGGATTGGGTGTATGCCTCGAGCATACGAGCGGGATCGGGAATGCGGGCCTCGGGCGTGAAATCGAACCCGTTGATGATGTCACCGCGGTAAGATGGCAGCTCCACGCCATCAACCGTTTCCGTATCAGCGGATCGAGGCTTGGCAAACTGCCCCGCCATGCGGCCGATTTTCACAACTGGTTTTTTAGCACCAAACGTCAGCACTACAGCCATTTGCAGCATCACCTTGAAGGTGTCACGGATCAGGTCAGCGTTGAATTCTTCGAAGCTTTCAGCGCAGTCACCACCTTGCAGCAGGAACGCGCGACCCTCGGCCACTTCACCGAGCTGGCGGGTAAGGCGACGAGCCTCGCCTGCGAAGACCAAAGGTGGATAGGTCGCCAGCTTATCTTCCACGCGCTTTAGGGCTGCGGGGTCGGTATACTCGGGCATCTGGATACGCGGTTTGTTGCGCCAGTCAGATTTGTTCCAAGTTACAGGCATGATCTTGCTCCTATCCATAAAAATTAGCTTGGCACTTATAGGGGAAGGATTTTCCATTGACCATACCCTTAGAATCGCCAATGGTAAGTTTGCGACGTCGCTAATTCCGACGTGCCATCTTATTTTTGCGAGGCTGCAAATGGTTGGTTCAAACGACACCGAAGTCACGAAATTTGTTTTCATGCTTTTACCCAAATTTTCGCTGATGGCCTTCACCAGCGCTATCGAGCCCTTGCGGATAGCAAACCGTTTATCGGGCAGAAAAATATATGAATGGCGATTGGCTTCGGACGACGGAATATCGGCGACATGCTCAGCGGGCGTGACGGTGAATGTCGAAATGGGTTTGGACGAGGTAGACCGTAGCGAAACGATCCTGTTCTGTGGGGGGCTGAGCATCAAGCCCGCCGTGACCCCCCGCACGCTGAACTGGATCCGGCGCGAGGCCCGTAAAGGCATGCCGATTGGCGGGCTTTGCACCGCGACATATCTAATGGCGAAGGCAGGGCTGCTGGATGGGCGGAAATCCACCATTCACTGGGAAAACCGCGAGAGCTTTATGGAGGATTTTCCAGATCACGAAATCACGACCTCGATCTATACTATAGACAAGAACCGCTACTCATCGGCTGGTGGCACGGCAGCAGCCGATTTGATGTTGCGTCTTATCGCGAATGACCACGGCACGGATTTGGCCAACGGGATTGCCGACCAGATGATTTACACCACCATGCGCACGGATAAAGACCAGCAGCGCTTGTCCATTCCAACGCGGATCGGCGTACGGCACGCTAAACTGTCCACTGTCATCAAAATGATGGAGGATAATCTGGAAGAACCGATCTCGCCCGCTATTCTGGCCGGGGATGTCGGCATTTCCACGCGGCAACTGGAACGGTTATTCAGGCGATACCTGAACCGCTCGCCTAAGCGGTACTACATGGAGTTGCGGTTGGAAAAAGCACGGAACCTTCTGTTGCAGACGGATATGTCGGTAATCAATGTGGCACTGGCAAGTGGTTTCACCTCGCCCTCGCATTTTTCCAAATGCTACCGGATGCATTTCAACACAACGCCTTATCGTGAACGCGGGGCGCAAGGAGATTAGCGACGTTACGTCGATTTTTTCCACCGCTATGGACGTTGTGCAAAATCAGGCGTAGTTTAACTGACCATACGTTCAGTTCTTAACGGAGTCTTACAATGTCTGATCCAATCGTAATCGTCGGCGCTGCCCGCACCCCTATGGGTGGTTTTCAAGGTGCTTTATCAGGTGCGACCGCCGCCGAGCTTGGTGGCGAAGCCATCCGCGCGGCACTTGATCGCGGTGGCGTTGCCCCGGATCAGGTGGATGAATTGCTGATGGGTTGTGTTTTGCCTGCCGGACAAGGGCAAGCACCTGCACGACAGGCGGGTTTTGCTGGCGGCTTGGGGCAAGAAGTACCTGCGACGACGCTGAACAAAATGTGCGGATCAGGTATGAAAACCGTGATGGCGGCGCATGATCAACTGCTGGCCGATAACGGCAAAGTTGTTGTTGCTGGCGGGATGGAGAGCATGACAAACGCCCCATATCTGCTGCCAAAAATGCGCGATGGGGCGCGGATCGGGCATGGGGCGGTGATCGACCATATGTTCCTTGACGGGTTAGAGGATGCCTATGACAAAGGTCGCCTGATGGGTAGTTTTGCCGAGGATTGTGCTGAGAAGTATCAATTCACCCGTGAAGATCAAGATGCTTACGCACTGAAGTCCCTGTCAAACGCAGTTGAGGCGATTAACGGCGGCGCGTTTGATGCCGAAGTGACGCCAGTGACGATCAAGACTCGCAAAGGCGATATGGCTGTGACGGTTGACGAACAACCCGGCAATGCAAGGCCCGAAAAAATCCCGAACCTAAAACCGGCGTTCAAAAAGGACGGCTCGGTCACAGCGGCGAATGCCTCGTCTATATCCGACGGCGCGGCGGCCTTGGTAATGATGCGGGAATCCGAAGCCAAAGCGCGCGGATTAACCATTCGCGCCCGCATTCTGGGCCATGGCAGCCACGCACAAGAACCGGGCTGGTTCACCACGGCCCCTGTCCCTGCCGCGAAGAAGTTGATGGAACGTATCGGCTGGGCCGTCGATGACGTGGACATCTGGGAGGTTAACGAAGCCTTTGCCGTTGTCCCGATGGCATTCATGCACGAAATGGGTATTTCGCGTGACAAGATGAATATTAACGGCGGTGCGACGGCGCTTGGCCATCCGATCGGTGCTTCGGGCACAAGGATTATCGTAACCTTGTTGCACGCGTTAGAGCATCACGGCAAAACCAAAGGCATGGCCGCGATTTGCATCGGCGGCGGTGAAGGAACAGCAATCGCAATCGAGGTACCCGCATGAAACTTTCCAACGAAATATCCGCCGTCGTAACAGGTGGTGCATCAGGTCTGGGCGAGGCAACAGCCCGCAGCTTGGCCGCTCAAGGCGTGCGCGTGGCAATCTTTGATATGAACGCGGAACGCGGTGAACAGGTAGCCAAAGAAATCGGCGGGTTGTTCTGCAAGGTGGATGTTTCGAATGCCGAAAGCGTTTCGGTCGCATTTGCACAAGCGCGTCAAATCCACGGTCAGGAACGCATTTGCGTCTGCTGCGCGGGCATCGCATTCGCCGCCAAAACAGTGGACCGTGACGGGAATTACCACCAGCCGGACTTGTTCAACAAAACCATCGGCGTGAACCTGATCGGCACGTTTAACGTAGCCAGCCAGGCCGCCGCAGGCATGACCAAAGCGGACCCGCTGAACGACGATGGCGAGCGCGGCGTGATCGTCAACACAGCCTCGGTTGCCGCTTTCGAAGGCCAGATCGGCCAAGTCGCCTATGCCGCATCAAAAGGCGGTGTCGCCGCGATGACCATCCCCATGGCCCGCGACCTATCCCGAAACGGCATCCGCGTAATGGCCATCGCCCCCGGCCTGTTTATGACCCCGATGCTGGCAGGTCTGCCTGAAGAAGCGCAACAAAGCCTAGGCGCACAGGTTCCATTCCCCTCACGCCTTGGCGATCCGGCGGAATACGCGTCGCTTGTGGCGCATATCGCTGAAAATCCGATGCTAAACGGTGAAGTTATCCGTCTGGATGGGGCAATAAGGATGGCGCCTAAGTAGACTAGAACCGCGTGACCCCCAGCTCCGTCACCATCGCGTCCAGCCGCTGGTCTGTGATTTCCACCGGCACCTCGCCCATCTGTCCAGAATAAGCGTAGCCCACCGCCAAGGTGGGCTTCTTTTTGCGTAGCAATTCCAGTGACCGGTCGTAGTACCCGCCGCCATAGCCCAGCCGGAAACCTTGCATATCAAAGCCAACCAACGGCACGATCAGCAATTCAGGCGCGAGCCAATCACCACCCGCCGGCACCTTGGCCCCGAACGGCCCGTTAACCATCTCGCAATCCGGTGTCCATTCGCGGAAAGATAACGGCAAGCCGGGGCGCACGATCACCGGCACGCAAATCCGGTGGCCAAGCCCGTGTAGTGCTGTCATCGCTGGCAACACATCTATTTCGGTGCGGATCGGCATGTATCCCGAAATTACCAGCCCCTCGCCCATCCCAGCAACATAGGACAGCAAGTGATCGGCCGCCTGTGTAGCGCAATCGCCCCGCGCCTCGTGTGCAGTTTTGCGGCGGGCTAAA
>Ga0209121_10004736_pt1 | contig 12579 bp, 11 predicted proteins | sample Cruoilmetagenom3_FD_187292 | JGI IMG/M metagenome (GOLD analysis project Ga0209121, IMG submission 187292) | Oil polluted marine microbial communities from Coal Oil Point, Santa Barbara, California, USA - Sample 3 (SPAdes) (version 2) | ecosystem: Environmental > Aquatic > Marine > Oil seeps ... | reverse complement strand
TTCTGCTGTCATTATCAAGGTGAGTGCCATTGTCGCACTAGAGGATTGAATAATTATTGTGAGTAAGGTGCCAATAGCAAGAAATAGTAAGATAGACCAAAAACCCAAATCAGTATACCTAGTTAAGAATTCTAGAATTTCGGGGTTTTGCTTAACATCGGGAACTGCGTCCTTTAGGAATTGCAATCCAATGAACAAAACTGCGAATCCGATGATAAAACCACCCCAATTTTTAAGGTTTTCTTTTTTGGCAAAAGTAAAGGCAAAGCCCAAACCAACAAGAGGCAAAGCTATTGCGCTCATACTGACCTTAAACCCCAAGATAGTGATTAACCAAGCGGTAATGGTTGTGCCGATATTGGCGCCCATAATAACGCTTATCGACTCTGTCAATGACAGTAAGGAAGCATTGGAAAAACTAACCACCATTAGCGTGGTAGCAGAGGAAGACTGAATTACGGAAGTAATGAAAAATCCTGTAAATATTCCTAGAAATTTGTTTGAGGTCATTGTGGCAAGGATTTTTCGCATCTTATCCCCTGCCAAACTCATGAGCGCATCACTCATTACCTTCATTCCAAATAAAAACAGGCCTAAAGACCCGAATAACTGCAATATTTCGTATAATCCGTAATTCACGTATTTATCTTAATGTTAATTTAATGTAAATAAAATGTAAACAATATGCAAATTGACTTCATGTAAATTGTAATTCAAATCTTGAATTAAGCCTATCGCCATGATTGAATTACATACTAATTGACAATATTAGATCATTTTATTACTTAAATACAAATAACAGGTTCATTTTGAATTGATAACATTTAGGTTACATTCATTTTTAGGGTTTGAAGTACTTTTGTATGTTACTTTCAATAATCGTATATGGATAATATTTATCTTCTAATGATTATTGCTTTGGCCATTCTTGCCATTGCAGATTTAGTTGTTGGGGTCAGTAATGACGCAGTGAATTTTCTTAATTCCGCTATTGGGTCAAAGGCAATTTCCTTTCGGACAATTATGATTGTGGCGAGTGTTGGTATTGCCTTTGGTGCCATATTTTCCAGCGGCATGATGGAGGTTGCACGAAAAGGAATCTTTAATCCAGGGGAATTCATGTTCAACGAGATCATGTTTATCTTCATGGCCGTGATGATAACCGATATACTGCTATTGGATTTCTTTAACACCTTGGGCATGCCTACCTCGACCACAGTTTCTATAGTATTTGAACTTTTGGGAGCTGCCGTAGCGATGTCACTGATTAAAATTTGGGGAGTTGGTGGTGATTTTGCAGATGTAGTAAATTATATAAATACTTCAAAAGCATTACAGATTATAATGGGTATTCTACTATCTGTTGTTTTCGCATTTTCTATTGGTGCCATCGTACAATGGTTATCGAGACTTTTGTTATCCTATAATTTTGAGAAAAAGGCTAAATGGGTAGGCGCTCTCTTTGGGGGCGTTGCATTATCTGCCATCACCTATTTTATTTTAATGAAAGGCATAAAGGGTACAGCTTACGGCAGTCAAAGTTTTGATCTTATTGGTGGAATGACCATAAAAGATTTTTTAGAGGTCAAGGTATGGAGCATTATACTTTTCAATTTTCTTTTGTGGTCTTTACTTTCCTATGTATTAACGGTGTTTATCAAAATCAATATTTATAAGCTGATCATTGGGGTGGGTACTTTTGCATTGGCTTTGGCATTTGCAGGAAATGATTTAGTAAACTTTATCGGTGTGCCTATTGCTGCATACCAATCATATGAAGCATGGTCTGTTTCGGGAATCGCAGCGACCGACTTTAGCATGGATATTCTTGCAACCAAAGTGCCAACACCGACTTTGCTTTTGTTCATTTCAGGTATGATCATGGTAGCTACCTTGTGGTTTTCCAAAAAAGCCAGATATGTTGCAGATACTGAAATAAATTTGTCAAGAGAGGGTGAGGCCAATGAACGGTTTCAACCCAATGTTCTTTCTAGGGGAATAGTGCGGCTTTCTATTGCTCTTGCTAAGGTGTCCACTCTTTTCCCCAAGACACTGGCCAAAAATATAGACGCTCAATTCGAAAGGCCTGTGATTATCCTTTCAAAGGAAAAATCTTATGAAATGCCCGCTTTTGATATGGTACGGGCCGCGGTAAACCTAACCGTAGCAGGTATATTAATCTCTATCGCGACTTCTTACAAATTACCTTTATCAACTACCTATGTCACTTTTATGGTAGCAATGGGTACTTCAATGGCAGATAGGGCTTGGGGTGCCGAAAGTGCTGTTTATAGGGTTGCAGGAGTTTTGAATGTTATTGGCGGATGGTTTGGCACCGCGATAATTGCATTTATTGCGTCAGGGGCAATTTTGACATTGATAAGCTTTGGAAAAGGTGCAGCAATTGCCGTTCTTTTGTTTATGGCCCTATTGTTATTGGCCCGTAATTACATTTCGTACAATAAGAAATCAAAGGAAATCAAAGCCGAGGATAGTTTACGTAAGGCAGAGAGTAGTTCTATTCAAGGTGTAATTGAAGAAAGTGCAACTAATATCTCTAATGTAATTAAACGTACCAATAAAATTTACACCAATACGATAAATGGGTTGGCAAGACAGGATGTGGATCAACTGAAAAAGAATAAAAAGCAGGTTTCTAAGTTGACCGATGAAATCGACGAACTTAGGGATAACCTCTTCTATTTCATTAAAAATCTTGACGAAAATAGCATTGGTGCAAGTGATTTCTATATTACCATTTTAAGTTATTTAACTGATATTGTACAGTCCTTGGAATATATCACGAAAATCAGTCATAAACACGTAAACAATAATCATAAAAAATTAAAATACAATCAGATAAAGGAATTAAAACAGCTGGATATTGAATTAGAGGAGTTATTTAAAACGACTAAAAATGCATTTGACAAACGTTCTTTCGAAGAAATTGGAATTGTATTGACCAGTAAACAAAAATTGTTCAATATGGTCTCAGATAAAATTCAAAAACAGGTAGCAAGAACCCGAACCGAAGAATCAAGTCCAAAAAATACCACATTATATTTCTCATTACTCTTAGAAACCAAAGACCTCTTGACAGGTACCATGAATTTGTTGGAATCTTATTATAAGAAACATGATGGCCGCATTGAGCCTGCAAGGATAGAAGAATAGTCTTTTCGAGAGCCAAAGAAAAAGCCTATCTTAGAGATATAATTATTCAGGTATGTTTAGATATTTAATAGCATTGGTGTTCCTCGCTAGTTTCTCTAGCTTAAAAGCCCAGGAAATTTCAGCCTCAGAATTATTGGACAAGGCCATCGCTTATCACGACCCAAATGACCTTTGGGATCTTTTTCAAGGAAAACTATTTATAACCATGAGCTATCCTGACGGAAAGGAAAGACGTAGTGAGGTCGAAATTGATCTTCCAAAGGAATACTTCAGATTAACTTCAACTAAAGAAGACGCTGTCATTGAACAAACTTTGGTAAAAGAAGATTGCACTTTAAAGTTGAACGGAAGCATTTCCATCTCAGATGAGGATAAAAAAACCCATGGGTTAACCTGCGAACGTACCCGAATGATGAAAAATTATTACACCTATCTTTACGGTCTTCCCATGAAATTAAAGGATCCAGGCACCTATTTGGATCCTAAGGTACAATCCAAAACCTTTAAAGGTAAAACGTATTTAGTGCTAAAAGTGACCTATGATGAAAGTGTGGGTAAAGATGTTTGGTATTTCTATTTCGACCCTGATAATTACGCAATGGAGGTATATCAATTCTTTCATGACGAATCAAAAAATGATGGTGAGTATATTCTCTTGAATGAATTGGAAAATGTGGCAAGAATTAAAATGCCTAAAATAAGGGCATGGTACTACAATAGTGATGATAAGCATTTGGGAACTGATGTTCTTACCAAAGCCACACCTCTTAAGTGAGGTAATCTTAATCATACCTTTGGCCAAGGCTTTATTCTGTTGGGAATGTGAACTTAGTTAAATGAGAAAGATATTCAACCCATTTGCTAGTAACCAGCAACTTCTTTTGTACATTGACCGTGATTTTATAAAATTTACATAAATACAGTCTAGATTAAAAAACCGGCGATTTTCCAAATTACCTTATAGGCTTGTTCCTTAAATCGTTTTCTTTTTTCACTTCTTCCAGTAAAAGTGTAACCACCTGATTTAGATCATTGTGGAGAATAGCTTTCTGATATACTTTTAAAACAATAAACGGTAAGACCTTCATATTGGTCAACCAATTCGTTAATCTTTAAATCTAAAATCATGAAAAAATTTATTATTGGTTTGTTTGTAATTGGCCTAACTAGTCAAGTATTTGCACAGGTCCCAAAAGTAGAACAGTTATCTGAGATTGTGGTAACTGCAGTAAACTATAAATACCTTAATGCAATAGATTCAAAAGAAGTTGCTATTCCGGTAAAAATGTTAGAGCGTAAAGCCGCTGCCTATAATGTACAAGATGCTGACTTTTATTCAGATGACTATGAATTTTATGCCGTCTCCTTCTTTATTCCTGAAGGAAAAATAGTTGCTGCCTATAATCCAGAAGGTGAAATAATCAGAACTATAGAAAGGTTTGAGAATGTTAAACTACCAACCGCAGTTAGAGAAGCAGTTGCTGAGAGATTCCCGAATTGGACCATTGTTAAGGATGTTTATCGGGTTACTTATAACCAAGATAAAGGGGCCAACAAGAGCTATAAACTTAAACTTGAAAATGGTGATAAAACCATGAGGGTTAAAGTTGATGATAAAGGTGAATTTCTTTAGTGGATAACCTTTTAATTATGAAGCCCTGCTCATGATTATGAGCAGGGCTTATTTTCGTATAAAATCCTCTAGAAATGAAAATCCAAACTGATTCAGGTCATTGCGCATATGTACCTTCATTATTAATTTTGGCTAAATAAACGTTAGATCAAGCTATTTGATTTAACTATTCATTAATCTTTAAATCTAAAATCATGAAAAAATTTATTATTGGCCTATTTGTAATTGGCCTAACCAGCCCAGTATTTGCACAAGTATCGGAAGTTGAACAGTTATCTGAAGTTGTGGTAAAAGCTGTCAACTATAAGTACCTTAATGCCACCGACTCCAAAGAAGTTGCGATTCCTGTTAGGTTGCTAGAACGAAAGGCAGCGTCTTACAACGTACAAGACAAAGATTTTTATGCTGAGGATGATTATCAATTCTATACCATTTTCTTTAGCATTCCAGATGGAACTATAGTAGCCGCTTATAATCCCGAAGGCAAAATCATTAAAACTTTCGAGAAATTTAAAAACACATCACTTCCTAATGCCGTTAGTGTAGCAGTTTATGAAAGATTCCCTAATTGGGAAATTGTAAGTGATGTTTACCGAGTTACCTATAATGAAAAGAAAGGGGTAAATAAAACCTATAAACTAAAACTAAAGAATGGAGTGAAAACCATGAGGGTAAAAATTGATGATACTGGTGAATTTTTATAGAATTTAGTATTTAAAGTAGAAAGCCCTGTTTTTATTGAAACAGGGCTTTTTTACTGTTACCTATAAAAATTCATCTCATCCAAATATTTCCAAACGGAATCGGATAAAAGGGGTTTAATGTTTTTACCTTTCTTGTGGTTCTCTCTAATAAAGGTTGAGGACACTTCCATGATAGGTGCATCTACGTGATGAATCTTGGCGTTGTCCTTGAATTGGTGTTCAACTTTTCCGCTGGATATCCTTGGGTATACATAAATGCAATGACTTTCTAAAATAGTCTCATAGTTCTTCCATTTATGGAAGCCTTTGAGGTTATCTTCACCCATGATCAAAGCAAATTCATATCCCTTTTTGTATTGCTCCTCTAAATGCACTAAAGTATTGATGGTGTAATTGGGCTGAGGCAGATCAAATTCTATTTTACTGGGTTTTAATTTTGGATAGTCCTTGGTTGCTTCATAGACCATTTGGTAACGATGATGATTATCCAGTAAGGTTTTTTTGGTCTTGAACGGACTCATAGGGGTAATTACGAACCAAACCTCATCTAAATCGGAAAACTCGACCATATGATTGGCGATTACCAAATGCCCAATATGTATGGGGTTGAAAGTGCCAAAAAATAACCCGACCTTCTTCATTTTAATCTTCCTTTTTGGAAGTTGATGCCCCAACAAATTCAGCCACTAAATCACGTGCTTCCTTAAGAGCGTTTTCCAATTCATAGTTATTTATTATTTTATCAAACTGAGGTGCTGTAGCTAATTCTACCGATGCTTTTGCAATACGCATATTGATCTTGTCATCACTTTCGGTACTGCGTTTTTTCAATCGGATCTTTAACTCATCAACACTGGGTGGTTTTACAAAAACGGCCAAAGTCTCTTTGGGATACTTCTTTTTAATGCGAAGTCCCCCAACCACATCAATATCAAAAATTACATTCTTTCCTTCTGCCCATAGTCGCTCAACTTCACTCTTGAGTGTACCATAAAAATTATCGCGATACACTTCTTCCCATTCCAGAAAATCATCATCCCTAATGTGCTTCTTAAACTCTGAGACATTCATGAAATAATAATGTTCCCCTTGTTTCTCTTTTCCTCTTCTTGGTCTGGAAGTTGCCGAAACTGAAAAGGCCAGATTCAATTCTGGTTGTTCAAGCAAATAACGCACTATGGTTGTCTTGCCACTACCCGAGGGTGCCGAAAATATAATTAATTTACCGCCTTTCATTACAATACGTTGAGCATTTGTTCTTTAACTTTTTCTAACTCATCCTTCATTTGAACCACCAATTGTTGCATTGGGGCGAAATTGGCTTTTGAACCTATGGTATTGATTTCCCTGCCTATTTCTTGGCTAATGAATCCTAATTTTTTCCCATTACTATCATCGGACTTCAAAGTCTTTGAAAAATAATCCAAATGATTGGCTAATCGTACTTTTTCCTCGGTTATATCATATTTTTCCAAATAATAGATAAGTTCTTGCTCAAATCTATTTTCATCAACCTCAGCCTTAATATCTGCAACCGCTTTTTCGAGGCGCTCACGAATCGCCGATTGTCTGTCAGGGTCTATTTGTATAACTTCCTTCAATAAAGATTCCATCTTCTTGATTCGCTGTACGAAATCATTCTCTAGAACAAGACCTTCCTCCGATCGAAACTTATTGATCTCTATAAGCGCCTGTTTTAATGCTTCTTGAATAATCTGGAATTCCGCTTCGTCAATATCCTCTCGCTCCGTTTTCATGGCATCGGGTAAGCGTAATGCCATTTCCAATAACTTAAAATCATCGCCTTTAGCTATAGATTGTAATTGCTTCATATATTGCCGTACCACCCCTTCATTAACTTGGGCAGAGGTTTCGTCACCTGTATTCTCGATATACAGTCCAAAATCTATCTTACCCCTGACCAATGAACTGGCTATTACTTTTCGTAATTGGAGTTCTTTTTCTCGATATGCAGATGGCATTCTTGCATTTAAATCAAGGCTTTTACTGTTGAGGGATTTTAATTCAACGGTTATTTTTTTTGATGGAAGCTGTACGGTATGCTTTCCAAATCCTGTCATGGATTGAATCATAGCTCAAATTTAATTTGACGCAAAGGTAGGCATTAAGTGTAGATTGTAGTATTGGTTATAATACCCTTATTCATATGCTTCCTTATATTACCCTGCTATTAGCTTGATGTTCTTTTACCAGTTACAATGTTCTTCTTTGTTCCATATATTAAACCCCTAGAATTTTCTTCAACATATCCTGGTCGATTTCAGCTCCAGCGAAATCGTCAAAAGCTTTTTCGGTAGCTTCTATTATTTGATCTTGGATAAAAATTGCACCTTCTCTTGCTCCTTGTTCAGGACTTTTTATACAACATTCCCATTCCATCACGGCCCAAACATCACATCCATATTGCGTTAATTTAGAAAAAATACCCTTGAAATCTATTTGTCCATCACCCAAAGAACGATATCTACCTGCGCGGTCTCCCCAATCGTTATAACCTCCAAAAGCTCCTTTTTTACCCGTAGGGTTGAATTCAGAATCCTTAACATGAAAAGATTTGATGAACTCATGATAATGGTCTATATAGGTAATATAATCCAACTGCTGTAATACAAAATGGCTTGGATCATAGAGTATATTAACCCGCTTATGATTACCTGTTGCCTCCAAGAATCGCTCAAAAGTATCACCATCATGCAGGTCCTCCCCTGGATGTATTTCGTAACAAACATCAACACCTTCCTCATCAAAATGATTTAAGATGGGCATCCAACGCTTTGCCAATTCCTTAAAACCCAACTCTACCAATCCGGCAGGTCTTTGCGGCCAAGGGTGCCATGTATGCCATAAAAGAGCACCGGAAAATGTTGCATGTGCTTTAATGCCCAATCTACGACTAGCAGTAGCTGCTTTCTTGACGACATCAACAGCCCATTCGGTTCTTGCTTTTGGGTTGTTCTTTACACTATCAGGGGCGAAATTGTCGAACATAAGGTCGTAGGCCGGATTCACAGCAACCAATTGACCCTGTAGATGGGTAGAAAGTTCGGTAATTTCCAAACCGTATGAATTTATTTTACCCTTGAATTCATCACAATATGTTTGGCTCTCGGCAGCTTTGTCAATATCAATCAAGAAATTTTCCCATGTAGGTATCTGTATTCCCTTATATCCCAAATCTGAGGCCCATTTGCACATTCCATCCAAAGTATTGAAAGGTGCTTTACTATCTACAAATTGAGCTAAAAACACGGCCGGTCCCTTAATCGTTTTCATTTTTTATAATTTAATGTAATCAATACAAACACCCTAATAATCGATTGGTTAGATTATTAAGAATAAACCCTATATTTATTGGTTCAAACAACTGTTATTACCGAGTTATCCTAATTCATAAAGATAGGAAATAGATCATAATTAAAATAGAGATTTAGCATGAATCAAGAAGAACAATATGATGCTATTGTTGTTGGAACAGGGATAAGTGGCGGATGGGCTGCGAAGGAACTTTGTGAAAAAGGATTGAAAACTTTGGTATTGGAAAGGGGGCCAATGGTAAAACATATTAAGGATTATAAGACCATGAACGATGATCCTTGGGATTATCCTTTAAGGGGAGAACTTTCCAAAGAAGATCTTAAAAAATACCACGTGCAACAAAGGGTCAATTGGGCCCCGAAAGAAGATGTAAAACATTTTTTCGTCAATGATTTGGAGCACCCCTATGAAGAAATAAAACGTTTTGATTGGATTAGGGGATATCAGGTAGGTGGAAGATCGTTGACATGGGGAAGGCAAAGTTACCGATGGAGTGATATTGACTTTGAAGCCAATAAGAAAGAAAGTGTTGGCGTAGATTGGCCTGTCCGATATAAGGATATTGCACCTTGGTATGATAAGGTTGAAGAATACATAGGGGTAAGTGGCGAGAATCTAGGACTGAAACAATTACCTGATGGGAAATTTCAACCCCCCATGTTATTGAATTGTGTTGAAGAAGACTTTAGGAAATCGGTTAAAGAAAAATTTGATGATGACCGAGTTCTAACAATAGGTCGGGTCGCCCATATCACAGACCAAAATGCAGAATTTGAAGGAAGAAATCCTTGTCAAAACAGAAATAGATGCTGGCGAGGTTGTCCTTTTGGCGGATATTTCAGCAGTAATTCCGCTACACTTCCCGCTGCAGAAAGAACTGGCAATATGACCTTACGTGAAAATTCAATTGTTTATGAGGTTATTTACGATGATAGCACAAAACTTGCAACTGGAGTACGTATAATTGATCCCGAAACAAACGAAAAATTGGAATTCAAGGCAAAAATTATCTTCCTATGTGCTTCTGCAATGGCCTCAGTGGGGATTCTTTTACAATCAAAATCAGAGCGTTTCCCTAATGGAATGGGAAATGACTCCGATGCCTTGGGTCGAGGCATCATGGACCATCATTATAAATTGGGAGCGACAGCGAAAGTGAATGGATATCTTGATAAGTATTATAAAGGGCGAAGACCCAATGGTTTTTATATTCCCCGATTTGTTAATTTAGATTCGAAAACCAAAAAAGAAGGTTATCTACGAGGATTTGGCTATCAAGGAACTGCAAGCCGTGAAGATTGGTCTGCATCAATAGCCGAAATGGGTTATGGCAAGGGACTAAAGGAAAGTATATTAAAACCAGGTCAATGGCAAATTGGAGTAACAGGTTTTGGGGAATTTTTACCTTATGAAGACAATCGCGTTTCGTTAAGCATCCATAAAAAAGACAAATGGGGTTTACCGCAATTGGCTTTTGATGTTGAATTCAAAGAGAATGAATACAATATGAGGGAAGACATAAAAAAAGAAATTGTGGATATGTTCACAGCTGCAGGTTTCGAAGATGTACAAGCATACGATGAAATTACCGGGCCAGGATTGGGTATTCATGAAATGGGTGGTGCAAGAATGGGACACAACCCTAAAACATCAGTAGTAAATAAAAACAATCAAATACATGCAGTACCAAATGTCTATTTGACAGATGGAGCTTTTATGAGTTCATCAAGTTGTGTAAACCCATCTTTGACCTACATGGCCTTTACGGCAAGAGCGACAAAACATGCTGCAAATCAGTTTAAAAAAGGAACCTTTTCTTAATGAAGTAATCTTAGAAGCACTAAAGTGTAAGCATTTTCGTTAAATAAAGTAGATTTAGTTTCAATATCAATATTTTACTAAACAATAATTAAATTACATTATAACCATGGATAATGCATCAGCCAGAAATATGTGGGGCGATTATTTAGACAACCACTTAGAAGATGCCTTTGCCCAGGCACCGAAGACAGTTCATTTTTGTGATAATGAAAAAGATGCCAATGAATGCGCCAAGCTGGTTAAAAAGGGAATTAAAAAAACTACTTCACATTCACTTTTAGGCCTACAGTGCCGCAAAGAACCTTTACCTAAAGTAGGTGATTTTACGGTAATTACGAACTGGGAAGGAAAAGCACAATGTATTGTTAGAACCAAAGCAGTTAAATTAAAACCTTTTTTCAGTATTGATGAAGCGTATGCCGAGCTCGAAGGTGAGGGAGATAAAAGCCTTGAATTCTGGAAAAAAACACATTGGGAACATTACGAACGTGAGCTTGAGCCTTTTAATCGTGTTCCAAGGGACAGTATGATTATTGTATGCGAGGAATTCGAAAAGGTATATGATAGAAAATAATCAAAGTCATTGATAATATAAATGGAATTTCATCAAAAAAGACCCTTAAATAGGGTCTTTTTTTATTTACAGCTTTAAAAGTTCACTCTAATTTCACCCAGACATTACCGCTTTTATGGGATTCTACCGTGGCCTCAATAAAGTTCATTCCCCTTACACCATCCAACATAGTCGGGAATTCCCCATCATTATATTTTCCACCTCTAATTGCCTTGGCTGCGCCCTTATATATATTGGCCATTGAATCAAAAATACCTTCTGGATGACCCGCTGGCAATTTAGTGCCCTCCAATGAAAGAATAGAATTATAAGCATGCCCAGGTTTGTAAACTTGGGTCGGCTTGGTATCGCTCAGTACATATAGGAAGTTTGGATTTTCCTGTTCCCAACGAAATGCGGCCTTTTCACCATAAATGGCAATGGCCAATCCATTTTCCTCACCTGTAGCCACTTGGCTAGCGCGTATTACACCTTTTACATGTTCTGCCATTCGAATGAGAACGGTACCATCCACGTCCATCTTATTGTCTTTATACAAATAGTTGAAATCACATAAAATTGATTTGACCTTAAGACCTGTTGTGTACTCGACCATATTAAACGCGTGAACACCGATATCACCGATACAACAGCTTATTCCTGCTTTATTAGGATCCAATCGCCAAACAGATGAACGTTTTTTCTTATCATGGATGATGGTATTGATCCATCCTTGATAATAAACCGCATCTACTTTATGTATCTTACCCAATGCCCCCGCTTTTACCATTTCACGCATTTGACGTACCATTGGGTAACCTGTGTAAGTATGTGTTAAAGCAAAAACAGTTCCAGCCTTTTTGTGCGCCTTTTGTAATTTTTTTGCTTCATCCAAAGATGTGGTCATAGGCTTTTCACAAATAACATGGAGGCCATTTTCCAATAATTTCAGTGCCATCGGAAAATGCAAAAAGTTAGGGGTAAGTACAGAACACACCTGAATTCGCTTCTCCTCAGGAAGTTTCATTTCTTCTTCGATGAAGGTGTCAAAATCTTCATAGATCCTATTCAATGGCACATCTATCTCCCTGGCAAATGCCTTGTTCAATTTAAAATCGGGATTGAAAACGGCAGCTACAATTTCATAGTTATCATTTATCTGTGAAGCAATCTGGTGCAAAACCCCAATTAAAGAGTCACCTCCGCCTCCTAAAATTCCAAGTCTTAATTTTTTTGGCATGAATTATATTATTTAAAAGCATTAGTGTCCGATAAACATTTTTAAAAAGTGGGATTTTCTTAGTGGAAATCCCGCTTTAGTTTATATCTTGATTTTTACGACAAAATTTCGATATGAA